>Ga0172382_10000245_pt1 | contig 99856 bp, 102 predicted proteins | sample Leawel138RmetaG_FD_122245 | JGI IMG/M metagenome (GOLD analysis project Ga0172382, IMG submission 122245) | Leachate microbial communities from a municipal landfill in Southern Ontario, Canada - Leachate well 138R metaG | ecosystem: Engineered > Solid waste > Landfill > Unclassified | place... | reverse complement strand
TTCGTGGACAAAGGAGACACCATAATCGTGAATACCGAAAAGGGAGAGTATGTTTCCAGAGCGTAAAATGTTCTAGGTGTTCTAAGCGCTCTAAATGTTCTAAGTGTTGTAAATGTTGAAATTATTGTAAGTGTATTTTTTTATTTTTACCAAAACCGCCGGATAGGCGGTTTTTAAAATTATAAAAAATATCTCTTAATTTTTTGACACATTAGTGAGCGCATCTTTCATGGAACATTTAAATTCTTATCCAGGCGTGGTAAAATAGAAAATATAAATTATAAAAATATGTTCAAAGTCGGCGCATTTACCGTAATTTTTAACGACAAGAAGGAGGTTCTTCTTTGCCACAGAAGAGATCATGATTTATGGAATCTTCCCGGGGGTAAGGTAGAGGAAGGCGAGTCTCCATGGGATGGAGCTATCAGGGAAGTGAAAGAAGAGACAGGATTGGAAGTAAAAATTGATAAACTTGCCGGAGTTTATTTCAAGCCGGAGGAAAATGAAATTGTCTTTAATTTTATCTGTTACAAGGTCGGAGGAAAAATAACGCTGAACGATGAGGCGGATGAAATAATATATTTTTCTTTTGATGAAATTCCAAAAAATTTCTCAAAAAAACAGAAAGAGAGGATCGAGGATGTTTTGAAGAATGGAGAAGAAACCGTATTTAAGATTCAAAAGGGTCTAAGTACGCTTGATTTATTAAAAAATAACAATAAGCAATAATTTTACCATATTACGTAATATGGTAAAAGAGATAAATAAGAAAGGCAAGAGAGATATTTTTATGTTTATTTGGAGGCTTCTGCAGAAGCCTCTATTTTTATTAGGATTCATTTATCGGTGCTTTTTCTATCTTTTTATCAAGTCCCCGTTATATTTTTTTAATCAAGCGTCGCAGCTATTTCTTTAAATTAGCCACGCTTTTTTTGACAAAGTTATCCATTTTGGTTTTTTTAAAATTTTTTTGGAGGAAAATAAGATGGCTTCGAAATCTGATCTGGGTGAATATATAACCCAAGAGGGAGTGAAAATCCCCTTAAGGGAATACATAAAAAAGATGGAAAGCATTATGGCGGCCAGCAGAGTGTCTTCCCAGGGCTTGCGCTTGGTCAAGGCAAAAAACCGCCAGCGCATCCCCGTAAGACATAAGGTTAGAACAGGCAGGGTGCGGGTTCTATCCAGGGAAGAGATTATTTTGGAAGAGATTTTGCGCTTTTCCATAAACAAGCCGATGATAATCATCGGCTTCGTGATGATTCTAATGGAACTGGATTATTATTTCGATGAAATAAATCCGGTAGATCTTTCCGATCTGCTCCAGGAAATGGGATTTGAAAAAATCTCATTGACGGACGCGAAGAGAGTCCTGGAAAAAATATGCAGGAGCGATCTCCTGGAACATCTTATTGCCAAAAGTAAACTGAGCCTTATCGGAGCGTACAAGCTCTATTTAGGCTAAGGGGCGCATTTTTCAGGCGGGTATCGGAATTTCCGATCCCCGCTTTTTATTCGGATATATCTTTCTAAGAAAGGATAGAGCGGTATGTTCAAGGGTATGTTCAAGTGTGGTAGAATAATATTGTGAACAATTAGAATAATGAAATACATCAATATACTAATATATTGATGTGGAATAAAAATAAAAAAAATATGGAAGACAAAAATATCAGAAAATTGGTCAAGAATGGCAGGGATAGTTATTATGTCTGCGTTCCCAAAGAGATTGTGAAAAAATACGGATGGAAGGAGAAGCAAAAAATGACTATTAAGGATAAGGGAAGAGGAAAAGTCGAAATTTCGGATTGGAGGAATAATTGAAAATATGATACTATTTATTATATGGCAGATAAAATTATAATGTACACAGACGGAGGTTCTCGCGGAAATCCCGGGCCGGCCGGAATCGGTGTTTGGATCGAGACGCTTGATAAGAAATACGGAGAGTGTATCGGGAAAAGGACCAATAATGACGCCGAGTATGAAGCTTTGATTTTCGGGCTTAAAAAGATCAAGGCGCTTTTGGGAAAGGCAAAAGCCAAGAAGTATGAAGTCGAATGTTTTTTGGATAGCGAGTTGGTCGTGAAACAGCTTAAGCACGAATACAAACTGAAGGAAGAAAGAATCCAAAAGTATTTTATCGAAATTTGGAATCTGATGCTGGATTTCAAGAAAGTCGAGTTTAGGCATATTCCGCGAGAGAAAAATATTATTGCCGATGGGCTTGTAAATGAAGCGCTCGATAATGATGGATGTCAAAAGAGTTTATTGTAAATTTCTCCCCCTTTGGAAAAGGGGGATAAGAGGGGGATTTGAAAATTTTGCGAATGGGATTAAGTGGAGATTATTGAAAGCTTTTCAAATCCCTCTCCCGCTCTTCGTGAAGTGCGGGATCTCTCTTTGCTAAAGGGAGAGTAAAAAATAAACAAATATACTATGAAGAAATTTATAATCTGGGCAATCATAATAATTCTTATCGGTGGTGCAATCTTTTACTTTACTAGGTCGAAAGATGATAGTGGCAGGTATGTTACAGCAAGAGCGGCTAAGGCAGATATTATACAGACAGTTTCTGTAACTGGGGAAATAGTTCCCATAAATGAAGCGAATGTCAGTTTTGAAGTAAGCGGAACGATAAAGGACGTTTATGCGGAGGTGGGAGATTATATCAAAGCTGGAGACAAAATCGCTGTTCTCGATGATTCGGTTATACAGTCCCAGTTGAGGGAAGCTTATTTGGAATTAGAAAGGCAAGAGGACATATTAAAACAATCCAGGAGGCAGTTGTGGGATGATATGAGTCCTGATGAAAAGTCTGCGGCCAAACTGGTTGTGGAAAAAGCCAGAGCGTCTGTTTGGACGCTTCAAAAACAAGCGAAAAAAAATGTCTTGTATGCTCCGATTGACGGAATTATCGTCAAAAAATACCTAAAAAAAGGGGAATTAGCTATGCCCTCCTCCCCGGTGGTTATGATTATGGGAGAAGGCGGACTTGAGATTAAGGCCGATATTCCCGAATCGGATATAGTCAAGATCCGCATAGGCCAGAAAGCAAAAACTACGTTTGACGCTTTTTCTTCCGATGAAATATTTGAAGCCGAAGTTTCTTTCATAGAGCCGGCAGCCACTATTATACAAGACGTTGTTTATTATAATGTTACTTTTAATATTTTGACCGGTGATGACAGATTTAAGCCGGGAATGAGCGCCGATATGGATATTGCCACGGCGGAGAAAAATGATGTTCTGGCGGTTCCGGGACAAGCGGTGAAAACCGAAGGGGAAAATAAATATGTGGAAGTGCTTATTATCGGAGAAGATAAGAAGATAGAAGCGAGAAAAATGGACGTAAAAACAGGCCTTCGCGGAGACGACGGAATGATTGAAATTATTTCGGGAATTGAAGAGGGGGACGAGGTGATAACTTTTGTCAATGAGTAGCGCTTAAAAGAGTTTTTTAGGAAATCATTTTGTTCTTTTCTGCTTAAAAAATATGTTGATTGAAGCCAAAAATCTTTCTAAAACCTATATGAGTGGCGAAGTGGAAACTCGAGCGGTTTGCGATGTCAGTTTTACGATTGATAAGAAAGAATTTGTAGCCATAATGGGTCCGAGCGGTTCCGGAAAATCGACCCTGATGCAGATGCTAGGGCTTTTGGATCGGCCGACTGGAGGAAAATATTTTTTGGATGGGAGGGATACAAATGAATTTTCAGACGATGAACTTGCAGAATTGAGAAACAAGAGAATAGGATTTGTATTCCAGACGTTTAATCTGTTACCTCGCACTACGGTTTATGAAAACGTTGAGTTGCCTCTCCTTTATGATCATGCCGCAAGCAATAAGAGAAACAGGGAAGAAATAATGGAGGCGCTTGAGTCAGTCGGTATGGAGCATCGGGTGAATTATTTTTCCAATCAGCTTTCCGGCGGGGAGAAACAAAGAGTGGCTATCGCCAGAGCTTTGGTTACCGATCCAGAGATAATTTTTGCCGATGAGCCGACTGGAAATCTGGATTCCAAAAGCGGAATTCAAATAATGAAAATTCTTCAAGAACTTAATGAAAAAGGAAAAACCATTATTTTAGTAACCCATGAAAATTATACCGCCAAGCATGCTAAGCGGATACTGAGCATAATTGATGGGAAAATCGTTTCAGACAAGCCGGTTGAAGGTAGAATGAAAGCTGGAGATAAAGAATATATGCTGAAATAATCGATAATTTTTTCAAAAAACAGAAATTATGAAAAGCATAATAAGCCCGATAAAAATTTCATACAAAAATTTATTAGCGGCTAAATTCCGCTCTTTTTTGACTATATTTGGAATAATAATAGGGGTGGCGGCGGTAGTCATAATTTTCGCCGTAGGGCGAAGCGCCCAAGAATTAGTGTTGGATCAGATAAGAGGCATCGGATCAAATTTAATAGGTATCTTGCCTGGAGCGTCCGAGGAAAGCGGTCCGCCGGCTGCGGTTATGGGAATAACCGTCACCACCTTAAAATATGAAGATCTGTTAGAAATAAAAAAGGAAAAAAATGTTCCGGAAATAGAAAATGCCGCTGGATATGTTTCAGGAACAGCGGTTGTAAAATATCAGGAAGAGGAATTGGGAGTTTCATTTACCGGGACGACTGCCAGCTATTTGGATGTCGAAGACACAGGGATAATAGAGGGTAGGTTCTTTAGCGAAGACGAGGAAACTAATCTTTCCAAAGTGGCTGTTTTGGGGTCTGAAATCTCCAAGGATATTTTTGACGGAGACAATCCGATCGGAAAAAAAATAAAGATAAATAATCATAAGTTTACGGTAATTGGGACATTGAAAGAAAGGGAGGCAGCCGCTTTCGGAATTTCCAGCCAAAATGACAGCATTTTTATCCCTCTTTTTACCGCCCAGAAGCTTATTTTAGGGATAAGCCATTTGGTCTTTATCCGAGCCAAAGTGGATACGGTTGGAAATATTCCTCTAGCAAAAGAAAATATTTCCGCATTATTGAGGAATCAGCACGATATCGACAATCCGAAGGATGATGATTTTTCCATCCGCGATCAAGCTTCGGCGGTTGAGATAGTTGGCAGCGTTACGGATGCGATCAGATATTTTCTTTTGGCAGTCGGAACGATTTCCTTGATTGTGGGAGGAGTGGGGGTCATGAATGTTATGCTGATTGCCGTAAACCAAAGGATCCAGGAGGTGGGATTAAGAAAAGCTGTCGGAGCCAAAAATTTTGACGTGATGCTACAATTTTTGATCGAATCGGCCTCTATATCTTTTTTGGGAGGAGCAATCGGGATAATATTGGGCATATTTATTTCCTTTCTAGTTTATCTGGCGGTAAACGCGCTGGGATACGACTGGCAATTTTTGATTTCAATAGAATCGATATTCGTGGCCTCCTCCGTTTCCATCTTGATCGGGGTGATTTTTGGCCTTTATCCTGCCTACAAAGCCTCAAAAATAAGTCCGATGGAGGCTTTGAGGTATGAATGAAATAATTATTAACTTTCCACTCAGCGAGGGGAGGATTGGAAATATAAAATAAATTATTTGGAAACTATTATTTAGAATCTAGTTATTAATTTCATATGAGTGAATTTATCATATCAATCAGTTTGGCGCTGAGAACTCTTTCAGGAAATAAGATCCGCACGATTTTCTCGCTCTTGGGAATAGTCATAGGGGTGACTTCGGTAATTCTGATTTTGTCCTTGGGAAACGGTCTTAAAGATTTCGTCAATTCCCAGGTCGAGGCTTTCGGGACGGATATCATCGAAATTGAGATAAAAGTGCCTCAAACATCTCAAATATCTTCGCAAAATATAAGCGGTATGGTGGGAGGAATGCAAATAACTACTCTGAAGATTGAAGATGCCGAAGAAGTTTCCAACCTGCCCAACCTCGGACCATGGTATGCGGGAATCTTGGGGCAGGAAATTATGGGTTATGAAGGAAAAACCGATCATTTTTACATATTCGGGATTACAGCCGGCATGCCTGAAGCGGACAGCGGTTTTGAGATCGTATCGGGAAGATTCTTTTCCGAAAGCGAAGATGAAGGGCTGAGGCAGGTCGTAGTTTTAGGCTCAAAGGCGGAAGAATATTTTTTTCCGAACGAGGAAGCTCTGGGCAAGGATATAAAAATAGGAAACCAGAAGTATCGGGTTATCGGCGTGGCCAAACCGAGAGGCGGGATGGGCGGAGTCTTTGATTATGACGAGATTGTTTATATGCCGGCAAGAACGCTTCAGAAAAAAGTTATGGGGATCGATCATATACAATTTATCATCTATAAGGTGGAAAATATGGATGTCGTAGACCAGACTATCGCTCAGATGGAAATGGTAATGAGGGACAGACATGGTATTGAGTACAAGAATGAAGAGGACAAAAAGAAGAAGCTCAAGGATGATTTTGCCATAATTTCAATTGCAGAAGCCAAGGAAATAATAGATAATGTTTTTGTGATAATCAATGTGCTTCTCGTGGGGCTGGCCTCCATTTCTCTTGTCGTGGGAGGAGTAGGCATAATGAACATAATGTACGTGGCGGTTACCGAAAGGACCAAAGAAATAGGGCTAAGAAAATCCGTAGGTGCAAAAAATTCCGATATTTTGCTCCAATTTATTTTTGAATCGGTATTCCTCACTTTTATCGGAGGCTTTATGGGAATTTTGATCGGTTATATCCTTTCTAAAATTATCACCCAATTCGCCCAAAACGCCGGGTTTTTCGTGGAATTTTCCGTTACATGGTATTCCATCCTGATCGGATTCGGTTTTTCTGCGGCGGTGGGAATAATTTTTGGATATTATCCTGCCCGCAAAGCTTCGCGCTTGAGTCCTATGGAAGCGCTGAGAAAGGAGTAGAGCGAGGATATCGGAATATCCAGCCATTTGCGGTGAGATAACCTTCGGATCATAAATCTGGAATTATTTTTAATCATTTTGTTTCAGAGCAGCGGCTATCCTTGCCGCCAAGGGCACATTGATCCTAATAACTTTATTTTTCCTAAACACAACAAACCGCGCGTATTGTCAATATTGCGGTATTTTAAACAGTTGTTTATACTTAGTTATAACAATTTTGATTATTATTTTTCTAAATAACTTCTTAAATAGAAAAAATTATGGAAGAAGAAAAGGAAATAAAAGATGCGGAAATTAGCGAAACAAAAAAAGAAGAAAGCGAAAAAAAGAATTATCGAACCGAAATAATCCTAATTTTTATAATAGGATTATTGGCTGGTGTCATGATCAAAGCGGAAGCGGTGAAAAGAATAAGCATAGGATTTGATGATTATAGAACAGTAACGAGGAGCCATGGATATGACATAGAAGCTATTGAAAAACAACTCATTGAGGATGCCAAGAAAGAGAAAGAGGCTGCAGAACAGGGATCCGCCGGATTGGAAGGTGGCGAGGAAGTAATCATAGAGGAAAGTGAAGTTTTGGAATAATGAGGATAAATTATAAAAGGTTTATAAGAAAATAAGTAATTTAATAAAGTTGTCTTTTTGCGCATTTAACGTGCCAGAAAAATCAGCTCATTTGTTTTTTATGAATGAAGAAAAAAAAGTCGATTCCCATGAAAATGAAGGAGGAAAGATCGAGTCCGAAGAAGAAATAAGAAAAAAAAGAGAAAAAAATCTTATCTCCCTGTCAATTCTCCTGGCAGGCCTTTTGTTGGGGAGCCTTTTTGTGGATCTTTCCCAGCTTGTAAAAGGCGGAGGAATATCTCAAAAAATACTAAATGAAAAAGACGTTTTCCAATTGAATGGAAAAACCTGGGTAGCCTATTCTGATCCGATCATAGATGTTACCGTGGTAAATGATGAAGATTGCGAAGAGTGCAATATTGACGAAGCTTTGGTGTGGTTCAGAAAGATTGTTCCTACTATGCTTGCCAATAAGGTGGAATACGACTCCGAAGAAGGAAATGAAATGATCAAGGATTTCGGGATAAAATATCTCCCCATTTTTATTTTTAGCAAGGAGATCGAAGATACCGAATTTTATGCGCAAGCCCAGCCGTTATTCACCCAGAAAAACGAAAAGTATGTCCTGGACGCTTCTAAGTTGGGTCTGCCTTCGGGAAAGTATGTGGAAATTCCTGAAATAGGAGAAAATGACATAAAAATCGGTCCGGATGACGCTAAAGTAAAGCTGATCGAGTTCTCGGATTTCCAATGTCCGTATTGCCAGCTTTTTCATAATACGATAGGAGACATTATTGAAGAATATGGAGACAAAGTTCAGTTAGTGTTTAAAAACTTACCTCTCGATTCTATCCATCCAAGAGCCAGGGATGCGGCTATGGCGGCAGAGTGTGCCAATGAACAAGGGAAATTCAAGGAATATGCCGATAAGCTTTTCGCCAATCAAAAAACATGGTCGGAAGGAACCGGAAATGGAGCTTTTACCAATTACGCTTCCCAGCTAAGCTTGAATACATCTCAATTCAACCAGTGCTTGACCGAAAGAAAATACAAAGACAAGATAGAAAGCGATCTCAAAGAAGCTGATGAATTCGGAATATCCGGCACTCCCGCACTGTTCATCAATGACACTTTCAAAAACGGAGTGGTCCAGCTTGATGAATTGAAAAAGGTGATAGATGAAAAACTGTCTCAATAATTTAAAAATCTGAGCATATCGGAGCCCCGGTTATTTTTCCGGGGCTTTTAAGTTTGACAAAAAATTTAATTGGTATAATATTTATGATATGGATAAATCGAAAAACCTACTGATTATAATTAGCTCGATTATTATTGGCCGAAGAGGTCAGTCGGTTTTTGCGGGTTAAAAAGGTAGAAAATTTCGCAGAAGCAAGCTGATCTCGCGGTCAGTTTTTTTGTTTAGTAATTTTAAAATTAAATAAAAGGAGAGAAAAATGGTGGAAAAAAGACTGAGGGAAAAATACGGAAAAATTATTGATGAGGGGATGGGAATAGTCGTGATATTTTTTGAGAATCTGGACGATGATTCCCCTCACGGGGGGTCTATCAGCATAACAAAGGTCATTGATGATATGAATTTCATCAACGCTTTTTGTAGCGGAGCGCTCTCGATATATAAAAGTATAAAGGGTGCTTCAATTTATGTCGTGTTTAAAAATGGCTCTTTGAGAGTAGAAAAGTATACAGGACATCCAATCTTCAGAAATCCAAACTGTTGCGGCGGCGAAATCGCAATTTAACTTTATTCCAAAACAAGAACAAGGATTGTATCGGTCAACGATTGATGCGATCCTTTTAAATTTGACAAAAACAAAATGTGTGATATTTTAAAATTGGAATATTTAGCAAAGATCAATGAGTATTCAAATTTGTAAAATGACATATAAAATAATAAGCGGATGGGCGAATCCTTATGCCGGAATTTTTAATGTGAAACTCAAGGCCTGTATGGTTTCTGCAAATTGTGATGAATTTTTGGAAAAAAATGAAAAATTCAAAAAAATCTAAGATATTTGCGATAAAAGCGATTTTTTAAAACCATCTCGGCCGGGTCAAAAAGCCGAGATTTTTTTTGGAATATTTTTTAAAAGTTATTATGTCTCAAGAAACATGAGTAGGGAAAAAAGAAAGAAAAAAGAGGGGTTTTGGTCTGAATTGCTGGATCTGCTTGCGCCTTCGGTAAAAACGATGAAAAGGATATTCATCCTGATGATATTCGTGGAAGCTGTCAAGTTGGTCGGGCCTTATCTGCTCAAAGTAATAATCGACGTTCTGACGGATTTTTCAAACGACCGGGTCTTTCTTTTGCTTGTTTTGGCAGGAGGATATTTTTTGAGCTTGCAGGCCGTTTCCATCCTTGATTATTTGCAATACAAAAAAGTCTTTAGGATGCTCATAAACATAGAATATTATCTTCCGGTTAGAGCGGAGAAAAAATTGATGGACCTGCCTCTCAGCTATCATGAGAAGGAGGGAACAGGAAATAAGATCATAAAGATCGAGAAAGGAGCGACTCGTATCATTGATCTTATGGCCAACGCTTCGTGGGAAGTCGTTCCCACGCTTCTGCAGCTGGTAGCCACCCTGGCGGTCCTCTTGGCAGTGAATCCTTGGTTCGGGGCCGTTTTTGCCTTCTTTTCCCCGATTTTCATCTGGATAACCTATGATGTAAACAGGAAGCTCTATCCTATCAGAAAGAGAAGATGGAAAAGGAACGAAGAATCTTACGGAAAAATGGCCCAGTCGATCATTAATATAAACACCGTCAAATCTTTCGCGCAAGAAATACGGGAAGCCCGGGAATTTAAAAGCATAAAGAAAAAAATAAGAGATGCCGAATTTAGAGAGTGGTTTTATCTTTTAAAAATAGGGCTGGCGAGAAATCTGGTCATCGATCTCGGAAGATTAAGCATTCTTTTTCTCGGAGCCTATTTTGTCTGGAGCGGAATTGAAACTATCGGCACGCTTGTCTTCGTATTTACTCTTTCGGAGAAATCCTATCTTTCTCTTTACAGATTGAGCCGTTTTTACGATAAGCTAGAAGAAGGCAAAGAAGCGGTCGGAAGGTTCATAAAGCTCACCAAGGCCAAATCAAATATAATCAATCCCCAAAACGGGATTAAGCCGGAAAGATTGCAGGGAAAAATAGAATTCAAAAACGTCAGTTTTTCTTATAAAAAAGAGGACGAGAAAGCCCTTAGAAACATAAATCTCAAAATAATTCCTGAAAGCAAGGTGGCTTTGGTAGGTCCCTCCGGGGGAGGAAAAACTACCTTGGCCAGAATGATTTATCGCCATTATGATCCCAAGTCCGGAGAGATCCTTTTGGATGGAAGAAATTTGAAGGATTATGATATTTATTCGATGCGCAAGAAGATGGCGATTGTCCCTCAGGAAGTGGAAATTTTCGACTCAAGCATCCGCGATAATATTTCTTATGCCAATCCCAAGGCCGGCTTTAAGGAAATTCAAGCCGTAGCCAGAGTGGCTAATGCGGATGAATTCATCCAGAAACTGAGCAACGGCTATGATACTTTGGTCGGAGAAAGGGGAACCAGGCTCTCCGGCGGCCAAAGACAGAGGATAGGGATAGCTAGGGCGCTTTTGGCCAATCCTGATATAATTATTTTTGACGAGGCTACCAGTAATTTGGACAGCCAAAGCGAAAGACTTATCCAGGAGGCTATGGAGAGAATAAGCAAAGGAAGGACGATAATCATAATTGCCCATCGCTTGAGCACGGTCAAAAAAGCGGATAAAATAGTTGTTATTGAAGAAGGAAAGATCATTGAGGAAGGAAATCACTGTGAACTTTCAGAGAGCAGAGGCGGAGTTTACGCCAGACTTTTAAAGTTGCAAAAAATGGGAGATATCGAATAGGCTGCCGGATATTGAAATTTAACCTTCTCTGCTATAGAATATTTCTATTCGCTAGTTTTAATTATGGTAAAAAATCATTACAAAAAATACAGAAAAAAATCCAATATTCTTTTGACCTGCGAGCACGCTTCCAAAAGGATTCCGAGAGAATTCAAGAGATTGGGGCTAAAAAGAAAAGAATTGGAGAATTCTAAAGACTGGTATGATCCAGGCGCTTTTGAAGTTATGAAGTTTTTGGCGGAAAAACTGAAGACCAGCTGTATATATTCCGATGTCTCCAGATTGGTTATCGATTACAACAGGAGGCTTAACGGAAAAAATAAAAATAAGGACAAATTCCATTCTTGTCCGATGAAGTACGAACTTTTGGTCGGAAAAAACGGAAAAGACGATATTGTAAAAATTCCCGGAAATAATTTTTCGACTGAAAAAAAATTTTTGGCAGAAGAGAAAAAAAGATTCAAAAAATATGTAGTTCCATATAGAAAGGACGGATATTTAATGATAGACAGGATTAAAAATGTTCATAAAATGGCGTATGTTATCCTGATCCATTCTTTCTATCCTTTTTACAATGGCGACAAGAGGAATGTGGACATAGGCGTTTTGCATTTTAGCAAGCAGACTTTTCCCGAAAGAGTCATAAAAAGTTTAAAAAAGAACACAAAATTCAAAATAGGAAATAATAAGCCATGGAAGCTCAGCGATGCCGATGGATCTATATTCCACAGGGTTGAGGATATGAAGAATGCGGAGCTCCTGGTTTTTGACATAAACAATAAAAATCTGATAAATAAGAAAGATATCAAAAAAATATCCGTTGCCATAGCCGAAGCGTTGAAAGAAAATATTTTTTAAAAAAACGGCGGTTCCCTTGCGTTTCTTTATTAACCGAGCTATACTATAAGCATGAATAAACAATCCGTAAAAAATAGCATCTTGTTGCTCAGCCTGCTGCTAGGGCTCCTTAAAGGAGATCGGTTTGTTTTTGTTCGGAAAAAATAGTTTAGAGTAAATTCTGAGTAAAAGTAAACTGGTCTCCTCGCGAAATCAGTTTTTTGTTTTTTGAAAATTGAATATTTATCAAATGGAAAAAAGAGGGTAAAAAAAGGAGGGACGACATGAAGTGCTTGGCAAACGGAGAAGAAATGTTTAATTACAAAACTCGATTGGGAGAATACAAAATCGGAGCTTTTTTGGGAGAATTCTTGTGGGAAAACGATGAACTTTTCCGGCTTATCGATTTATGTCAACAAATTTGGAAGGAGATTTTTGTAAAGTCCGGAAAGCCTAATTTTATCGGACTTGTGAGACCGGATCTGGTTCCGGGCTTTTCCAATCCGGAGGGAAAAAGTCTTGGCAAGCTTGAGGTGAGGGGAATTTATGAGATAAATGTCCATTCGCCAGAGTGTCTAGCCGGTATTTCCGCCCTGGAGCATTTTACTGGGTTAAAAACTGAAAACGATCCATGCATAGTTTTCTCTGATAAACTGAAAGAGTTTTTCGGCAATTCTCAGATTGCTTTTGTCTGTGGAAACAATCTTCTTAAAAGGGAGTGGGGAGCTATATTTTTTGCAAAACTCAAAAGCCTAGGGATTAATGTAAGATGGATAAGTCCCGAAGAATCCATGAGAGAAAGCCCAAAAATCATATTCAGGTGGGGGGACGCGAGAATTGACGGTCCGAGCCATTTTTCTCCGGTTTTTGTAAACTGGCTCAGGACGCAGAAAAAAAGTTTCGTTTTTAATTCCGTTCCTAACGGAGTCGACTTGGGAGACAAATCTTTTCTTATCAAAACGAACGATGATGATCTTTCCAAAATTTTTGGCATAAATCGTCCTTTGCGGAGCGAGGAGGATATATGGTGGTCTGTCGATGAAAACGGCAAGCACTCCAATTTTCTCGTAAAGCCCGACAAAGGGGCTTCAGGGGATGATATTTTTTTCGGAGAAAATATGATTTCCTCCCAATGGATAAGGATTCTCAAGGAAAAACTATCCTCCGGTCGAAAATATTCTCTCTGGGAAGCTAAATGGCTTCCGGAAGTGATGATCGGGCAAGATTCTTTTTCTATGGATCTAGATCCTGTTTTTTGGGCTGAAAATGATAAACTTTCTTATCTATACTCAATATCAAGAGTGGATAACTACTCGCGATACAGATTGAGAAAAACCATCAATGTGGCTCAAGGAGCCGGACTGGCTCTTCATACGGTACAGTAGCGCCAAGAAGCCCGATTGTGGAAAACTCCGCAATCGGGCTTGTTTTTTTTGTCTTATCGTGTATAATCAAAATATGCAAAATAAAACTGTAAAAAATCTATATTTCTTTTTCGGATTTTATTTCTGGACTTTGTCCGGCCAGTTTATTTTTGCTAGGAAATAATAGCTGAAGAAATTTCTAGGTAAAGATGAGCTGGCTGGCAGGCCAGTTTTTTAGTTCGTTGAAAATTTAATTAGTAGGCACTAGCGCATATGCGCACGCATATGTGTCGATATATTTGGGGAAAATTGAAAATTAAAGGATAAAAAACCAAGAGAAAAAGGAGATGGGAATGAGAAGAAAGGTTTATGAGGGCACATGCATCAATCACAAAGGCGGAGTGGGGGAAATCGGATCAATGATAAATCATTCGGTTTTCCAGAAAGGAACTGTAGGGGACACCCTGATAAATCATGATTTAAAAGATGGCGCTCCGACTTCTGATTCTGTCTTGCAGTTCGATTGCACCGATGAAGATTTGGCGAGGATGCTCGGATTGTATTCTTATATAATCAGAGCGTTAGTTATTGGAGGAAAACGGAGCATATTCCAGATATTGGAAGAGCTGAAAGAGGCTTTGTTTTGGCAGATGGATCACTTCAACCGGATCGGAATTGAATATCCCGAAGAAGTGGTTATTGACGGATGCGACTTCAGTCTCGCGTCCCATCCTGACTTAAAAGATGTAAAGCTGTCAACTTTCTTTTTCGGTCCGGAGGCTCAAAAAGTCAGGCCTGATCAGAAAAGGTTCGATGCCGTGCAGTTTTTTAACAATAAAAACAATGTCATTCGGCTGGCCAAATCTCTGGGAGTGAGGGTTCCTCCCACCCTTTTATTTTCTTCGGTAGACGAGGTGGGAGATTGCGCGGATTTTGTCTATCCTTCAACGATAAAAATGGGTAATTCTGTATCAGGGCTGGGTCTTGAGAAGTGTTATTCTAGGGAGCATCTGGAAAAAGTCCTGAGAAGAGTCCCTGTCGGAAAAGATTTTCAAATGCAGAAGTTCCTTGAGAATCTTGTTCCCTTTTCCATACAATGGTGGGCGGATGAAAGCGGTCCTGTTCCAATCACCGGGACTTGCAATTTTATCGAAGGTAATGCGAATCACGCCGGGAATTGGAGCTCTCCAGATATTCCCCATCGAGCCTTGATTAAATTTACTCTGTTGCTTGCGGTCATTGCATGGATGATGGGCATTAGGGATTGGTTCAGTTTCGATGTTGGTCTCTATGATAATGGAAGTCCGAATTTTTATCTCTTGGAATGTAATCCTCGCTATACTGGAGCCGCATATCCGTTTATTGCGGCCTCAAAACTGCTTGGCGGAATTAAAGAGGCAAGAGAGTATTTTTGGGCCAGTAAAACTTACAAATCTTCCATGAATTCCATAAATAAACTTGATCTTGGTGAATTGGAATTCGGATTCAAGGGCAATCCCAAATCCGGAAAGAGGGAAGGTTGGATATCTGTCAATCCGGGTCCTCTCTCTGTCGGCGATGGAAAGATATCTATGATGTATGTCGGCAATCCTGCCAATTACAGGAAGTCGGAGGATAAGCTTAAAAATTTGCTGGATTCTTAGCTATAGGAGTAAATAATGAAAGATAAAAATGGAAATAACTTGAGTGCTGATTTACTTGAGTGCTGCTTTAAAAAAGCAGTCGATTCTATTGGAATGATTTGGGAAATCACCGGTCTTGAAATGAGGCACTGCAGGGCCAGGTTGTCTTATGGGAACCTGCTTAAAGGAGCTCTTTGCTCCGACAATCGAATCGTCATATCTATGGCTATACGACCTAACGGCTCAGTGGGTCTTTCGTGCTTAAAAAATTCCCACGAAAAAGTTTCCGGAAAGGAAAATATTTTTGGTGATTTTATCAAAAATTTCAGAAGGGCGCTTGCCCAGGAGGATCTGTCATGAAAATAACTTATCTTGTCGGCGGCGAAGGCGAGGGAGATGCCGGCGGCGATATTGGCACAGGAGACGGATGGTAAATAGCCCGGATAATTCCGGGAAAACTTACGGGTAGATCGGCAATGTGATTCATTTCACAACCGGTCTGCCCATTTTTTTTATTCTCTCATTATACGGTTCTATTGCAACCGCAATAGAACCGTATAATTAAAATATAAAGTAGGCTCTCCGCATGAGTTGCACATCCGTGATTCGCGGATAATCTCAGTCTCCGCAGATTACTGATCGGCATTATGCTTCTTCTGCTTGCTAATATGAATTTTTTAGGATAGACTGGATATAAAGTGTTAAAAATATGAAATATCGATAACTGTTATTCCTGTTTTTGAAAGCAGAGAATGGTGGTTGTTTTTATTTTATTGCTTAAAAAAATATGAAAGTGATTTTACTTAAAGATGTCAATAAAACAGGCAGAGCCGGAGAAGTTGTAAATGTGGCGGACGGATATGTCAGAAATTTTTTATTTCCGCAAGGATTGGCTCAACAGGCGACCGACGCTTCTTTAAAAAAAATCGAAGAAATAAAGGCTCAGCAAGAAAAGGAAGAAAAAACGAAAATGGAGAAATTTAAAAAAGAGGCTGAAAAGATAAACGGCAAGAAAATAACTATTTTAGAAAAAGCCAAGGGCGGGAAACTTTTCGGCTCGGTTGATGACAAGAGGATTGCAGAAGAAGTCAGTAAGCAGTTGGGGGTGAGTGTCGGGTCTGAAAGTATAAAAACAGGCAAGCCTATAAGAGAAATTGGAGAAAAAGAAATTGAAATTTCCCTTACTGACGAATTAAAAGCAAAATTAACAGTTGAAATTAAGGAAAATTAAGCGAAGCCGACTCTCTGATAAGGGATAAATAAAATTTTTTAAATCACAGGTTTGCTAATAATTTTTCAATTTGCGTGGTGGCAATGTTTTAACAATTGAAGAGAGAATTCGTATATTTGTAAAATAATTTGTAGTTTTGTAGGTTATGAAAAAAAACAGCGGTAAATATATATTTGTTTTGGGAGGAGTGATGAGCGGAATCGGCAAGGGAATCGCCACTTCTTCCGTAGGGGCTATTTTAAAGGCGAGAGGATATAGCATGACAGCCATAAAAATAGATCCTTACGTGAATGTAGACGCCGGAACAATGAACCCTACCGAGCATGGAGAAGTTTTTGTTATGGAATGCGGGCTTGAGACTGACCAAGATATGGGAAATTATGAAAGATTTATGGAACTAGATCTTCCCGGATCCAACTATATGACTACCGGAAGCGTTTATCAGGAAGTTATTCGGAAAGAAAGAAATTTGGAATATAAGGGCAAATGCGTTCAAATAATCCCTCATGTAACCGATGAAATTATAAGGACGATAAGAAGCGCTATCGATAAAAATAATGCCGATATAGCTATTACGGAAATAGGCGGAACAGCCGGTGATTACGAAAATATGCTCTTCATGGAAGCGGCTAGGCAAATGAAGCTGAAAAATCCCGATGACGTTCTTTTTATAATGATCACCTATCTTCCTTATCCTCCAAAAGTGGGAGAAATGAAGACCAAGCCTACCCAGCAAGCCGTGAGAGAACTCAACGCCAATGGGATTAATCCGGATATAATCATAGCAAGAAGCGAGGTCCCCATAGACAAAAAAAGAAAAGAAAAAATAGCTCTTTTTTGCAATGTCGAGGAAGAAGACATAATTTCCGCTCCGGACGTGGAAACAGTCTATGAAGTCCCTATAAATTTTGAAAGAGACGATCTTAGCAGAAGAATTCTCAAGAAACTATCTCTTTCTCCCCGAAGAAGCGATATGAAGAAATGGTATGATTTGAACGAAAACATAAAAAAATCAAAAAGGGAAGTCAAAATAGGAATTGCCGGAAAATATTTCGGAACAGGAGAGTTCCTTTTGGGGGATTCTTACATTAGCGTTATTGAGGCCATAAAGCACGCTTGTTATAAGGCTAGAGTCAGGCCGGAGATAGAGTGGCTCAATAGTGAAAACTTCGAAAACAATCCGGACGCGGCTAGAGGTTTAAAAAATTATGGCGGCATTATCGTTCCCGGAGGATTCGGCTCCAGAGGAATTGAGGGAAAAATAAAAGTTATCGAGCATTGCAGAAAAAACAAAATTCCTTTACTGGGACTTTGTTATGGAATGCAGCTTTCGGTAATTGAATTTTCCAGGAACGTTTTGGGGCTCAAAGGCGCCAATACGACTGAAATTGATAGGATGACCGAAAATCCGGTTATTGACATAATGCCGGAGCAAAAAAAGAACCTGGAAGACAAAAATTACGGAGCGACGATGAGGCTGGGAGCCTATACCGCTTTTCTTAAAAAAGGAACCATTGCTTATAAGGCTTATGGTAAAGGAAAAATTTCAGAAAGGCATAGGCACCGTTGGGAAGTCAATCCCGAGTATATTGAAAAAATTGAAAAGGGAGGAATGATTTTTTCCGGCAGGTCGGAGGACGGAAGACTGATGGAAATTGTCGAGCTTCCTAAGTCTGTCCACCCATTCTTTGTCGGTACCCAATTTCATCCGGAATTTAAATCCACTCCTTTAAGTTCACATCCGCTTTTCTTTGAATTTATAAAGTCAGCCAAGAATAAAAAATGACAAAATAAAAAACGGGAAGTTTTATTCCCGTTTTTATTTTTTATTTATCAGCTTTTTTTTCGGAATCAATACTTACGAATTGTCTTTTTACCACTTTTCCCGTAAAGTTTTTGACTTTTCTTTTTGTAAATTTGACAATTCCTTCAGTCAGAGCGTAGAGGGTGTCGTTTTCTCCGCGGCCGACATTTTTTCCGGGATGAAATTTGGTTCCTTTCTGGCGAACGATTATATTTCCAGCCTCGGCTTTTTCACTGCCGAAAATCTTAACGCCCAGTCTTTTGGATATAGAATCTCGGCCAAGCTGGGTCGATCCGGCGGCTTTACGATGTGCCATATTTTTGTAAATACGATCAACATTCCAGAGAAAAACTGGAAATTGAAAAACAATATATTATAATTATTACAGAGCCTATTATAGCAAATTTTGAAGCTATGTCAAATAAGAAAATTACCCGCCGGCTGGCGGAAAAAACAAAAGAATTATGGAATGAACACGAAAAGGGGGTAGTGATTTTTCTCGGATTTTTTTTGGTTGCCGCAATATCTTTTCAACTCGGGATTCTTCAGGGAGAACAGTGGCAACAAGAGCCTTTGGTTATAGAAAAAGTTCCGGAGGCAACGGCAGTTTCATACGCCGGAGTCTTGGGAGGGAGTGCTAAAAATAATGCTAAGGATAATCCGACTGCGGAGAATTCCTCGGAAGTTTTATCCGAGTCCGAAGAGGGATCTGTCGAGTGCGTATTTGTGGGGAGCAAGAATTCCGATAAGTATCACAATAAGGCCTGCCGATGGGCTACTCAGATAAAGGAAGAAAATAGGGTTTGTTTTAAGAGCGAAGAGGACGCCAAAAGCAAGGGGTATCTTCCGGCCGGCTGTTGCATGAAGTGATTTTGTTGGCAAAGGTATCTATAAAATGTTATATTTAAAAAGTAATCCGTAAAAAAATAATAAAATGCCTTTTGAAAAGATGATGTCGATGATTTCGATGAACAAAGAAAAAAGCGAAAAAAGGCCCGAAGACGAATTGGAAAAAATAGATCTGGCAACTTTTAAGCTGAAGGAAAAATACAAGGAATATGGAGATTTCGATAAGTTTATCGATTATATCTCCGGTATGCAAAGGATTTATGTTATGTCGGAGATGGAGAAGTGGGGAGCGGATAAAATGAGGCAGTCTTTCATTGAAGCCGAATCATATCTGATGTCTCTGGACTCAGGAATAGATGAAGATGTTTTTAAAAAAATAAAAGACGATTTTCTTTCCGCTTATAAAATTTTAGACGGAATAAAATCCGTTGCCTCCGAACTGATAAAAGAGCATTCGGATTGTCCCGGATGCGTCGATTTCATAGAATATATGAGAGATTCCTTGATTCTTCTTTCCGACACATCAGGTGGCGTAGTTATCGATAAAAATAAAGATCGGATTTTGCGCTCTCGAATGCTACTGATTTCCAATTATAGCGAGGAAGCTGATTTGTCAAAATTGGAGGAGGTTTACAATAAATTTAAGAGCCTGATAAAAGATAATATCTAATATCTTTATAAGCCGATTTTGGAAATGAGCAGCATAATAGTGGATATAGAAACAGCCGGAATAGATTTTGAAAGCCTGGATGAAAGATCCCGTGAGTATCTTCTTAAGTATGCCTTGACAGATGCGGAAAAAAGAGAAGCCAAAGAAAGGCTGGGACTTTCTCCGCTTACCGGGGAGATTGTCGCCATCGGAATTTTAAATCCCAAAACCAAGAAAGGAGCAGTTTATTATCAAGGAGTAAAAGCGGATAAGGAGAGATTTGAGGAAGAGGAAATTCATTTTGAATCCGGAAGCGAAGAAGAAATTTTGGAAATTTTTTGGAAAAACATATCAAAATACAAGCAGGTGGTCACTTTCAACGGCCGGAGTTTCGACGCTCCTTATATCCATTTGCGAAGCGCCATAAATAAAGTCAAACCGAGCAGGAATTTGATGCCTTATCGTTATGATTACAGAACGCACTGCGATCTGCTGGAGCAGCTGACTTTTTACGGAGCGACCAGGAGATTTACGCTTGATTTTTATCTGAAAAGATTCGGAATAAAAAGCTCCAAAGAAAACGGAGTGGAAGGATCTCAAATAACACAGATGTTTCGCGAAGGAAAAACAAAGGAGATCGCCCGTTACTGCGCCAAAGACGTGAAAGCTACTGCGGAACTTTTCAAATACTGGGAAGATTATCTTAAATTTTAATTTTTTTGATAATAAATTTAACAAAAGCCCTAAAAGCAGAGCAAGACTCGCTTAAGGAAAAACAAAAATGGAAGAAAAAAACAACGAAGGCCAAGAATCTAAGGAAGATTTTAAACCCGAATCCCAAGACGGCCAAAAAGATTCCGGCTTTCAAAGCAATGCGCAACCGGACATCGATCAAATCCCGGAAAATCAGGAAAAAGAGATGTCTGTTAAAAATTCAAGCGTAATTGAATTTGAAGGAGAGCCGGAAGCGAGCGATAATCAAAATGTCGAAAGCCGACGAGAAAACGCTTCCGATCAAAAAACGGAGAGTGAGGATGGAAGCGGGATCAAACAGGAAAATATTTCCGGTCAGAATGATGAGGGAAGTATCTCTGAACCGGAAAATAATTCTCAGAATATCCATTATGCCGGATTCTGGATAAGATACCTGGCTTACTTCATAGACAGCATAGTAGTCAGCATATTTGGCATCCCTCTTTTTTTGCTTGTTAACAAAATGCTTTTTAGCGGGATTGAAGGCGCGACTGTCTTAGGGTCGATCTTGCCCAGTCTTGCGAGCATGATTGTATTTTGGGCATATTATGTCTATATGACTAGCGAATATCAGGCGACGCTGGGCAAAATGGCAGTGGGGATAAAAGTCGTTTCAAATGATTTTCAAAAATTGTCTTTTGAAAAAGTCATAATGAGGGAAGTTTTAGGAAAGCTGATCTCATCCGTTACGCTTTATGTGGGATATATGATGGCCGGTTTCACGAGCAGAAAAAGGGCTTTGCATGATATGATTTCGGGAAGCGTAGTTATTTACAAAGACCCTAACAAAAAAATCAACAAAGGAGTCATTATCGCGGTCGTGGTCGCCTTTTTGGTTTTAATAATATCCATTATAGGAATATTGGCTTCAATCATTCTGGTCAGCTTAAACTCTGCAAGAGAAAAAGCTTATGACGCGGGAGTCGCTTCTTCGGCTTCAGCAGCGCTTCCTGCTATAATCATTTGCGATGATGAAAAGAAAGCGATCTATCCGCCTGAAAACGACGGGAGCATATGCGATATTGATGGCGATGAATACGGATGGTCGGATTTATCCAAATTTAAGTCATCGTGGGGAGGGTGCGATGAGGATTTGGATCTGAGCGATGGAACCGTTCAATATTGCGCAACAACAGGTGGGGGAAGGATATTCAGATGTACTGAGAACGGTTGCAAATGGGATGATGGGCTTGGAGATGCGAGCGGCAATGATTATCAAAATACTTATGATAAAAATACGGACCTTTTGGATAAAGATACCCTTTCCGATTATCAGTCGGCCTCTATAAGGATCGATGGATATCTTGATAATGAAAATGGAGCAAGCTCCAATATAACGGCGGGAGCCGAAGCGCTGGGACAAGAAGATATGGTTGCAGCTAGGCAACAATTCATTTGGGCTAACGAAAAAATCGCTAAGGCTCAAAATGAATTGAAAAATGTCACACCGCTGGAAACCGAGAAAGAATCATATGATAGAACGGAGAAATTATTAGAGGGATATAATAAAGGAATCAGCACCATGATAGAGGGTATTGATAAAAACGATGATGAACTGCTTGCGCAAGGCGTTAATATAATACAGGAGGCGTTTGATGATTTAGCCGGCAATTCAAATTAAGATGATATAAGATGAAAGAAAAGAGATTTTATTTGATCCTGCATAGGATCAGAAGCGCGTATAACGTCGGCTCGATATTCCGGACGGCGGACGGAGCGGGAATTGACAAGATTTTCGTAACCGGATTTACCCAGGCGCCATCGGAAAAAAGGTTCGAGCTTCAGAGCAAGGCCGAAAGGATGCTTTCCAAAACCGCACTCCAGGCTGACAAATATATGCCTTGGGAAAGAAATAAAAATATTTCTAAAGTTTTGGAAAAACTGAAAAAAGAGGGATTTCAGATCGTTGCTTTGGAGCAAAATTATAAAAGTGTGAGTTATAAAAGATTCAAGCCGAGAGACAAGATCGCTTTAATTTTGGGAAACGAGCCGAGGGGTATAGACAAAAAAATTCTCAAAAAATGCGATAAAATAATTGAAATTCCCATGCGGGGAAGAAAAAATTCTCTTAATGTGGCTGTGGCGGCGGGAGTGGCGGCCTATGAAATAGCAGGAAAGCAATGAAGCGATGTTGTGAGGTAGTAAATTAGTGCTGATAATATTTGCAGGGGATATTTTCTCCCCCTTTGAGGGGATTTGAAAAATTTGGTATTGTCTCGAGTTAAGTGAAAATTCGAAGTTTATATAATATTTTTCAAATCCCTCTCCCGCAAAGCGGAATCTCCCTTTTCCAAAGAGAGAGTTTAAATATAAATAAAAAAAATATGCAGAAGAATAAATTAGCCATATTCGATATTGACGGAACGATTTTTAGAAAAAATCTTCATTTCGAATTGATCGATGAATTGGTTTGGATGAAAGTTTTTCCCAAAAGCGCCCGCAGAGAGCTCCTTAAGGCTTACACCAGCTGGCTGGAGCATAAAGGTACTTATGAGGATTATAGAAAGAGATTAGTCAGGCTTTACAGTGAGCACATAAAGGGCTGTAGACTGGAAGATGTTGAAAAAGCAAGCAGAGCGGTCGTTCCTTTTCATAAAGACAGAACCTATATATTTGCGGAAAAGCTTATAAAAAGATTAAAAAAAGATAGTTACCATATAATTGCCGTATCCGGTTCCCCGATAGAAGTTGTCAAGGAATTTAATCGATTGCGTTTGAATTTCGATGAGGTTTTTGGAAGCGTCTATGAAATGGAAAACAATATCTATACAGGAGAAGAAGAATTTGCTCCAGTGAGAGATAAAGGACAGCTCATAAAGCAGTATGTTTTTGAAAATGATCTTACGCTCAAATGTTCTTATGGCGTGGGCGATACGGAATCCGATGCGAGTTTTTTGGATCTGGTTGAAAATCCCATAGCCTTTAATCCCAACAAAAACCTCAAAGAGATTGCGGAAAGAAAAGGCTGGAAGATAGTAGTTGAGAAAAAAGACGTTATTTATAGGATAGCCTAGATAAATTTTTTTAAGCAGGTATAAAGCGGTTTTTGTTTGACAATTTGGCGGAAATAATATATAATAGAAGATGAAACGATGGGTTTTTGGCATGTCGTTTCCGTAATTAGTTAGAAAGAAAAAAAGTATGGCAGAAGCAATATCAGATGCTGGATTTATCGAGCAGATTGTAAAAATGCTTGTTGACAATCCTGACGACGTAAAAGTTGAAAGAAAAGTTGATGAAATGGGCGTTCTCGTAAGTTTGGATGTAAATCCGGCTGATATGGGAATAGTTATCGGCCGAGAAGGTCAGACAGCTAAAGCCCTAAGAACTCTTTTAAGAGTGATAGGAGCAAAAAATAATGCTCGCGTAAATTTGAAAATCAACGAGCCGGAAGGATCTGAAAGAGCTAAAAAAGCTGAAGGATCTGAGAAAAAAAGTATTGATGAAGTTGTAGAAGATATAGAAAAAATGTAATCTAAAGCAACTTTTTATAAGAAACACGTTCGCCTAGGCGAACGTGTTTTTGTATGCAAAAATCCAGTTGACACTTTTTTAAAATTATCCTAAACTAAAATTAGCACTCAAACTTGACGAGTGCTAAAGCGTGAAGTATAATGAAACTATATCGGATCAAAAATAAAATTATAATATAATTTGTATATTTGCGATAGAACAGATTTGTAATTTCGTAGGATTATGAATAAAAGGCAAGAAAAAATTTTGGGAAACATCATTGAAGAATATACCCAAACAGCCAACGCAGTCGGTTCGAAAATATTGGTTGAAAAATATAAAATTGATGCCAGCTCCGCAACGATTAGAAACGATATGGCTCATCTGGAAAAAGAAGGATACCTCCATCAGCCTCATATCAGCGCAGGGAGGATTCCGACCGACAAAGGCTATAGATATTTTGTCGAATCTTTGATGAAAGATAAAGAACTGACAAAAAAAGAACAGATGCGTCTTCAGGAAGAGCTTTTGAAGCTCAAAGCCAAAAACACCCGGTTATCAAGGACGACAGCCAAGCTTCTTTCGGGAATATCCGGAAATTTGGCGGTTAGCGGAGTTTTGGAAGAAGGGGATTTTTATGATTTTGGGATGAGCGAGCTTTTGGAGCAGCCGGAATTCAAGGAGCTGGACGAGGTTTGCAAGTTGGCGGAGACCTTGGATTATGTGGATGAAATGTTTGAAAAAATAATCAGGGATATTCCCGAAGGAGAAACCAGGATATTTATCGGAGAAGAGAATCCGGTCAAAGAAATTTCCGGATGTTCGATGATAGTTTCTCCGTACAAGCTCAAAAGCGGAGAAAAAGGAGTTTTGGCGCTGATCGGACCCAAAAGGATGAAATATGCCAAAAACAAATCCTTGATTGAATATGTAAAAAAGATTCTAGGCGCTTCATTTACGATCGCAATTTTAATCAGTATTTAACTTTTAAATATCGAATATGAGAGAAAAAAAAGAAAAATTAAGTAAAAAAAATAAAGGAAAAAAATCAACCGAAAGTTTGGCGCAAGAGTATTTAGATGGATGGAAAAGATGTCAGGCGGAATTTGATAATTATAAAAAAAGACAGGCCGAAAGCAATAAAAGCGTCATAAGGTATGCGACCGAAAGCATAGTTTTACAAATTCTTCCTGTTTTGGATAATTTTTCTTCCTCAGTGGAACATATCCCGGAGGATCAGAAAGACAATCCATGGGTTACCGGAATAATGCATATCAAGAAGCAATTGGAGGATGTTTTAAGAGAAAATGGAATAGAGGAGATCGATATAAAAATGGGAGATAATTTTGATACAAAATTCTGTGAGGCAATCGATAAAGGCGACAAGGAGCAAGCGATAGGCGAAAAAGGAGGCGATGGAAAGGTGGATAAAGTAGTTTTAAAAGGATATAAGATTGGCGATAAAATAATAAGGCCGGCCAGAGTTATAGTGAAGTAGGAATTAAAGAAGCCCGTAAGTATGCTTTATTCCAACGTTGAGAATAAATTGCATCCAGCCGGGCTGCCCAGGGCTTCAAGGAAAAGCTCTTGAAAATCTCCCTGGGGCTGAGGTTAAGGAGGACTGCGGGATAAATATAGCAGATGAATTCAAAATTAACAAGTAAATTATAAAAATTAAATAAATAGTTTTTGAGCTTATAACACCTAAAAGCTATAAGCTAAAAACTATAAGCTAATAAACATATGGGAAAAATATTAGGAATCGATCTCGGAACTACCAATAGCGCTATGGCGGTGGTTCAGGGAGGCAAGCCGGAAATCATCGAAAACAAAGAGGGAAACAGGACCACTCCTTCAATGGTGGCCGTGAACAAAAGCGGAGAAAGACTAGTGGGACTTTTGGCAAAACGCCAGGCTGTCACTAATCCGGAAAACACCTTGTTTTCCGTAAAGCGCCTCATCGGAAGAGAGTTTAAGGATCCTGAAGTGCAAGAAGACATAAAACTGATGCCTTATAAGATTATTGAGGGCGACAAAGGTCAGACCAAGGTCAAGATGGGAGACAAGGAATATACTCCCCGGGAAATTTCTTCGATGGTTCTTCAGAAACTCAAAGCCGATGCAGAAGATAAATTGGGAGAAAAAATAGAAGAAGCGGTCATTACCGTTCCGGCCTATTTTGACGACTCGCAGAGAAAAGCTACCAAGGAAGCCGGAGAGATCGCCGGACTCAAAGTAAAGAGAATAATAAATGAGCCGACTGCGGCCGCGTTGGCGTATGGTTTTGACAAGAAGAAGAATGAAAAGATCGCCGTTTACGATCTTGGAGGAGGAACGTTTGACATATCCATCCTGGAAGTCGGAGACGATACGGTCGAAGTTATAAGCACCAACGGGGACACCCATCTCGGAGGAGACGATTTTGACCAAGTGCTTATAAAATGGATAATTGATGAATTCAAGAAACAGGAAGGAATTGATCTGAGCAAAGACAATCTGGCTCTCCAGCGGATAAAAGAATCTGCCGAAAAAGCCAAGATCGAGCTTTCTACTGCCCAGGAAACCGAAATCAACCAACCTTTTATCACCACTGATGCTTCCGGACCGAAACATCTGGTGATGAAAATTACCCGATCAAAAATGGAGGAATTGGTGGGTGATTTGGTGACAAAAACGATGGATCCGGTCAAGAAAGCTCTATCTGACGCAAAACTTGAGACTAAAGACATCAATGAAATCGTGATGGTCGGAGGGATGACCAGGATGCCGTTGGTCCAGAAGAAAGTTGAAGAATTTTTCGGTAAAAAACCTAACGCGTCCGTGAATCCTGATGAAGTCGTGGCTCTTGGAGCGGCGATCCAGGGCGGAGTTCTGGAAGGATCAGTTAAGGACGTGCTTCTTCTGGACGTGACTCCTCTTACTCTTGGTATTGAGACTATGGGGGGGATTTCCACTCCTCTTATCGAGAGAAATACCACGATTCCCACTAAGAAAAGCCAAATTTTCTCGACTGCGGCTGACAATCAGCCGAGCGTTGAGATCCATGTCCTTCAGGGAGAGCGGGAAGTAGCCAGCGGAAACAAGACTCTGGGAAGATTCATCCTGGACGGAATCGCTCCGGCGCCGAGAGGTGTGCCTCAGATCGAAGTTACTTTTGACATCGATGCCAACGGAATTCTAAACGTGTCTGCCAAAGACAAGGCGACCGGCAAAGAACAGTCCATAAGAATCGAGGCCTCGACCGGAATCAGCGAAGAAGAAATAGAGAAGATGAAAAAAGACGCTGAGGCTCATGCAGAAGAAGACAAGAAAAAGAAAGAAACTGTGGAAGCTAGAAATATTGCCGAGAGCTTGGTGCATAGCACAGAAAAAGCTTTGAAAGAATCTGGAGACAAGATTTCCGATGATAAAAGGAAACCGGTGGAAGAAAAGATAGAAGCGCTTAAAAAAGTTCTGGAAAACAAAGATGCTTCTACTGAGGACATCAAGAAAGCGACTGAAGAGTTCTCTCAAGAAGCGCAAAAGATCGGCGAAGAGCTTTACAAAGCAGCTCAACCCGAGGGTCAATCAGGAGCTCAGGGTCAGTCAGGCGCTGAACAAACTGGAGCAGAAGGTCAGCCTAAGGATGCTGAGACAGAACCTTCTGATGAGAAATCTCAATCATCCGAGGATGACGGGACAGGGAAAGACGAAGATAAGAAGTAATTAATTAGCGGGGGTTTTATACCCCCGCTTTTTCTTAATTATTATTTTTTTCAAGGATGGAACTTATCCACCAGAGCTTATCTTTCGGTGTTGTTTTGGGCACAGTTTTCATATGCTCCGAGTTTGCTAAAAAAGTGCAGCATGAGTGTATGCATTATCAATTTGGGTTGACAAAAAATATTAAAATTGTATGATAAGCTTTAATTAATATGTAGAATAGTTCTTTATATTAAAATATAAAAAGGGAGGATGTGATGGATTCAAAAGATATTAAAGAAGTGGGTAAAGTCATTATCATTGCGGTCTTGGGAGGTATTTTATATAAAGCCTCTAAAAAATTCATTGAGAGCGACAATTTTGATAAGGCGGTTGCTGAGACAGGGAGTGCCATAAAGAAGGCTGGGTCAGCAATTATTGAACATCAAAAAGCAAATTTTGCTGATCGCAATAAAAGAGCTGCAGAATTTGAGCAGCGTGCCAGGGAACGTCTTAAAAAGGCGATAGAAGAAAGAAAGGCGAGAAAGTAGTTTAAGAAATAATTATGGAATGGAAGAACAACTTCATTCCATTTTTTATGTTAGAATAAAACAAACGAGAATATTAATAACTAATCACATATTCAAAAATATGAATCAGTCAACTAATAATGCTCCGAAAGGCGGACAGCAAGGTCAAAAAATTAACATCAAAGCGAGCGATGAGAAGCTTGGAGGGACATATTCCAACATGATGCAGATCCTCCATGCCAAGGAAGAATTCGTGCTGGATTTCCTAAATGTTTTTCCTCCGACCGGAACTCTCAATTCTCGAGTGATTGTTTCACCGGGACATTTCAAAAGAATGGTGCGGGCGATGGAGGAGAATCTAAAAAAATATGAAGAAAGATTCGGGTCAATCGAAGAAGCCAGCTCTCCGGAAAACGCCGGTATCGGCTTTCAGGAGAGACAGTAAAAAATAAAACTCAGTTTTTTAAAACTTTCAAAACGCCTCAAAATAGGCGTTTTTTATTATTATAAAATAAAAAATATTTGCAATTAAACAGACGCTTTGATTTATCCTATTTTTCTATTATAATAAAATTGTTTGTTTTTAAAATTTACAAAAAATAAAAATCCAATAAATAGGGAGATAGAAATGCCTGATAGCAATTGCGGTTTCGTCTGTTCGATGGACGACAGCTATGGGAATGGGGATTCCGAAGAAGAAAGTAAAGAGTCTCCAATGACCGAAGAAAGAAAAAATTTTCTTGCCTGGATCGACCGCGAAAAGAAGGCGGGAAAAGAAAGGGACGCAAAAAAATAACAAAAAATAAAAACAAACAAAAAAGAGGCTACCTGCTAAATGGCACGATAGCCTCTACTTTTTAAAAAATAAAAATCCGGAATCTGGCTTTTGCCGCTTTCCGGATCGGAATTTTTTTTGGAAATGTTTTCTTGTTTATGACAAGCGTCAACGCTGTTTCCTTTTGGCGGAGATTTCTGCTATCCTGAGTCCATCCTCATTTTTCAGACGCAGCCGGATATCGATCCCGCTCCTTTTTCTGCTTATCCGGACCATAATCTCTTCTTTTGGAAGATCCACTCTTTCTCTGATTTCTTCCTCAAACTGCCGTCCGAGGTAGTAGGCCTTAATTTTGCTTTCCAGCAATGTAACGGCGCTGGATCTGTCGATCCTGATTATCCCCGGAGACGTAATCGATTTTATCGGCCATTTCTTCATTGCGCCTTTGGCGTTTTCTAAAATAAAATCCTCGAATTTTCTGCTTTCTTCAAAAAAAACCATAACAACTTTCCAAATGAAAATTTTATCTTCTTCTGAAAATTGCATAATTTTCCCTCCTTGGAAGTTTGCAAATCTATCATCGGCCATTCCAATATTCAATATTATGAAAATTTTTGTTGAAAGTCAAATATTTTTCTATTGACAGTTGAGGTATAAAATTGATAGTCTTTTTGACACGAAGACAGCATATTAAAAATATAAGACAAAAGGAGAAAGACATGATTTCCACGCAAAAAGAGTTTTTTTACGCAAAAAATATCCTGGAAATTATTTTTAACGACCTGTCTTGTGATTATGGAGTAGGCAGAATCTATTCAGAGTCATCCCCGAGAAAAAGAATAAAAGCGAGAGACATATCCTGGGATAGAAACACAATGAATGGAGGATTGATATATCTTGAAGAGTGGAAAAACATAAACGGAGCCTTTTGCTTCTGGCCCGGAAAAAGTGTCAATATCTTATCAATGAATTTCCAAAATAATTATTTGGAGATAAATGATTCTCCGGTTTGCGCAAGATGGATGGTGAGCGAGCCTGATAAAATATTTATTTTTCAAGGCAGACCGCTGGAGGTCGATCCTTCCGTTTTTCACATCATTTTGAGGGTGATGTCTCTATCAAGCAGTGCAACGGCCGACCCTAGATGCAGAAAAGAGAACAAAAGGCTCACAGGAGGAAAATCCTAGAATAATAAATTTCGCTTAAGGATTTTAAGATGAGGAGGCTGATACTAAAAAAGTTTCGGCCTCTATTTATTTTTCTGTAAGTCTGCTAGAATAGCAATAAATAATCGTTAATAGAAAAATATGAAAAACAGTATATCTAAAAACAGTGAGAAAACAAATCCGGCTTTTCATCTATTTCTTTATCTGGCGATGTTTTTTTCTCTGGGATTCGTGGTTTTTGGAGCCGTCGGGTCGTTTTTTGCCCTTATAGACAAAACGTTTGAATCCGCGGTCGAATCCTTCTATCAGGAATCTTTGCGCTCGGCAATCGCATCTCTGGTGATTGCCATTCCGGCATATTATTCCATCTTGTTCATAATAAACAACAAGCTTGCCAAAGGAGAAATAGAGCCTGATTCCGGAATCAGGAAAGCGATAAGCTATCTGGCGATTTTTGTCTTTTTCGCCATGAGCATCGGGAGCTTGGTTTCGCTCCTTTTCGGATATCTCAATGGAGAGCTGGCTGAAGTTTCATTTTTAAAGACTCTTGTTTTCCTTGCAATCTCCGCCCTTATGTTCGCTTTTTATTTCTGGGAGATAAAGCGGGCATCCTTTTCAAAAAAAGTCTTTGACATTTATTTTTCCCTGTCCCTTCTTATCGCTTTTTCGGCGGTGGCGACCGGCTTTGCGATAGTGGATAGCCCCAGAGTCACTCGGGAGAAAAAGCAAGACAGGGAAATAATAGAGGCGATGGAAAACGCCAGGCAAAGGATAGAAAATTTTTATTTTAACAACGGAAAGCTTATGGAAAGCGAAGAGTTCGAGAATATCGGATTGGAAAAGGACGTCCGGGAAAAAATAATCTATAATATATCGGGCGATAAGGAATATGAATTATGTTCCCGGTTCAATTATTCTTCGGAGGACGGATATATCTATGATTATCTGAAAAACGAGTGGAGATTTCCCGCCGGGGATCATTGCTTCAAGCTGAGGATCAGGAGCGACGGAGAAATTTCGGAAAAAATGATCCGTTAATTTGAAAAAATAAATTTTAAAAGCGGGGCGGTTTCGCCTCGCTTTTCAGCAAATCATTTTCGTCTTAGCTTTTATTCCTCTTGAAAATCATAAAATTCATCGCATAGAGGATCATCCCCTGGTCTTTCTGAGGAAATAACGTATCTTTTCGCGATATAGACAAAATCGAGATATACCTCCTTTTCATTTTTTTCTATAAAAAAAGCATATAAAAAGGATTCTTCACAAATGCGGTCTTCGCTTTCCTCGCAGATTTTATTATTTGAGGAAAAACAAGGAAAAGGGTGGACAGAAAGGAAAATAAATAATGACAATAATATGCCGATTATCTTACTCATAAATCCCCTCCCTAGATTTATTTTTTAATCTTCGCAAGCTTCTCCCGGAGGACAGGCCATTTCATCCGCATATTCCAAGTAAAAATCCAAATTGGCCTTTAGGCGGCCATTTTCCTCTTTGAGACATTCAACCAGGGCTCTTAGCTGGAAATTTTTTTCTTCTAGCTCTGAAATCTTTCTTTCGAGAACCTTGCAATTTTTCATAAATCCCTCCTTTTTAAAATAGTATTATTGAATTTTCAAATTTGCTATTATATAATAAATTAATCCCTAAAAGCCTTTTAGTCAAATGAAAAACGCTTTTGACAGGCGGAAAGAAATGGGGTATTATATAGTGGCAAAAATAAAAACTATTTGAAATTCAAATCCTCTTTGTTATTGAGAGGACTTCTTTATATGTTTAAAAAAATAAAAAAAATACAGAGAAAAATTTTGGGGAAAGTGTTTGGAAACATTTCCAAGGATATCGGCATAGATTTGGGAACAGCCAATACTCTTGTTTATGTTAAAGGCAAAGGAATAGTCATAAACGAGCCTTCAGTTGTGGCAGTAAACAAAAAAACAGGACAAATCTTGGCTATCGGTAAAAAAGCCAGGGAAATGGTCGGCAAAACCCCTAGTCATATTGTGGCAACCCGGCCTTTAGTAGACGGAGTGGTGAGCGATTTTGAAGTTACTGAGCAAATGCTAAGATACTTTATTGACAAAGTCCATCAGGATTCTTTTTCTTTGATTTCCAGGCCGCGGGTATTGGTCGGCATTCCTTCCGAAGTTACGGAAGTTGAAAAAAGAGCGGTGATTGACGCGGCAATAAGCGCCGGAGCCAGGGAAGCTTTTATAATCGATGAGCCGATGGCGGCTGCTATCGGCGCGCGCTTGCCGGTGACAACTGCGGCTGGAAATATGATTGTCGACATCGGAGGAGGAACTTCTGAAATAGCGGTTATCTCTTTGGGGGGAGTCGTTGCTTCGAGAAGCTTAAGAGTGGCTGGGGATGAAATAAATGAGGATATAGTGAGATATTGCCGGGATGAATTTAATCTTTTGGTCGGCGAGAGAACCGCGGAAGAGATAAAGATATCAATCGGAAGTGCTTACCCGCAGAACGAAAAAACCGTAAAAAAAATTCGCGGGAGAGACCTGGTAAGCGGATTGCCCAAGGAAATAAAAGTCGACGATTCTCAGATCAGGGAAGCGATTTCAAGATCAATAAGGATAATTATAAACAATATAAAAACAATAATAGAAGACACTCCTCCTGAACTGATTTCTGATATTATGCAAAGAGGAATAATTTTGGCTGGTGGCGGAAGCTTGATTAAAGGGCTGGATAAGCTTATCGCCAATCAGACTGGAATGTCGGTGCGAACCATGGAAGATCCTCTCACGGCGGTAGCCAGGGGAACGGGGATAGTTTTGGAGGACATAGAAAATTTGAAGGAAATATTGTCGGCCAATCAATATGACGACAGTCCTTTAAGATAATTTTTTTATGTTAAAAAAAATTAGATCCAGAAAAATATTCAAGACTGCGGTTGTCATAGCTATTTTTGTTTTTCTGATAATATTAAATCCTCTCGGTTTCTTCAATGGGATCAGAGGGGCTGTCTTTGGCGCCGTTTATCCTTTCCAAAAAATTTTTTCGGTTTCGGCTGAAAAAATTCATTCGTTCGGAAGCTCGATTTCTTCCATCGGAAAATACAAGCAGGAAAACGAGAGTTTAATAAGAGAAAATTTGCGCTTGAGAGCTGAGACCGCCAATTTGAAAGATGTAGCCAAAGAAAATGATGAATTGAGAAAACAGCTTGAAATTCTTCCCAAAGAAAAGTTTGATATGATTTCATCCAACATAATAGGAAGGGACTTGCATAAAGAAAGCAATTATTTCGTTATCGATAAGGGCTCTAAGGATGGGATAAAAGAAGGGATGCCGGCAATAGTTAATGAAGGAATATTAATTGGAAAAATTGAAGAAGTTTTTTATACCCATTCTAAGGTTTTGTTGGTTACCAGTCCCAATAGCAACATAAACGCTGTGACTCTTGAAACAGGATCCATCGGAGTGGTTAGTGGGAAATATGGCCTGGGAATGATTCTGGATATGGTGCTGCAGACGGATTATCTGAAGATTGGAGATGATGTCATAACTTCTGAGATCAGCCAAAATATTCCAAGGGGGCTTCTGATAGGAAAAATAAAAGAAGTCTATCCCTCGGGAGGATATCTTTTCCAGCAGGCAGTCATCTCTTCTCCGGTTGATTTTTCCAAAATGCGCTTTGTTTTTGTAATTAGAAACGAGAAATAATGAGAAGTTTTTTTATAAGATTGGCGATAATAATCATGATTGTTTCTTTCCAAGGCAGTTTTGTGAGCCTGGTTTCCGGCAATCTGAATATAAACCTGATCCCCTTGGCTGTTTTGGCATGGGTCGCGATAGCCGGTTTTGAAAAAATTTGGCCATGGATCGTAACGCTGGGAATTTTTTCCGATCTTTTTTCTTTCGAAAAAGTGGGAGTCAACGTGATATCCTTTATATTTCTGGCTTATCTTATGAGTTTTTTTTCCAGGAGATTTTTAATAGAGAAAAAATTGGCGGGGATGATCGTCATAACCTTTTTTATTTTCGCAGGGTTTCCATTTTTGGATCTGGGAAGGATTTTTTTCCGGGAAAATTTTTCCATATATGAAACTTATCTGATGGCAAAAAATGATTTTTCGGCATGGAATGATATTTTGTTGCAGGGAGCAGTAAATATTTTATTATTTTACCCCGTCTATGTCTTGTTGAATAAAGTGGAAAGAAATATTGAAAAATACGAAAATAAAATAAAAGTTTTTTCTTAAATTATGTTTAAAAAATGGAAATATAATCTGAAAAATAGGGGAGACCTTGATGAAATAGCCGACTCCGCCATTATGACGGAAGGAGATATCGCAAAAATAGAAAAGCCTTTCAACAAGCGTTTGTTAAATTTTTTTTGGATGATTTTAGTCCTGGTGCTGGCTACTCTTTTTGGAAGGACGGCTTATCTGGGGATAGTGAAGGGATCTTATTATGAGGAAATTGCCAATGGAAACAGGATACGTCAGATTTTTATAAACGCTCCTCGAGGGAAAATCTATGATCGTTTTGGGGAAGCTCTTGTCAATAATGTGCCCAGCTTGGACATTATTTTCTTCCCAAGCGATTTTTCCAATGATGAATCTAAAAAAAACATATTATTGGAGGGGATTAAAAAGACATTTCCCGATAAATATGATGATTTATCCCAGAAGATAAATAGCGTTGAAAATAATAATCCCATATTGCTTTCCAAAAATATATCCCAAGAAGAAGCTCTTCTGATCATAGAGAATATAAAAATTCTTCCAGGGATAAGAGTCCAGCAAAAAGCCATTCGTGAATATACGGACAGCCTTATTTTTTCTCATATCTTGGGATATGAAGGAATAGTGCAAAAAGAGGATTTGGAAAAAAATCCGGATTATTTACCGACGGATTATATAGGAAAAAGAGGTCTGGAAAAATATTATGAAGGATATCTTAGAGGCAGGTATGGTAAGATCAATATGGAAGTCAATTCTTTAGGCGAGACTGTGAGGGAGCTGGGAATATCAAATCCGGAACCGGGCAGCGATTTGATCTTAAACATAGATTCCCAATTGCAAAAAAAGATATTTGACAGTTTGTCATCAATTCTTGAAAAAAATAATCTCAAATCAGGAGCCGCTGTTGCGCTGGATCCCAGAAACGGAGCGGTTCTATCAATCATCAATATACCAAGTTTTGACAATAATTTGTTTTCCAAGGGAATATCCGGCGAGGAATATTCAAAATTGGCCGAAGATCCGGAAAAGCCGATGTTTGACAGAGCGGTATCGGGAGAATATGCTCCCGGCTCCACTTTTAAGCCCGTTGTGGCTACAGCAGCCTTGACAGAAAGGGTCGTGGACGAGCATACTCAAATAGAGAGCAGAGGCGGGATAAGCGTGGGAAGCTGGTTTTTCGGAGACTGGAAAGCTCATGGATTTACCGATATCCGCAGAGCCATAGCTGTTTCCAGCGATGTTTATTTCTACTCTATCGGGGGAGGATATGGAAATATCAGGGGGGTCGGGATAGAAAAAATAAAAGAATATGCCGAGCTTTTCGGATACGGCAGTCCGACGGGAATAGATCTGCCCGGAGAAGCGGATGGATTTTTGCCGACTCCCGAATGGAAAGAGAAAGAGTTGGGAGAAAAATGGTATATCGGAAATACTTACCACGCATCAATAGGACAAGGATATATTACCGCCACGCCTCTCCAGATAGCCAATAGCGTGTCAGCGATAGCCAATGGAGGCACTCTTTACAAACCGAGAGTAGTTTCTCAAATAAAAAAAGGCGATCGGCTGACTGATAACAAGCCGGAAATTATCAGGGAAGGATTCGTGGACGAAAAGACTCTTGAAATAGTAAGAGAGGGGATGCGAATGACAGTTACCGATGGTTCAGCGGCCTCCCTGAATGATTTGCCCGTAGAAGTGGCCGGCAAAACGGGAACCGCCCAGTATGGAAGCGCGGACAAAACTTATGGCTGGTTTTCCTCTTTTGCGCCTTTTGATAATCCGGAAATAGCCATGGTCGTATTGGTGGAGGGACAAGAAGATGAAACATATAATACGGTTCCGGTCACTAAAGAAGTTTATGACTGGTATTTCAAAGACCATAAAAGATAAAACTGAAAATATTTTTGTATTTTAATTATTTTTTTGTTTATGGATGTAAAAAAAGATTTAAAAGAATTTAGAAAAAAAATAGATCCGGAAATCGAAAAGGTCTTGGACGAAATGATCGAAGCTTCCAAAAAAGAAGGTAAAATAATCACCGATTCTTTGGAGCAGGTCAAGAAAATCACTCTTTCCGGAGGCAAAAGGCTCCGCCCGGCTCTTATGTATTGGGGCTATAAAGGAGTTGGAGGAAAAAGGGAAAAAGAAATAATAAAAACATCCGTGAGTATCGAGCTTATTCACATATTTCTATTGATCCACGACGATATAATAGATAATGATTCCAAGAGGCACGGAGTGGAAACAATACATAAAAAATATGAAAAGACAGGTAAATTTTTTCCGGGCATAGGGAATAATGCCAAGCATTTCGGAAATTCCATGGGAATAATTGTCGGAGACATAGTCGGCGCTATTGGCAACAGGGTTATTTATAATTCTGATTTTCCTCCCAGTTTGATAGTCGAAGCTTTGAAAAAATTGCAAGGAATAGTAGCTACTGTAGCGATCGGAGAAGCCCAGGATGTCATAACCGAATACAGAAGAAAGGCTCTTGAAAAAGAAGTGATGGACATATACAAAAATAAGACCGCCAAATATACTATCGAAGGACCCTTGCATCTGGGAGCCATACTGGGAGGCGCTGGTGGAAAAATATTGGAAGAAATAACGAAATTTTCGGTTCCGATAGGCGTAGCTTTCCAAATCCAGGATGATATACTTGGAATATTCGGTTCAGAGAAAAAAATAGGAAAACCCGTAGGTTCCGATATCAGAGAAGGTAAGCAGACGATATTAGTCGTAAAAGCTTTAGAAAATGCCGATGAAAACAGAAGAAAAAGGCTGGAAAAATTGTTGGGAAAAGAAAATATAACAGGTGATGAAATAAGGGAGTTTAGAAAAATAATAATAGATACCGGCGCGTTGGATTACGCGAAAGAAAAAACGCAAGAACTTGTTGAAGAAGGCAAGTCTCATATTGAAAAGATTGAATTCGACAAAAGGGCAAAAAATTTCCTTTCAGCCATAGCGGATTATATGGCCAAAAGAGATATCTAGGGAAAGCGCAAAGCGCGAGGCTCGAAGATCGGCTAGAATCTTATTTTGCCAACCAAATTTTCTATATCGGAAAAATTTTTTATTTTTACCGCTTTCAATTTCAATTCGGAAGCGTTTTTTGTCCCTTTAAGATAAGCTGACAAATGGGTTCTGAATGTAATTAATTTTTCTTCTCCGTAGTATTTGCAAACCAGTGCGGCATGTTCCAATACAGTTTTCTTTTTATCAGCATCAGAAATTTTTATGATTTTTCCATCGTTCAAATATTCTTTAATCTCTTTGAAGATCCAAGGCCTTCCGATAGCCGCTCGGCCTATCATCAATGTTTTGCATCCGGTTTTTCGGGCATAAAAAAGAGCATTTTGCGGGGATTTTATCCCTCCATTATAAATAACAGGTATTTTTAATATTTTATTAAGCTTCTTTACCGCTTTCCAATCTGGCTCATCTTTAAACATGCCTTTCAGCGTCCTGGCGTGGACGACTAGTTGGTTAATTCCGGCTTTTTCCAGTTTCGGCGCCCATCCAAGAATTTCTTCGGGGTCATTCAAGCCCAGCCTGGTTTTTAGCGAAAGAGGAATTCTCACGTTCTTTTTAATTTCTCCGACTATTTTTAAGACGGCGGGCATATTTCCCATCTGGCAAGCTCCATATCCGGACTTCTGAGCCTTCTTTACCGGACATCCCAAATTAATATCAATTCCCAAAGGATTTATTTCTTTTTCGATTATTCCGGCAGCCTTTGCCATCGATCGGGGATTGGCGCCAAAAATTTGAACCCAATAATTATTTTCCGATTTTGCGAATTTTTCGGCCAGTTCCAATGACTTATTCTTCTCCAAGGGATTTCTGACCAATCCTTCGGAGCTTACCATTTCGCTCCAAGAAATATCTGCGTCCCACCCAAGGCATATTCGGCGGAAAGCTTTATCGGTTATTCCGGCCATCGGGGCGATTGCGAAACGGATCTTATCAAACTTATTTTTTTTAGCAGTGTCCATATTAAAATTATTATTCAGCGTCCGAGATTAGTCAATGATAAGAAGGGCTTTCAAATAGATGATGTTAATGTTATCATTGAGTCATGATAACTGGAATAAACGCATCTTTTGCGAGAAAATTTAATACCGGATTGGGCCAGGTAACGGTCAACTATTTGAAGGCGTTGAGAAAAAAACGCGGAGAGAAAAAATATATTTTGTATTTTGAAGAAGATCTGGAATTTGATTTTTCGGATTTTAAGAAGCGGGTTTTTTTGCCTTTTTACAAAAGAGACGACCTGATCAGAAAAATCTGGTGGGAAAAAATATCTCTCCCCAGAATGGCCGAAAAAGATAAATGCGATGAATTTTTAAGCATCTATCAATGTCCTGCTGTTTTTTCCAAGAGAATAAATCATACCATGATCGTCCATGACATAATTCCCAAACTTTTTCCCGCCTATCTCAATAATTTTCGCAAAAAAGTATATTGGAAACTTACGGAAAACGCTATAAAAAAAGCGGACAAAATAATAGCTATCTCAAAACACACTAAGAGAGATTTGGCTGATTATCTCAATATTTCCAAGGAAAAAATAGAAGTTCGCTATATCGATGTGGACAGCATTTATAAAAGAGAGATTCCCGAAGAAGAGAGCCGGTATATTCTGAAAAAATATGATTTAAGCCCAGGATATATTTATAATGCGGGCGGATTAGACAGGAGAAAAAATGTCGGCGGTTTGATCGAGGCTTACGCCTGGCTTTTGAAAAAAGAAAAAAATATTCCCGAACTGGTGATTTCCGGAAAACTTATGCCAGAGATGTCCCCTCTGATAACGGATGTGGAAAAAATCGCCAAAGGATTGAAAGTCGGGGGAAAAATAAAATTTTTAGATTTTGTTCCCCAAGAGGATATGCCGGCTCTATATAAGAATGCCAAACTTTTTGTCTACCCTTCTTTTTACGAAGGATTCGGCCTTCCGATTTTGGAAGCCATGAATTGCGGGGTTCCTATTGCTGCTTCAGGAGCGAGTTCTATTCCGGAAGTGGGAGGGGAGGCGGTGAGTTATTTCGATCCCGAAGATCCTGTCGATATAGCGAAAAAAATGGATGAAATTTTATTCGATGAATATTTGAGAAACAAGCTTATAGAAAAAGGTCGGGAGCAGGCCAAAAAATTTTCTTGGGAAGAATTTATAAAATGATAAAGCCGGAAACCGCATTGCGGTTGCCGGCAAGTCTAATCGGTCCGAATATCGGCTACGGCTAAATGAAATAGCCGTTTTCCCTGAGCTTCTCCTTGAGAATTTCTTCCAATCCTTGGCGATCTTCAGCGGAAGCCATATTTATTTTTTTGGCCGAAGGTATGATTTGGCAGAGGTTGTCGTAATTTCTCAAAAAATTGACGGCGCTGACAAGACTGTTGATCACTTTATTGTAATTTTCCATGCCGATCTCCCATAATTTAATTTGTATATAGGTTGCCGATTATTTATAATATACGAAGAGCCAAGATATATTTTATTGAAATTTTATGCTGATGTCAAAAAATATAATCAGAATCGCGAAAGAAAAAATAAATCTGAAGAATTACCTGCTTCTGTCCAATGTTTTTTTGATTATTTTTTCTATAGCATGTTTTAATTTAGGACTGCTTCCTTTAAAGAATCCGGGCGATTTCATCTTTTTGCTTCTCATCGCTTTTCTTTTTGCTCTGTATCGGCCGGGGTGGACATTTTTGTTCTTTGCCGGTTTTATAATTTTGGAAACCGTAAGTCTGTCTCCCGAAGAAACGGGCATAAAAATGCGTCCATATCAGATTTTGGGCGCCTTGGGACTTATAGCGATAGGTGTGAGATTATTTTCCAAGAGACTCAATTTCGATCTGCCAAAGATTTGCTGGAGCGACTGGGCGCTGGCGATGCTTGCTTTGAGCGGATTTGCAAGCGCTCTTTCAGCTGATGATAAGATGCTGGCATTCAAGCAGTCGGCAGTTATAATTTCACTTTTTGGCATATATGTTTTTTCCCGAACATTTATTCAAAACTCAAGAGATATAAAAAAAATCCTGCCGTTTTTTCTAAGCTCGTCTTTTGTCGTAGTTCTTTACAGCGTTTGGCAAAATTGGAGATTTATCCGCGGCAAAAGCCACTTCGAGACGATGCCCGGAAGGCCTAACGGAACATTTACTGAAGCGGATTGGCTGGGAATATTTCTGGTTTTTCTCCTCAGCGCGCTTTATCCGATAGCTTATAATTTTTACAAGAATATTGATTTTTATGAAATAAAATATCGGATCGGCAGACTTATCGAGGCCATCTTTGTCTGGCTGATGATAATTTTTTCCACTCTTGCATTGATCATTACAGTTTCTCGGAGCGCCTGGTTGGGAGCGGGAGCGGTATTTGCGATTTTTTCTTTTTATGTATTAAAAGAAAGAGAATACAAGATGCTGGGGATGGTTTTGTCGGGCATAATCTTAAGCCTGGCGCTTGTGTATATCTTAAATCTTACGAATTTTGAGCTGTTTAATCGCCTGCAGAGCACCGGAAGCGGAAATCAGGAGATTACCGTTTCTTGCGACAGAGGAAGCGATGTGCCTAGATCGATCGTAAGATTATCGCAACTGAGCGAGTTTAATTGCAGACATATAGATCTAGAAGATGTCGAAAGAGAAAAATCCGAAGGGCGCGTGATTACCAGAGCCTACAGGGATGATCCCAATGTGAGCATCAGAAAAGAAATATATGAAAAATCATTAAATGAGATAAAGAACAGCCCTGTGCTTGGAATCGGATGGGGAAATATCTCCGGTGTTTTGGGAACGGATGAGAGAGGATCGGGACTCAATTCGAGCAACATATTTTTGGAAGTATGGTTGGGCGCGGGAATAATCGGACTGATTGCCTTTTTGGTATTTTTAGGAAATATTTTTTACAGGTCCCTTAAGGCAGATAAAGAATGGAAATTGTTTCTGCAATTAAGTTTGGCGGCCATTTTGATTCCCAATCTGTTTAATGCCGGAATAATGCTCGGATTTTTGTGGTTTTGGCTGGCAATAAGCCAAATTAAAGAATAAAAAAACTCGTCTTGGAAAACTTAATTTTTCCCGGACGAGTTTTTGGGGAAACATTTTTTGTGCGCATAAAATATTTCCCGATCATCTGTTACTCAGTTCGCAGATGGGACAAATAACTGGCCGATCCGGTCCGTCCGCATCTTTCCTTCTTTCGCAATAAAAAAATGATATGCAGTTTTGACATGCGCGCCATCCGCTTCTCGTCTCATAGCCGAGGGGTTTATGACAGGATAGGCAAACTAGCAATGTTCTATTTGAATTCCCTCCCGTTTCCATCCTTGGGAATCTTGCGTACGAATAGATATTTCATTTTCCCTCCTTGCCATATAGATTGATTTTGCCTTATTTTTAAGGTAGGATTTATTTAATTGAGATTAACACGCAAGACAGAAAAGTCAAATGAAAATAGGCATAGACATAAGGAACATAGGAAAGCAAAGAACAGGCAGCGAGGTTGTTGTTTTGGAATTGACCAAAAATATCCTAAAAATCGACAGAGAAAATGAATATCTTTTGTTAACCGATACTGATGAGAAATCAGTTTTAGACTATGTCAGAAAAAATCTTGAACTGGAAGGAAAAAGCAATGTCAAAGTTGTTTCCTTAAAAGCGAAAAACAAATTTATCTGGGCAGGATGGACGATGCCTATTTTCATGCGAAAAAATAGGCTGGATATTTTTCATACGGAATATATCCTTCCATTTTTTATCCCTAAAGATATTAAGGTTGTGACACACATCCATGATGTTTCCTTCAAAGTTTATCGAGATATGATTATGAAAAAAGATTTGTTTTTTCTGGATTTGTTGATTCCTAAGAGCATCAAAAGAGCGGACAAAATAGTCGCAGTCAGCCAATTTACAAAAGACGAGATATTGAGATATTATGGAACGAATGAAAAAAAGGTAGGGGTTATTTACAATTCCATAAATATAAAAGATGTAGAGGTCAATGAGCATAAAGCAAGATTTCTAAGAAAAAAGTACGGTCTTCCTGAAAAATTTATTCTATATCTAGGAACCCTGCAGCCAAGAAAAAATATACCCATTTTGATAAGAACTTATGCAGAAATAAAAAATAAGATTCCCGACATAAAACTGGTAATTGCCGGAGATAAAAAAGCCCATAATTTCGACGATAAAATTGACGATGCGATCAATAGATACAAACTGACAGGAGAAGATATAACTTTCTGCGGATTTATAAGCGAGGAAGATAAATCAGTCATTTATTCAATCTCTACGGTATTTATTTTTCCGTCTCTTTATGAAGGATTTGGCATACCTATCCTTGAAGCAATGAGCCGTAGAGTTGCAGTATTGGCTTCCGACATACCTCCCCATAGGGAAGTGGCTGGAGACGCGGCCTTATATTTCGATCCTTATAGTCTTGATGATTTGAAAAAAAAACTATATAATATATGCGTGGATGAAAATCTAAGAAACAGATTGATTGGCCTGGAAAACGCCAGGGTCAATTTTTTTTCTTGGGAAAAATCGGCTAAAAAATTATTGGAAATATATAAATCATTGAAGTAATTTATTTTTTATTTTTTCAAAAAAATATGGAGTTTATAAAAGAAGGGATGATAACAAAAAAAAGAGTGATCATAGGAGGCTTGGTCTTAATTTTTATCATTGTCGGATTGATCTTTTGGAAGGCCGGAAGTGTGCTGAATAAAATTTCCAGCGAAGGAGGGCTTTTAAGCAGTATCGCCAAATCAATTCCTGGGATAGCCGATGAATTGAAAGGAGAGGATGAGGGTAGGATAAATATATTGCTTTTGGGAATGCGCGGGGAAAATGTCCCTGGCGGAGGACTCCTATCCGATACGATAATGGTGGTTAGCATAAATCCAGAATTAAAGAGGGTGTCCATGGTTTCCATCCCGCGTGACTTATATGTTAATGTTCCCGGAACAGAGAGCCGGCAAAAGATCAACGCCGTCTATTTTTATGGAGAAGAGAAGGAAAGAGGAAAAGGAGGAATGGGATATATGAAGCAGGTGGTGGGAGATATTTCCGGACAACCTATCCATTATGCGATAGCCATAAATTTTGCCGGATTTGAACAGTTGGTAGATGCCCTTGGAGGAATAGACATTCACTTGGATCAGCCGTTTTCCGAACCCCTCCAGTTTCATGAAGCTCATGTTTGCGATGGAAACAACGGAGGAGTATTTACCGTTCCTACGGGAGAATACCAGGTAAAGAAAAATGAGAGAGGAAAGATCGTGGCTAAATATCCGCTTTGCTATAACAAGAATGAAGAGTGCGGAGGAAATTTTACTCTTCCGGCGGGAGATGTGCATCTGGATGGAGAAAATGCGCTTTGCTATGTCCGCTCAAGGGTAACTTCCAATGATTTTGATCGCGCCAGAAGGCAACAGCAAGTTATTCAAGAGATAAGAAATAAAGCTTTAAGCCTGGGAACACTTGCCAGTATAGGCACTATTAATGATATTTTGGATAGCCTGGGCAATAATGCCAGAACAGATTTGGAGGGATGGGAAATCAAGCGACTTTTGGATTTATATGGAGAAATAACTGCGGAAGGATCAAATATTGATATGAGACAAAAAGTTTTGGAAAATACTGAAGAAGGATTATTATATAGTCCTACCGATTATCCTCCAGAAGTCGGATATATACTTCTTCCCAGAGGAGGAAATTACGACAGAATAAAGGAAATGTTTTTGCAAATTTTGAATTGATTTTTTGTTTTATTGAATTTTGATTTTGTCTTTGGCGCTTTTCCAAAAGCGCCAAAATATTAACGAAAACAAATGAATAGTCCGGAATTGTCAATCATAGTCACAAGCTATAAAAATCCCGAGCTTCTCAGGATATGCTTGGACTCGATTAAAAAAAATGTAAAAGACATAGACTATGAGCTTATTGTTGTTGATAGCGCCACGGAGGAAGATACGGAAATGATGATGCGAGAACATTTTCCGAATGATAAATTCTTTTCTTTTAAGAAGAATGTCGGATTCCAAAGTTTGGTTAAAAAAGGCATAGAAGAGAGCGAGGCGAAGTTTATGCTTATTCTGAACGGAGATATTATAATCAAAGAAAATTCAGTTGAAAAACTTCTTGAGTATATCAAAAAAAATCCTTCAGTCGGCCTGGTGGGACCGAAGCTTCTCAGTTTTAACGGAAAATTTCAAGCTTCTTGCTTCCGATATTATAAGCCGATAACTATAATTTATAGGAGAACTTTTTTGGGAAAGATGTGGTTTGCCAAAAAGCATTTGGGAGAATTCTTGATGGAAGATTATGATCATAAAGATCCGGAGGGAGTGGATTGGATAATGGGTTCGGCCATGATGATGCCCCGGAGTGCTGTAGAGAAAGTGGGATATATGGATCCGCAATTTTTTATGTATATGGAAGATGTTGACTGGTGCCGCAGATTTTGGGAGAATGGCCTAAGGGTGGTTTATGTTCCTGAAGCGATAATGCTTCATTATCATGGAAAGGGAAGCGGAAAGAGCGGATTGTTGAAATCAGTGATGTTCAACCGGCTCACATGGATACATATTGTGAGCGCCTTAAAATATTTCAAGAAATATTTGGGAAAACCCAATCCGAGAAAAATTTTTGAAAAAACAAATGGAGAATAATATAGAAGAAAAAGGAAATATTGGTGAAAGAACAGACGAAAAAAAATCGTCTGACAGTCGCAGCAATAGCAAAGTTTTGAATTATTATTTGAAATTGGTGGCTGTTTTTATCATTCTTTCGTTGACTTTTTGGATAGGATTCGAAAAGGGACAGGGGAGGAGCCGCGATTTTCAAGGACCGGAAAACAGATTTATCGAAAAACTGGATTCCGAACATGAGGAGCCGGATGATTTTTCACTGTATTGGAAAGTTTGGGACTTGCTTTACGAAAAATATGTCGATGCGGAAGAAATAACTTCCCGGGAACTTCTGTATAGTTCTATAAAAGGGATGCTTTGGGCAACCGAAGATCCTTATACTATTTTTTTGGATCCTGAAGAAAACAGAGAATTCAGCGAAGATATTGAAGGAAAATTTGAAGGAATAGGAGCCGAGATGGGTGTTAAACAGGGAGTCCTGACAGTTGTGGCTCCGCTGAGAGATTCTCCTGCGGAGAGATCCGGGCTGAGAGCGGGAGACAAGGTTTTGAAAATCGATGGCGAATCTACGATTGATATGAGCATAAACGAAGCGGTGGGAAAAATTCGCGGAGAAAAGGGAACGGAAGTCAAACTTACCATTTTTAGGAATGACGAGAATAATGATACCATGGAAGTCTCGGTTATCAGAGATGTCATAAAGGTGGAAAGCGTAACCTTTGAAATAAAAGAAGGAAATATAGCCTACTTTAACATCGTCCGTTTTGGGGACGACACGGCCAGAGACTTCAGAAACTTAATCAGAAAAATACCCAGCGACAGCGAGGCAATAATTTTGGATTTGAGAAATAACCCCGGAGGCTATTTGGACGCTTCAGTGGATATGGCTAGCCTGATGCTTCCCCGAGGGAAGACGGTTGTCATAGAAGAAGATAAAAAAAGAAACCAGATTAAAACTTTTTCCAAAGGCGGAGACAAGTTGAGCGGAATGAAGACGGTCATCCTTATCAATGAAGGAAGCGCCAGCGCTTCAGAAATTTTAGCAGGAGCGCTCAGGGACAATAGGGATAACGTGACAATCGTAGGCAAGCAGTCTTTCGGCAAAGGCTCGGTCCAAGAATTGATTGATCTGGAAGGGGGATCCTCGGTAAAAATTACTATTGCCAAATGGCTTACGCCAAACGGAGAGCAGATAAACGACAAAGGGATATCTCCGGACATAGAAGTGGACCTTAGCGATGAAGATTATGAAAATGACCGCGATCCGCAGTTGGATAAGGCAATAGAACTGTTAAAAAAATAATATTTTGATGATTTTTCAAACAAACCGGGGCATTGAGCCGTTACGGCCCAATGCCCTTTGATATTATTTATTTTTTCCGATATCTTTGCGAGCCTTGCAAGTCCTGCAAAAACATAGTATGGCCGCAGAAGAAATGATGATAAATGCTTGGCATAAAAAATAAAAGTGATATAATATCACTATGAATAATATCAATTTGGAAGCGCCTCTGGCTAGCCGGATGCGTCCTAAAAAATTGGAAGAATTTTTCGGCCAAAAGGATCTGGTCGGAGAAGGTTCTTATTTAAGAAAAGCTATCGATACCGACAGCATCTCCTCGATGATTTTTTGGGGTCCGCCTGGATCGGGAAAAACCACTTTGGCTTCGATAATCGCCAATGAGACCGATTCGGATTTTATAGAAATGAGCGCGGTTGACAGTGGAGTTAAAAAATTAAAAGAGGTCATTAAATCAGCCGAAGAGAATAGAAAAAAGAATATTAAAACTATTCTTTTTATCGACGAGATCCACAGATGGAACAAGGCCCAGCAGGACCGTCTCCTTCCTTATGTCGAAAAAGGAATCTTGATATTGATAGGAGCGACGACGGAAAATCCCAGTTTTGAAGTCAACTCGGCTCTTATTTCGAGAGCCAGGGTCTTCGTGCTTCATAAATTGGAGGTTAAAAATCTAGAAGAAATAATAAAAAGGGCGCTTGGCGACGAACAAAAAGGCCTCGGAAAAGAAAAAATTGAAATAGACGAAAAGACCGTCAAAAGGCTCGGGGAAATTTCCAATGGCGACGCGCGGATGGCGCTCAATACTTTGGAAGCGGCCGCAAGGCAATCTAAAAAAATCGATTTTGAACTGATTAAGAAAGTTCTCCAAAAGACCAATCTGCAATACGACAAGGACGGGGAGGAGCATTACAATATAATTTCCGCCCTTCACAAGTCGATGCGCGGAGGAGACGCGGATGCGGCGGTCTACTGGCTCACGCGGATGCTTGAAGGCGGAGAGGATCCGATATATATCGCCCGCCGATTGGTACGATTCGCTTCTGAAGATGTGGGACTAGCCAATAACACCGCGCTTATCCTGGCTAATGCCGTCTTTGACGCTTGCCAGAAACTGGGAATGCCGGAATGCGGAGTGCATCTGGCCCAATGCGTGATCTATCTTTCCAAATCCAAAAAAGACATCACCGCTTACGAGGCCTATGAAAAAGCCAGAGGAGATGTCATAAAACATGGCAATCTTCCGGTCCCTCTCCATATTCGCAATGCCCCTAACAAGCTGATGAAAGAGCTTGAATATGGCAGGGGCTATAAATATACCCCCAAAGAAGACAGCTCTGATCAAGAATATTTTCCGGAGAAGCTGAAGGATAGGAAATATTTATAAATTTATTGACTAAAAATATTTTTATTGTTAGGCTGGTGGCAGTTCTTATTTTTCCTAAAAAAATACGAAGACGAGGTGATTTATGAATAGGATGACGAAAGGTATGGCCAAAGAATTGTTGCGTGGGGATTTCGTGCCAAATGGTTACATAATTAACTTGGATGCGTTGGAGTTCAGAAGAACCAAAGACGACGAGGTTTATCGGTGTTGTGAGTCTACCGGAGGGTATGATCCTCAAAGCGGTCCTTTCTATTGCGGAGAGATCGCCGAAATCGTAGCTTTTTGTGAAAACAATGGAATTCCCGGGTATGTCGGCATATGCGAAAAATGCATGCGCAAGGCTCCTGCGGGGCTTCTCAAGATTGTTGATTCGTCGTGTATCTGACTTATGGAGTTTGAATGGTCTCAATATTTCTAAAATAATGAGTAAGAAGGTAAATCATTGCCGGACTTGAAGCAGACGCTTCAGATAGTCATGCATATCTCGTACCAGCCGTGTCGATTGGCCGGCTGTTTTTTTGTTTTCAAGCGCTTTATGTAATTTGTTGACTAAAGCGCTTGAAACTGCTAGATTTGCACTGGGAGAAATTGGGTTCTTTGACAATAATAATAGCAAGGAGGTTGCTGTTATGAACGGTAAACGGGTGATTATTATTGATAAAGGAGGCAAAGAAGTATGCCTTTGTCCGGAAACCGTGGAAATTTTCCGTGAAAAGGCGGATTTTTTTATAAAAAAAATGAGAAAAGTAATTTTCCCCGATACGGTGGAAAATTTCTTCAGCTCTTTTTTTGAAGAAGAAATATCAGAGATGCAGATATTGGAAAGACTCAGGCTCTGCGCGGGCGATACTTGCAGGGAAATCCTTTCGGAAAACGGATTTGCTTATTTGATACAGATACACTTTAAAAACATTTAGGAGGGACGTATGGCTGATATTTTGCAGTTCAAAAATAAAAAAGGACTTAACGTTTCTTCTGATACGGTCGTGATTCGAGGCTCTACCATTAGGCTTTCTCCAAAGCTGGTCGAAAAGTTCGAAGCGGAGTCAAAATTTTTGGAGGACTATCTGAAAAGCGAAGGAATCGCCGGAGGCATTGAAGAATATCTCAACGATATCGATAATATTTCTTATGGAGATCTGTCTTTTAAGAAGGAGCTTCTTAATTGGGGATTCGATAGACTTTCTAGCGATGAAGGATTTGCCTGGCTTTTAAAGAATTATGCTCAAGATTAAAAGCTTGACAGTCGCATAATATTATGTAATATATGCGGCTTTTTTTATTCGAATCAGATTATTTTTATAAACAAAGTATATCTACTTTTTAGCATATACGGACGTACTTACGTCCGTAAGTACGTCGTAAAAATAAAAAACCCTCAAATAAGAGGGTTTGAATGTATTTTTGGATCTCTGCCTGCCGGTAGGCCGGATCATAGTCCGGGATGACATTAATAAAAAACACCCCTCCGTCTTTTTAAAAAAGACACCTCCCCTCAAAAAGGGGAGGACGGATGCTTGATTTAAGCCTTATCCTTGGTACGGATGCATCTGGTGCAAGCCTTAACTTTTTTTCCGTCTAACTTCTTGGTCTGGATATTTATCTTAAACTTTCTTTTTGTGGCGATATTGGAGTGGCTCCTAGAATGGCCGGTTTTTGTCCCTCGCCCGCAAATTTCACAGGTTTTGCTCATATTTTTTTTAAAAACTCAAAACTCGTAACCCAAAGCGTTTATTGTATTTTGCGCTGCGAGATACGCGCTGCGAGATATGTTTGCTTAATTGCAGATTATAGATTATCATATTTAATAGAGTTTGTAAAGATTAAATAAACAATAAATATGCCGATTGAAGCAGTTTTAATAACTTTTCAAGTTATAATTTTGATAATGTCAGTGGTTATCCATGAGGTTTCTCACGGGCTTTCCGCTTTTTATCTGGGCGATCCCACTGCCAAGTATGCCGGAAGACTAACGCTTAATCCCATAAAGCACCTCGATCCCTGGGGATCGTTCATCGTTCCGTTCCTGATGATAATAAGCTTCGGATTCGGTTTCGGATGGGCAAAACCTGTCCCATATAACCCCTACAATCTGAAAGACCAAAAAAAAGGCCCGGCTCTGGTGGCACTTGCCGGACCGCTTTCCAATATCATAGCAGCCATAATTTTCGGCTTGGGCGCCAGATTTATTCCCTTAAGCTTTACAGTTAAGTCCGAGATAATGAGAGGAATTTTTGATTATCAAAACCTAAGCATCCTTCTGTCCGGCTCGTTTTCCGCGATATTTTTCTGGCTTTTCGTGATGATCCTTACCATAAATGTTTTTCTGGCTGTTTTTAATCTTATTCCCATACCTCCGCTGGATGGATCGAAGCTTCTTTACGCTTTTATTCCGATAAGCGAACAGAAAAAAATCGCTTTGGAGCAATATGGATTCATATTTCTCCTCTTGTTCATTTTCTTGTTTTCGGCTCCTTTAGGAATACTTTTGAGCGCCGTGCTTTCGATATTTTTCAGATACGTGGTGGGGGTATAGGAAATTAAAAATTAAAAATGCAAAATTAATTTACATAGATATGGAAAAGCAAGAAGGAAATAAAAAAATAGATATTTCGGTCGTCGTTCCTGTTTTTAACGAGGAAGAAAATGTCAGAGAATTACACAGGAGAATAAAAGAGGAATGCAAAAAATTAGGAAAAAGTTTCGAGATTATTTTTATCGATGACGGATCGAAGGATGCAACGGTAAAAAAATGCGAAGGACTCTCTCCTCTCAGGCTCATAAAATTCAGGAAAAATTTCGGCCAGACTGCCGCTTTTGATGCCGGCTTCCAGGCTGCCCGGGGAGATGTGATCATTACCATGGATGGAGATCTTCAAAATGATCCGGCCGATATCCAAAAACTTTTGGACAAGATGGGTGAGGGATATGACATTGTTTCCGGATGGAGGCATCAAAGAAAGGATCCTTTAAGCAAAAGAATTTTTTCCAGAGGAGCTAATCTTTTGAGGAAATTTTTCATCCATGACAATATCCATGATAGCGGATGCAGCCTGAAGGCTTATAAAAAAGAATGTTTTGACGGATTGGAATTATACGGAGAAATGCATAGGTTTATTCCGGCTCTTCTGGAAATTGATGGATTCAAAGTGGGAGAAGTCAAGGTTTCCCATTATCCTCGGATCCACGGGGTGACGAAATATAATTGGAGAAGAGCGGTCAAGGGAATAATCGATATGATGGCGATCTGGTTTTGGAGAAAATATTTAAACCGGCCGCTCCATCTTTTCGGCGCCAGCGGAATGATGCTCTCGATCCTGGGTGGAGGAATATTGGCATGGATGTTCGTGGAGAAAGTTTTTTTCGGAGAGTCTCTCGAAGAGAGGATATGGCCGATGATAGGCGTCATGCTCGTGCTGGTGGGAGTCCAGCTTTTCGTTTCCGGAATACTGGCAGACATCTTGGTCAAGAATTATTTCAAAGGCAAGGGCTCCAGGGGATATCTGATAAAAGAGATTGTCGAAAATTAAAGATGAACATCTTTTTTGATGTATTATTTTTAAGCAACTGAAAAAAATATGGATTTTTTCAAAATAAAACCCAAGAATAAAAAGTGGCTGCTGATGATTGTCGCGATAATTTTTTTGAGCGCATTTTTGAGGTTTTATAAATTAGGAGAAAAATCTTTTGTGGCGGATGAATTCTTGGGAGTAAACACTTCATATGGATATCTCCAGACGGGAGAATGGAGGCGCTGGGATTTCAATATGGAAAGGGTTTATGAGGACAAGCCTTATTTCAAGACTTTGTTCGATCTGGATCTATGGAATAAAGGAGAAGACACTTACACGCGCGCTTGGATTTACAATTGGCAGATAGCCCAGTCTCTCAAATTTCTTCCTGACGACAAAGAATGGTCTTATAGATTTATGAGCGTGATCTGGGGAATCATCTCTGTCGTTGCCGTTTATTGGGTCTCGGCGAAGATGACTGGCAAAAAAACGATCGGGATCATCGCGGCCGTCCTTATGGCGGTGAGCATAGACAATATAGAATTTTCGAGAAAAGTCCGGATGTACATAATGTTTATGCCGGTTTTTTTCGTTTTTTCTTATTACGCTTTCCGATTTATCGAATCAAAAAAGAAATCCGAAGTAAGATTTATAAACGACTTCAGAAAAAAAACCGGATTGAATCTGGCCTATCTTTTGCCGGTTTTTTTGCTGGGATTTTTAAGCATGCACCTGCATCTTCTGGCCGCCAATTTCTTCTTCATCCTGGCCTTCTATTTTGCAGTGATGGGGGTTTTGAAATACAATAAGAGCCGAAATTTAAAAAATCGCTATCTCGCCTATCTGGCTATTCTTTTTTTAGGAGGCTGGGCAATGACCTTGGTGAGCGGAGCATTTCTGTCCGGTCTGGGGGCGCAAGATCATTTTTCTTATTTCAGCAAATCTTTCTCTGATTATTCCAACCCGGTTTTGGCAGCCGGCATGATGGTTTTGGGGGCGTACATCCTTATACAAAAGAGGAGGAAAGAAGGAATATTCATGACGTCTGCTTACTTGGCGATATTTTTGGGAGCCGTCTTTCTTTGGGAAAGGAACACCGGATCGCAATATTTGTTCTTTATAAAATCATTCCAGATCGTCCTCATAGCGTCCGGAGTTTGGGCGGCGTCCGATTTTTTGAGAATAAATTTAAAACGATACAATCAAAAAGCTTATCTTCTTTCGATTGTCGCTTTTCTCTTGGTCATTCCCAATCTGGGGTATTTTTTCCAAGAAGAAAACGCCTATACCCAAACCTCCCGATCTTCTAATCCCAATTACAAAAAAGTTTTCGGTTATTTCATAAAAGAAAAAGACGAAAATGATATCCTTATTGCCAGAAATTTCAGGAATTTTTATTGGAGAGGATCCAAGACTGACACCATCACTTTCGGCGGGGAGCGCGCGGAAGAGGAGGATAGGAAGCTGACTCTCGAAAGTCTGCAAAATATAATAAGCAAAAATGAAAGCGGCTGGCTGATCTATGGAGAAAATGATGAAGATTTTATAAAAAACGATGCCCAGGAATTTATCGAAAAAAATCTGGAAAAAGTCAGCCACTCGAGCTTAAGAGGCCCGGTCAGCGTTTACCGCTGGGGACAAGGCGGATCACTAAAGTAAAAATAAAAAAATATAATGAAGAAATTTAAAAACAAATTTAAATTTTTGAAAAACGGATATTTCTGGATATTTATCGGAATATTTTTGGCGGGCGCTTTCTTAAGAGCCTATAATTTCTCCCCTTGGCTTCATTTTGAGCTGGATCAATCGCGCGACGCCACTCTTGTGGGCGAGGCGGTGGAGAACGGAGCGGGAAATCTTCCTCTTTTAGGTCCCCGGGCGGCGGGAACTTTTCTGAGGTTGGGTCCGGCTTTTTATTATATCGAATACGTCTCCGCTCTGGTCTTTGGAAATTCGCCTTCCGGAATGGCCATGGCCATATTGATATTTTCCTTGCTTTCCATTCCAGCTTTTTATCTCCTATTAAGAAGATATTTTTCCAATAAAATAACACTGGTCTTGTTGATGGTTTTTTCCGTTTCCACTTTTATGGTCGTTTATTCCAGATTTGCTTGGAATCCCAACCTTCTTCCGTTTTTTTCGATAATGCTCCTATGGACGCTTCTCAAATCGACAGACGCGGAGGAGGGAAAGAGAATGGGATATTGGCTTTTGGCCTGCGCATTCTTTTTCGGTGTTCTGGCTCAGCTTCATTTCTTGGCGCTCATAATTTTTGGCGCAACTGCAGTTCTTTTTCTCTCATACAAAAGGCCGAAAATCAAGCCTATTTTTTGGGTGGGAAGCGTTTTGATCATTTTATTCTTGCATCTGCCGATGGTAATAAATGAGGCAAAGACCCAGGGGCATAATTCCAAGCTTTTCATCGAAGCGATTACAGATAAATCCGACAGCAAGAAAAGCTACACGCTTGTCGAAAAAGGGGTGAGAAATGTTTCGGAAAATATCCTTAAATACTGGATAATCATTTCCGGATCGCAAAAAGCTGAAATTCCGGAATTGAGAATGGACGGAGAGACTGGAAAATATGACATAAGATGCGACAAAATTTGCCGGGACAATTTGCATAAGGGAGTGCTGGCGTCCGGATTTTTCTTTTTGGGAATAATTTTTCTTGTGGCAAGGATATTTCTTGAAAAGATCCCTTCCAAAAAAGATTTTTTGGTATCGATGGCGTTCCTGCTTGCCATTTCTCTAGGGGTGTTCACTCCGCTGGCATTCGATATGTCTCCCAGATTTTTTTTGATAGTAGCGCCTCTGCCATTCGTTTTTCTGGGGCTGATAATCGATGGCGTCGGAAAATTTTTAAGGATAAAAAATCTTGCTTGGGCGCTGGGAGCGGTACTGGCCGCTTTCAGCCTGTATTTTACGATCGGCTATCTGTCCCAATTGGATAAAGCGATTTCCGATCAGTTCAGCATAGGAAGCGACAGGATTCTCAAGCAAAAAACCAGGATTACGCTGGAACAGCAGGAAGCCATCACCGATTATATGGAAAGCTTTTACAAGAAAAATAATTACGCGGTATTTTATCACGGGCAAAGCGAATTTCATCGGGCGTTCGCTTATCTTTTGGACAAGAGAAAAATTCCTCGAGACGGGATAAGTAAAAAAGATATCTGCCGCCAGGGTAATTATTTCTTGATCATCAGGACCCAGTCGGATATTAAAAAATACGACAGTTATTTCGAGATGTTCGATCTGATTGAAGGACAACAATTCGGGACGCTAACGATATTCCATTTGTCTCCGAAACCCGCTATCATCAATTGCGAGAGGCCTGACGAAAGCAAGTTCAGGAACTACAAGAATGAAGGCGGAGCAGTGGCTAAAAGGTTTATCTGGGAAGAAATTTTTGAGGAGGAATCGGAAGAATAAAGATAAAAAATATGACAAGAGTATTATTTTTCAATTACGAATACCCTCCTTTGGGAGGCGGAGCGGGAAACGCCACTTATTATATTTTGAGAGAATTTTCCAAAATTCCCGATTTGGAGTTGGATCTGATCACCTCATCGACGGGCGAATATCGTGAAGAAAGAATCGGAGAAAATATAATGATCTATTATCTGCCCATCGGAAAAAGGGAATCCAACCTCCACTTCCAATCCAAAAAAGATCTTATCGTTTATGCCTGGAAAGCCCTTATCTTTTCCCAAAAGTTGGCCGAGAGAAAGAAATACGATTTGACGCACTCATTTTTTTCCGTTCCGTGCGGGGCGATTTCTTGGTATTTATCCAAAAAGAAAAAAATTCCTTATATAGTTTCCCTGCGCGGATCAGACGTGCCTGGTTACAGCGAAAGATTCGGGATCACTTATAAGATCCTCACTCCTTTCATAAAAGCGATATGGAAAAAAGCTTTTTCTGTCATCGCCAACAGTGCGAGTTTCAGAGATATGGCCTCAAAGATCGATCCGGCCAGAAAAATAAAAGTCATAACCAACGGAGTGGCTGTGGATGAGTTCAGGGCGATTCCTATCGAAAAGAAGAAAAAAGATTCCGACAGGTTTGAAATTCTTTGCGGGACGAGGATAACTCCGCGCAAAGGATTTGAATATTTGGTTATGGCATCCAAAAAACTCAAAGACAAGAATCACAAGATAAGTTTGAAAATAATAGGGGAAGGATATCAGAAGGAAGAGCTGGAAAGTCTCATTAAAAAACTAGGGATGGAAAAAGACGTGGAATTCACCGGCGTTCTGGACAGGAAAGAAATTACAAAATGTTTTTCGCTATCTAGAATATTCGTTTCCACTTCTCTTAACGAAGGCATGAGCAATGCCATGCTAGAAGCTTTGGCGTCGGGTCTTCCGATCATTGCTACAAACACGGGCGGGACGGCGGAAATTGTGCGCGACGGTAAGAACGGATTTGTCATCAATATGAAAGACGCTTGCGATACGGCCGAAAAAATTGAAAGGATAATCTTGGATGAAGAGTTGGAAAAAAGAATGGCGCTGGAAAGCCGGCGCATCGCGGAATCCATGAGCTGGCAAAAAGTGGCGGAAAATTATTTCAACGAGTATGAAAACTGCAGGCGTAAAAGAAATGCTTGATAAAAAAATTTTAAGGCTCCTCATGAAACTTTTTGCGAGTTTTTTGTTTTTGTGGTGGATAATATTTGAAATAAATTGGACGGAGGTCTGGAGCTATCTGCAAAAAATAACCCTTTGGCAAATATTTATCTATATCCTTCTTTATATCGGAGGGATGATGATATCTTCCTATAAATGGCAGAGGCTGGCGGCGCACAAAAACATCAAGCTTCCTTTCGGAGATTTTTTCAGCTCTTATTACACCGCCACTTTCATAAATAATTTCATGCCGAGCTTTGTCGGCGGAGACGCTTTTAAATCTTATAGGATCGGATCGATGGCGCAGAACCGCTACAAAGAAGCCGCCTCCAGCGTCATAATGGATCGGCTTACGGGATTGTGGGGCGCGATGATTTTGGCAATAATATTTGCGGCGGTAAATTTTGCGGAAATATCCGGAAACAAGATCCTGCTTTCTGTAGTCGGGGCGGTTTTTTCGGCGATTGTTTTTTGGTTTGCGGTTTTGGAGATTTTCAGGAAAAGAAGGATCAAGACTTCCATAGAAAAGATGGACAAGTTTTTAAATATGGCCATAAACGAAGTCAATCGCTACAACGGAAAATCCAACGAGCTTTGGCGGGCGGTGTTCGTTTCTTTCGTCTTTAATTTTATCGGATTAGCGGGAGCCAACTATGTCCTTTTTTGGTCATTGGGAATCCAGATCGGATTTTTGGATTTTCTTTCGGTGATATTTTTGATAAGCATCGTTTCATCAGTTCCGATTACGATAAACAACATCGGAATCAAGGAATGGGCCTACATAACTTTCTTCGGATTTTTTGGAGCCGGCTCCGCCGGAGTGATAAGCGTGGCGATCATAAACAGAACGATCCAAATGCTTCTCAGTTTTTTTGCTCTGCCGATCTATCTCAGAGAAAAAAGAAAGAAAAAATCGATTTAGCTATTGTATTGAATTTAATTTATGTTAAAATATAGAGTAGAAAAATAATTTTTTAAAAAAATAAAAAATGAAGAGAGCTTGGTCGAAGTTCTCGATATAAATAAATAAAAAAAATTGGCAATAAAGTGCCAACTAGACAAAAACAAAATGGCTACAAAAAAAAGAAAGGCTGCCAAAAGAAAACCAGCCAAGAGAAAGGCAACAAAAAGAAAGACTACCAAAAGAAAGACTACCAAAAGAAAGACTGCCAAAAGAAAAAGAAAATAGCACTTGTTGCATTTCATAATAAAAGTCGTGTTTCAAAGCGCGACTTTTATTTTTAACCGGATTATGGAAAAAAGGATAATCGTAAAGGGAAAATTGATCAAATACAGGATCAATAAAAGTCTGTGGGCGAAGAATATGCGCATCAGCGTAAGTTGCGACGCCGGCGTTGTTTTGACACTGCCTCGTTCAATCAGCGAAAAAATAGCCGAAGAATTTCTGCTTCAAAAAATAGGCTGGGTGCTCAAAAAAATCCGATATTTCAAAGATTTTGAAAAGATAAAATATTCGAAAAAAGATTATCTCAAAAATAAAGAGACAGCGAGAAAAATGATCGAAGAAAAAATTTTATCCTTCAATAAGATCTATGATTTCCGATTCAAGAGAATTGCGATCAGGAACCAAAAGACCAGATGGGGAAGCTGTTCCAAGGATGGAAACTTGAACTTTAATTATAAAATCATCCATCTTCCGGAAGAATTGCAAAATTATATAATCATCCATGAGCTCTGCCATCTGGAAGAATTCAACCATTCAAAAAAATTTTGGAAGCTGGTGGAAAGATTCTTCCCCGATTACAAAAGAGCCAGGAGAAATTTAAGAAAAATCATTTTATAAAATCAAGATATAGCGCCAAGAAACATCAATTGAAAACCTTACTGTTAGTGATGTGATCGGGCAGAGCGTTGCAAGAATAAATATTTGTCATTGCGAGGAAGAAATTTTTTTGAAAAATTTATGACGTGGCAATCTCGAGATTGCTTCGCAGGCTCGCAATGACAGTATGAGATTGCCTCGCATGGCTCGTATAATAATTTAGATATAAAAAATAAATATAAGTTGGATTATTACTGACTATCCAAATCACTGAACTAATATTCCATGCGCATATAAGACTTTTTTTGAAAATCAGGTATAATTAAAGCATATAATTTCTCAATTAAAAAATATGAAGAAGTTCTTTCTTTTCACCTTGATTCTTTCGTCAGCGATATTTCTTCCCAGGCCCGGACTGGCGGCGGAAAAAATAAATTCTTTTGATCTGGAGTTTAAAATAAATTCAGACGGTAGCGTAGAGATTACCGAAAAAATCCTCTATGATTTTGACACGTTGCAAAGGCACGGAATATTCAGGGACATCCCTTACAAATACAAAGCTCGAGGAGGAAATTTCGAGCTTAGGATTTCCGATGTTTCCGTAACGGATGAAAACGGAAGGTCTTACAATTTTTCAAAAACTTCCTCTGGAGGAAATGTTTCCATAAAGATAGGCGACGCTGATAGATATGTGACCGGCCAAAAAATCTACATAATAAGCTATAAAGTCAGGCGGGCTTTGAATTACTTCGATGATCACGACGAATTTTATTGGAACGCGATCGGAAACGGATGGGATATCCCCATAGAAAATATCAGCGCCAAAGCCATCCTTCCGGAAGGATCCGAAAGCGCGCAAAATGAATGTTTCGTAGGATATTATGGCAGCCAAGAAAGATGCGTATATGAAACTAGCCAGAACGAAATAAATTTTTCAAGCCGCGATCTTTCTCCCAATGAAGGAATGACGATCGTCGTCGGATTTCCCAAGGGAACGGTCGCCGAGCCGTCCGTAATTTCCAATCTGCTGGAAACGCTCAAGGACAACTGGATTGCTTTTATTCCCTTCATCGTTCTTATCTTTATGTTTGACCGCTGGAGGAAGAAAGGCCGGGATCCCAAAGGTCGCGGAACGATCGTTGCGCAATATGAAGCTCCAGACAATCTCACTCCATTGGAAGCAGGAACCTTGGTCGATGAAAGCGCCCACAATAAAGATGTTTCTTCGGAGATTATCGATCTGGCTGTGAGAGGATATCTCAAAATCATAAAGACTGAAGACAAAATTTTGCTCTTCAAAACTGCAGATTACAAATTTGAGAAACTCAAAGAATCCGACGATCTTAAAAACGAGTTCGATAGAGAGATAATGAAGGGGATATTCGGATCGGGCGGGATCGGAAAAACCGTCAAGCTGTCTTCGCTTACCAATAAATTTTACCAGAATCTGAAAAAGATCACCGATAACGCTTATGATTCGCTGGTAAGCAAGGGATATTTTCCCAGAAACCCCGTCACCACTAAGGCCGTCTATCTGGTTTCCGGATTAGCAGTCGCTTTCTTGTCATTTCTGGCGGCGCCTTTTTTCGGCTTCATAGGAGTATTGTCATTGGTCATTTCCGGAATAATAATTACGGCTTTCTCTTTTATAATGTCGGTAAAGACCCAAAAAGGAGTCCTAGCGCGCGAGCATATATTGGGACTCAAGGAATATATGAAAGTCGCCGAAAAAGAAAGGCTTAAATTCCATAATGCTCCCCGGAAAAATCCTGAACACTTTGAAAAGCTCCTTCCTTATGCCATGGCGCTGGGAGTTTACAAGGAATGGGCACAGCAGTTCAAGGACATCTATCAGGGCAGTCCCGAATGGTATTCGGATCCGGCCGGAACAAATTTTTCATCGATAGCATTGGCTGACAGCTTGAGCAATTTTTCATCTTCAGCCGATTCTACGATCATATCTAGTCCTTCATCGGCTTCCGGAGGCGGATCCGGATTTTCCGGAGGAGGATCCGGAGGCGGTGGCGGTGGCGGAGGAGGCGGAAGCTGGTAAAGATTATATTTTCAAATATCTCTTTTAAACGGCCAAATCAATAGGTTTATTGATTTGGCCGTTTAATTTCCCTCGGCTCCGATATGATGCCTTTCAGCTATTGACACAGAATACTTTTTATTGTATCATCAAATGTTTCGGTTCATTGATAATCATAAAAAAAGGGGGGCGACAGTCATGAAAAAAAATGGAAAGATGGATGGAATTCCTTCATATCTCCATATTTATATGAAGGATGTGTCGAAGTTCCCTCTGCTCAGCAGAGAAGAGGAAGTTGAACAGGGAAAAATAATTTTGGAAGGAAAAGAAACAGCGCGCAAAGAGGCCATAAGGAAACTCATCATAGCCAATCTGCGCCTAGTGATATCGATCGCCGGGTCATATGCCCGGAAGATAAACAAATTTGATATTTTTCCCGATCTCATCCAGGAGGGAAATATCGGGCTTTTCCGCGCGGCGGAAAAGTTTGATTACAGAGAAGGAAAAACCTTCTCTAACTATGCTTCCTGGTGGATCCGCCAGGCGATAGGAATAGCTATAACCAAACGTTATTCGCGGATAGTTCCTCTTTCTATCGATGCATACAATAAGAGGCGATTCCTTCTCGAGGAGGCCCGGGATCTGGAGAAACATCTCGGGAGAGAGCCTACTTTCAAGCAAGTTTCAGATAAAACCGGAGTTAGTATTGAGGAAATAACAAGTATGCTTGCCGAGGGGGAAGAAATATCTCTCAATAATATTTTTAGAGACGAGGAAGCTATAAATTTCCTTATTTCTTCCGAAAGCACTCCGGAAGAGTCGGTAATGGATAACGATCTGGCCCGGAAAATCAGGAGTCTGGTGAGCAGTCTTCCTGAGCGGGAAGAATATGTCATAAAGGAAAGATTTTTTTCTAAAAATGAGAGAACCCGCGAGGACATTTCTCGTGATTTCGGATTTTCTGGCGAAAGAGTGCGCCAGATCGAAGAAAAGGGAAAAAATATTCTTAAAAAGAAATTTTCCCGGGAAAATTTCCAAGAAGCCCTTTCCGTTTAGTTTTTTTAAAATGAGGCAACCGGCGGGTGAGCGATTTTTATCGCATACCCGCTTTTTTTATCTTTCTAAATTTGATTTTATGACAAATATGGTGTATGCTTAATTACCATCGTTTAAAAGCCATATTATGCCTATAATTAAAAAAATCGCATATAATTGATCAACAGCTGGTTTTGGCTGTTTTTATTTCATATAAAAAAACTTATGGACAAGCAAAAAATCATAGAAGCCATCAGATCGGAAAATTTCATCGATATCGAGCACGAAAAATCGAAAGGGAAGGGCGTAATCGTAAGAAAGTTATGTCCGTATGACATATACTCGAGCGGAGAAAAGAAGAAATCGGGAAAAACAAGGAGTATCCTCTTGGGATACGAGATTGATAATGCCCAGAAGGGCAACTGTGTCGCCAAAATATTTTTGGACCAGATAAGGTCGGTGGATGTCCTGAGCGCCGAGTTTGACGGGCAGGAGATAAAGAGGCTCGTAAAATCGTCAAAAACTCCGACCGTGAAGAGGGATTGGTAAAACGATCACTTTAAGCACAAAACAAATCATCGAAAAAGACCGGCAATGCCGGTCTTTTTAATTTGATTTCTGACCCCAAGGGGTTTAGAATAACAATATAGAAACGGAGCCGAAAAACGTTCTTTATAAAAAGGAGGAAATTATGGAAATATTGGCCGGTTTTTTCTGCTCGAAGCTCTTTATCAGCTATATCGCTGCAGGAGTAGCTCTCTGTATTTCAGGCATATGCCTCTTTTTCCTGATCATCCCTGAGGGTGCCCGCAAGCATGCGAGCGATCTCAATGAATTCTTCATGTGGTTCATACTAATCATTTTTGTCGCAGGGGTAATTTTCCTATGGCTTCCGGCGCTCTTGGCGCTCCTAGCCAAAGAGCTGTTGGATAAGTGGCGATGTTCTAAAGCAGAATTGCTGCTGAAGTAGGAGCCATGAAAACCATAGTCATTTTTACCCCGTTTCCGGAACTCATCCGGAGACGGGGGATTTTTTTTGCCCAAAAGCCGGTTTGGGCGTAGAATAAAGATAATAAATAATTATTAACCAAAGCTTGGCATAGGTATTAAAAAAATATTTATGGTGAGCGAAGTCGAACTATGCCGAAAAAAATCATCCGACAATCCTTTCTTTTCGCCCTGAGCGAGGGGATCTATATCGCTCTAGTAGCATTCCTGATGTCCGGTACTCAAAAATGGTTCGGGCAAAAACCGGATCCTGCCATCATCGCGCCAATCGCTTTCCTCCTGCTTTTCGTAATTTCCGCCTCCGTCTCAGGCGCTTTAATCCTAGGAAAGCCCGTGATGCTATACCTCGACGGCAAGAAGAAAGAAGCTGTCCAATTTTTCAGCTTCACTTTGGCATGGCTGACATTGTTTTTAATCATCGCGTTTGTCATCATAGCGACCAGATAAACGCATATGTCATCCTCGGGCTTGCCTGTCCGCCTCTGGAGGAACCCGGGGATCCAGAAAACAAAGTCACTCTCCTTATGCCATCCCGGACTCCGATCCGGGATCCAGCAAACGTTTCACTCCTTGGAACGTTTGATTTTTTTGTCATTGCGAGCGCAAGCGCGGCAATCTCAAGAAAACATTGAAAAAAGCCTCAATTTATGCGATTATGAGGATATAAAATAATCTTATGAAGCTAATATTAATATTTGGTCCTCAGGCCGTAGGAAAAATGACAGTCGGCCATGAATTGGAAAAGACAACAGGCTTGAAATTATTCCATAACCACATGACGATTGACCTAGTCAATCCATTTTTTGATTATGGGACCGAGGAGGGAAAGAGGCTCGTGAATCTGTTTCGTGAAGAAATTTTTAAAGAAGTTGCCAAAAGCGATCTAGAAGGAATCATATTTACTTTTCTCTGGTATTTCGATGCGAAAAAAGACTGGGATTATGTGGATAAAATCTGTGATATTTTCAGATCGAAAGGCGGGTCTGTATATTTCGTAGAGCTGGAAGCGGGGATGGATGAAAGACTGGAGCGCAACAAGAGCTCGCACAGATTGGAGCATAAGCCTACAAAAAGAGATACTAAAAAATCAGAGAATGATTTAATATCATCAATGGAAAAGCATAGAATGAACTCGAAAAAGGGGGAAATTAAAGAAAAAAATTATATTAAAATAGATAATACCAGCTTAAGCCCAGAAGAAGTGGCAAAAATAATTAAAGATAAATTTGATTTGTAAAATAATTTTATGACGTTGGGCAAGATGGATAAAATTTACAAGATTATAGACAGCTTGTTTTGAGCTGTTTTTGTATCCTATTTTTATTCCCCCTCTCCTTAGATAAGGAGAGGGTTGGCCTGCCCGCAACGCCTTGCTTGCATGGCAGGCGGGGGTGAGGTTTGAAAGAAGAAAAATATTGAAAACAGGCTTAATCTATGCGAGAATGGGGATATAAAGTGTTAAGTAACAAGTTAAGTAACAAAACTTACCATCCTGTCACGGCCGTGAGCAAATGGTGAAAATAAGATAAAAATATATGCCAAGGAGAAAATTAGAAGATAAAAATATAAGAAAGCTTACTCGAATGGGCAGAGCCGGAAGCAGTCTGGGCTTTACCCTGTTAAATAATTTTAAATTTTTTTGACAAAGTTGCATGTATTACGTTTATGTCTTAAAGAGCAGTAAAGATAGTAATAATTATGTTGGATATACCAAAAATTTAAAATTAAGATTTGAGGAGCATATGAAAGGCAGAGTTGAATCGACAAAAAATAGAAGACCGCTGGAATTAATATATTATGAAGCCTGCTTGGATCAGCATGATGCTACGCACAGGGAGAAATATCTAAAAACCTATCATGGCAAGATGTTTATCAAGAATCGACTCAAATCTTATTTAACAGGGTGAACGCTTCCCAAAGAACTAGCCACTGAGCTCGGCTGGCGCGAAAGACAGCGAGTCGTAGTCAAAAGGATCAAAGGCGGGTTGCAGATCAGGGATTATAGGAGCAAATAATCAGGCCGGCTATTTCATAGCCTTGGCGCAACGCGGAAGCAGATTATTGCTATTTATGGCTTGATATTCCGAATCTTTAGCGTAGGATATGATTATAAGAGTAAAAATAGAATTATCCACAGAATAAATTTTGAATAATTATAAAATAGTGATACAATATCACTGTAAAAATATTAGAAAATAAAAAATGACACAAGCACAAATAAAAGATATGGCGCTAAAGCTTAAAGTGCATCCAATTCACGTTCGACTTTTTTTATCTAAGCGTAAAAATTTAAAAGATGGTAATTTTGAGTTTGCATATATGAATTATGTGAGTGAAAATCCAAAACCGTTTGTAAAATGGGTTGGAGGAAAGAGGCAATTATTAACACAATTTAGGGATATGGACCTGTATCCTCCTTATGAATTTAACCCCAAAACTGCTACTTTCTTTGAGCCATTTGTTGGAGGCGGTGCGATGTTTTTTGATTTATTGCCCAAAAAAGCCTTTTTATCCGATTTAAATTTTGAATTAGTCACAACTTACAATGTCATAAAAAGAGATGTTAAACGTTTGATAAAAAAACTAAAAGAGCATCAGAAAAAAAATAATAAAAAATATTACCTGCAAGTTCGAGCACAAAATATTGAAAAACTTTCAAATGTAAACATTGCAGCAAGATTTATTTATCTTAATCGAACCGGATTTAATGGGCTGTATCGTGTAAACAAGAGCGGACAATTTAACGTTCCCTTTGGAAGAAATAGAAATCCCCTGATTTGCGATGAAGATAATTTAATTAAAGCCAGTAAAGCACTTAAAAATACAAAGATTTTAATGCAGGATTATAAAAAAGTTTTAGAAAAAGCGAAAAAAGGTGATTTTGTTTATTTTGATCCGCCTTATTATCCAGTAAATAAAACTTCAAGCTTTACTAGTTATACGAAAGAAGGATTTTTAGAGAAAGAACAAACAGAGCTTCGAGATACTTTTCTGAAACTTCATAAAAGAGGTTGCTTTGTGATGCTTTCAAATTCCGATACTTCTTTTATAAATAAACTTTATTCCGGATTAGGAAAAAAAATAAAAATACACAAAGTTTTTGCTTCTCGAGCGATTAATTCTAAGGGAAGCGGGAGGGGAAAAATTAAGGAGGTTGTTGTAATTAATTATTGAAATTAAGTATATGAAAAATAAATTTGTTGATACAAAGGATTATACGTATGCTACCCTTTGTTCAAGATATGAAAAATTTTCAATGCCTCATAATCAAAGGCCTTATGCATGGAAAAATACCCAGGTTAATGATCTTTGGGAGGCAATTGTTGAAAATGAGGAGGGATATTTCATTGGAAATTTAGTTTGTCTTAATCCATCAGATGATTCAGGTGGTAGTTTGGTAATTATTGATGGGCAACAACGGCTAACAACAATTTCTTTGTTTTTAATTGGGTTTAAATATATTTTAAACGATTGGAATAAATCAAAAACAATTAATGAATTAATCAATCTTGTAGATTCATATTTATTTTGGAGAAATCCAAGAACGCAGGATTTAGCCCCAAGGCTTATACCAGGTAAGGATAATTTAAGGGAAATTTTTGATTCAGTGCTGAATTTAAAGAAAAACGAAGGAAAGTTAGACGATAATCAACTAAGATATTTTTCTAACTTAAAATACATATTAAACATAATTCGAAAAGAAACGAGAAATAGAAAAGAGGAAGAATTAGATTTATTAATTAGAAAAATTTTATCAGTTCAGTTTATTGCCATAGTAGTGGATTCAGAAAATGATATATATGATTTATTTGAAGGGCTAAATTCTACTGGCTTAGGATTATCAGTTGCTGATTTATTGAAAAATGCGGTTTTGAAATCTGCGCCGACTGGGATTCTTAGAAATAATATTGAATCTAACTGGATACAAATTGAAAATTTATTTGAAAATACGAGAACCTCCCTATTTCCAAAATTCTTGAGACATTACTGGATTTCCAATAGAGGATATATTAATTCTTCTAAGTTATTTAAAACAATAAAAAAAGAAAAAATAGAAAGGAAAACAGGAGCAGAGGTTGATATATTTACAAGGGAATTATTGTCCGATGCTCAAATATATATTGGACTTAAGTTTGAAGAATACGAAAATAATTTATCTATTCTAAGGAAAAAAGAAAAGGAGAAGAAATTATTACGAGCTTTTCGTTATTTAGGGGGTCTAGATCAAGTTTATGAGGTTTTGCTGGCTTTGTATAGAAAATTACAATCCGATAAAAAATATAATATCTCAGATTATAAATTGGACGTTCAAAGATTGTTAAATTTTGCAATTTTGGCAAAATTTGTAAGCATAAATCCTTCAGAATATGAAAAAAATTTCGCTTTAATTTGTGAATATTCCGCAAAATATACAGGTTTAAAATATAAAAAAGAGACTGGTAAAATTTTTAAAAAGATATTCACACATGTTAACAAAAAGGAAGAATTTTCAGATAATTTCTCTAGTAATTTAGAATATGGCTCAGGCTCTAAATTGATAGAATTTTTAATAAGTGAGTTGATGAGAAATTACTGTAGGGAAGACAGGGGAATAGATATATTAGAACCTAATATAGAACATATTCTACCGCAGAATCCAAAAAAGTGGGGACTATCGAAGGAACAAGTTTCTACTTATGTTAATAAAATTGGAAATCTAACTATTCTTCATGATAAAGACAATAACGATGCAGGAAATGAGCCAATGGATAAAAAAGTAAAAGAAATTTATTTGAAATCTAAATTTAAATTTAATAGAGATCTAAAAAAATATGCAAAGATTTTTAATAATAATCCTGAGGAAGCTATTAGGAAGAGAGGAGTTGAATTAGGCGATAATATTTTCAATTTGTTAAAAATTCTTTAGATATATAATCATAAAATAACTATGAAAAAAAATGGAATTGGTGGAGCTAATACTCAAACAGGAATAAATTTTGAAAACAAAATAGATTTACTGGAATTTTTGGACAAAGAAGTGGATGGATATTCTGTTAAAAAAGTTGAGATAGGATCGGAAATTTATTATAAAGAAAAAAGGGTTGCGCAATCGTTTCGAAAGCATGAATTGTATAAATTTTTAGCTTCTCAAAATATTGATTACAAAAAATATCTTTCCAAAAAATTGCTTCCTGACGATGCGATATATGTAATTAAAGAAAACACGCTATTTATTATTGAAGTAAAATATCAGCAAACAGAAGGATCTGTTGATGAAAAATTGCAAACTTGTGATTTTAAATTGAAACAATATAAAAAGCTATTTTCGGAACTAAATTATGAGGTCGAATATATTTATGTCCTAAGTGATTGGTTTAAAAATGACAAATACAAAGACACACTTGAATATATCATTGAAGTAGGTTGCAAATATTATTTTGAATATTTGCCGCTTCATAAAATTGGGCTACCTGTTCCAGGTAGAAAATAAAAGAATGCAAAAAACAAAAACTACGCTAAAGCTTCATCCCGAAGAATTTGATTTAGAGTGCACTACTGTTTGGTCATTTCCAAGGCGCGGAAATTGGGCGACTCATAAATCTGATTGGCGCGGAAATTGGGCGCCGGAAGTTGTGAGGAATTTAATTTTGCGATATTCACAAGAGGGCGATCACTTGCTCGATTGTATGATTGGCGGTGGCACAACAGCTATTGAGGCAAAGATTTTAAACCGTCACATCACTTGCGTGGATGTTAACGAAGAAGCGCTTGAGCGAACAAAAAAATCTTTGGAGTTTGAAGTTAAAAATAAATCTAAACAACGAGTGAAAAGGTGCGATGCGCGCGATCTGAATTTTATTAAAGATGAAGAAATTGATTTTGTTCTTACCCATCCGCCATACGCAGATATAGTGAAATATAGCGGAGGCAAGATAAAAAATGATTTATCCAATATTCATGACTTAGAAAAGTTTTCTGATGAGATGGAAAAGGTTGCGGGCGAATTGTTTCGAGTTTTAAAACCAGGAAGATTTTGCGCTATTTTAATGGGAGATACAAGAAGAAATAAAATGTATCAACCGCTAGCTTACAAAGTCATGGAAAGATTTATAAATCAAGGTTTCATATTAAAGGAGGATATTATAAAAAGACAACATAATTGCAAGGCAACTGGATTTTGGGCAAACAGGTCGAAAGATTATAATTTTCTCTTAATAATGCACGAACACCTTTTTGTTTTTCAGAAATAATTAATTAATAAAAAATTAAAAAAACTTATTACTCTCAAAAAAGGTCTGATGCGAAATCTTTTGAGTGAGGAAATGAGAGTTTAATATATATTTTTATGGAAATAAGTAATTCACAAAAAATAAATTCTTCAATTGTAAAAATATCTGATATAGAAGATTTAGTAGACAGGGTAGATGAATTAGCCCAAAAAAACAATAAGGAAGAAAAATTTTATAAAAATGATCCCAAATTTGAAATAAGTAGAAAAGATGGGTTTGATATTTCTTTTAAGAACAAGGGGGAATTTATTAAATATATTAAATCTAATCCAGATGAAATAAAATCATTTAAAATTTCATTTTGGGGAAGAGATAAATTTGTTGTATATTTTGGAGATCGGTATTCTAATTTTAGTATAAAAACAGAAAATGAAGGGAAAAATCTTGAATATATAAAATACATAAACAAAATTTTCAAAGAAAAAAGTTGGAACAATGTTTTTAATTATGGGTGGATGCAAGTTCCAATTTCAATATTCATCGCCTTATTTTCAATTTCGATTATAGCGTTTTTTAAAAAAGAAGTTTTATTGAATGGAAATATATTTCTAATAACAATTATCTTATATTTACCTGCTAATTTAATTTCTATTCCGCTGGATAGGTATGCTTCTAATCTATATACAAATTTAGTTTTAAGAGATGATTCGAACATCTATGGAAGATCTTTTAAAAAGGATCTACAAAAAATAATTATTGTAATTTTCATTGTCGTTATAATACCGATTTTAGTAAATTTAATGACAAAATAATATTAAATATACAGTTGAAAATTATGTGATTGAATTTTTTAATTAACTGCGTGTTGCATAAATATAAAGAAAATATATAAGTTATCCACAGCTATACATGTTGACAGTGATATACAATAGAGATATGCTATCTCTAGACTATGGCAGGTAGGGAGTCGAAATCTTCCTAAGGTCTCTTTATTAAAAAAGATTGGAAACAATCACAGAAACTAAAATAAACAGATGAAAGTATATTATGTTAATAGAAATCCACAACCTGAAACTGGAGACAATGAGGTTCACGTAGAAGGATGCTATTGGTTAGATAAAATATCCCCCGAGCACAAAGAACATTTAGGAATTTTTCTTAATTGCCACAGTGCTGTTGCGGAAGCAAAAAATCGAGGTTATTACAATGCAGATGGTTGCAAATACTGTTCGCCAGCGTGTCATAGGAGTTAGTTGAAAAGGTTAATGGAAAAGTTGACTGGCTTAGGAAGTTAATGATCGGCTATTTTTAGCTGAGATTTTATCCGAAAGGTCACGCCTTCCAAATAAACAGAGCTTAATTACAGCTCTGTTTATTTTTGTTATAATAAAATCATCATAGAATAAGCATATGACTAGGTGTAAAAAATGCGGAAAACCAAAAAATAATAATGCAGAACTTTGCTTGAGTTGTCATCAAAATAAAGTTAGATCAGAAAATGCTAAATATGGCAGAAAAATATGTGCGAAGTGCGGAAAGACAATAGTAGGTAGTTATAGATATTGTTATGAATGTAATAGAAAAATTAATTTATAATTTTTTTAAGCAACACTTTTTAAATTGAATCATGAAAACAAAAAGGATCCTTATTCTTGAGGATGATTTGAAGACACTGCATTCTCGACCACTCCGCGATGGAACAAGGAGGCCGTAGGGAGGGGAGTCAAAAAGGTCATATATAAGGATCACGAAAATATCGACATATTCGCCAAAAGGGCCGTGGAAGAGATCAAAAAAATGATTCAGTAATCAATTCATAAATTCCCGCCAGAGGCGGGCGCTGAAGCGCATAACGACTGCAAAACTCACCATCTCACCACGGCCGTGGCAGGATGGTAAGTTAGTGGCGATGTTCTAAAAACCATTAAAGTTACCATCTCACCACGGCCGTGACAGGATGGTGAGCGGGTGTGTTATAATAAATAAAAAAATAGGGAAATAAAAATAAAGATTCATGTATAAGTTCGGTCCGATTCAAAAGAAGATTTTAATAACTTTGCTGGGCGGGGTAGCCTTGGGAATGTCTAATTCGCCAAGGCAATATTATAGAACCCTGCGAACCATAAGAAGGGATTGGCAGAATGTGAATCAACATAGCTTCAATCGATCAGTCGGGAGCCTTGCAAGGGAAAAATTCGTACTGGAAAAAAGGCTTTCCAACGGATCATTTGAATTAACTTTAACTGAAGAGGGGGAGAAAGAAGCGAAAAAACTGAGTTTATTGGGAAGTTCTATAAAATTCAAGAAACCGAAAAAATGGGACAAGAAATGGAGACTGGTTATTTTTGACATTCCGGAGAAAGATAGGGAATTTAGAGACATACTGAGAGGTCATTTGCACGAACTTGGATTTAAAAAATTGCAACATAGCGTATTTGTTTCTCCATATCCTTTTGAAAAGGCCATTTCGGAGCTTACGGGGCTCTATTCTGCCGGAAAATATGTTAGAGTAATTACAGCAATAAATATTGATAATGAAAAAAACTTAAAAAATCACTTTTTTAAATAAATCCAAAACTCACCATCCTGCCACGGCCGTGGCAGGATGGTGAATAATTAAAATAACACTATGCACTACGAGGGTGCATACATAATAAGGAAGCTTTTTAAAATATGGCTAATGATAAAATAATAATTGTAAACGAAAAGGACGAGGTTATTGGGAGTGATTTTAGGAAGAATGTTGGAAAGGGAAAAATATATCGTGTAAGCGCGCTTTGGGTAGAAAATAGCCAGGGCGATGCTCTTTTAGCACAGAGAGCTTTTACAAAATCTCACAGTCCAGGGAAATGGGGACCTACTGTGGCCGGCACGAATGATGAGGGAGAGAACTATGATGACAATATTATTAAAGAAGCAGAGGAGGAAATTGGAATAAAAGGTTTGAAATTCGAGAAAGATGTGAAAATAAGAGTGAGTGGAAAATATGATTATTTTTGCCAATGGTATAAACTAATTATAGATAGAGATTTAAGTGAATTTAAAGTTGACAAAAAGGAAATCGAACAGATAAAGTGGTTTTCTAAAAAAGAGTTAAGAAAATCCATCGAATCAAGTCCGGAAATGTTCGTCGAAGCACTCGGAGAATTTATTATAAAAAGTATTTCGTAAACAAATGTTTTAAAAACAAAAACAACAAGCACTACCATATGACGTTACATGGTAGTGGCAAAGGTTAGTTTTTTATAAATAATTATTGCAAATGAAAAATAGATTAATTTAATTTTTTCAAAATAATATATGTTTTTAGATTTAGGAGCAGGCATAATCATTGCCATACTGACGAGTCATTTCGCCAACGTTGAACTATCTTTCACTCTCATATTTTTTTCTGTATTTTTTACGATTATTCCAGATATGGATTTTCTGTATTTTTATCCAAAAAGACATGACACAAAATATGATCACAAACATAGGGATATAATTCATTATCCACTACTATATTTACCAATAGGGACTATTTTATTCTGGTTTTTATTAGGAGAGATTTGGGCGTTAGTTTTTTTTACAGCTTCATTCTTCCATTTTTTTCATGACAGCATAGGTATAGGCTGGGGAATAAAGTGGCTTTATCCTTTTTCAAAAAACAATTATTCTTTTCTTTATCTGTATTCACGCAAGATTAAAAAAGGTCTAAGGAGGCCGATTTTTGTTTTTACCGAAAAAAAACTTCCGGATATGGTGCGGGAGCACGGAGATCCTGATTGGGTGAGAAACATATATTACAAATGGCACCCGATTGCGATTTTTGAATTTGGCGGATTTGTTTTTTCCTTGATCTTACTTTATTTATATTTGAAATAGAAATATATGGCCTATATACCACTACCATATTATGTTATATATATTAGTAAGGTAGGGATGTGATAGAATTAAAATATAATTATTTTTTTTTAGTTAAATATCATGCAAAAGATCAAAGTCGAACAGCGCGGGTTCACCCTGTTAAATAATTTTAAATTTTTTTATAGATAGATATGTATTATGTTTATATTTTAGAAAGTTTAGATGATAATAAGAGATATGTGGGCCATCATCCTCTGGCCTTATTATATCGGGATGGCCGTAAGAGCGCTGGTGGAAAATCAGGGCAAGATCTGATATAATCGGCTCGGATATATATAATCGATATGGTTTTGATAATTTTGATCTTAATAATAGGAATAAGCATCGGATTTTTTTCGGCCTGGGTTTTGAAGCGGGAAAATGCCAGACAAAAAATTTCGAATGATCCGGATAACCGCGAAAGAGGATTTAAAAAAATCAATCAGGAGAGGAGGCGGATCAAGGAAGAGAGGAAGGAAAAAATAATCAGGTTCATGAGGGAGAAAGAAAGGATCACGAACGACGAAGTGGAGGAAATTTTGGATGTTTCCGATTCCACCGCCACCAATTATCTGGACGAACTGGAAAAAGAGGGCAAGATCGTCCAGAAAGGCCGGGTGGGAAGAAACGTCTTTTATATATTCAGATGAGCTTTTTAAACGGCCAAATCAAATAAATTTATGATTTGGCCGTTTATTTTGCGGCCTGTTCGATAATTTTTAACCCGATTGAATAAATTTATGGACAAAGGAAAAAGAAGAATGAAGGGCCCTTTCGAGAATTCCTTAAAACAGCTGGCCGGAGTCAGAAAAATCATAAAGATGGACGACAACATCTATGCTCAGCTCCAGAGCCCGCAGAGATTCTTGGAGGTTTCCATCCCCGTGAGGATGGATAACGGAAGCATAAGAGTATTTACCGGGTACCGATCGCAATACAATGATGCCCGAGGGCCTTTTAAAGGAGGGATACGCTTCCACACTACCGTGAGCGTTTCGGAAGTAAAGGCATTGAGCGCCTGGATGACTTGGAAGACCGCGGTAGTGGATATACCTTTGGGCGGAGCCAAAGGAGGAGTGATAGTAGACCACAAGGAACTTTCGGATATGGAATTGGAGAGGCTTTCTCGCGGATATATCCGCGCCATCTATAAGATTATAGGACCCGAACTTGACATTCCGGCTCCTGATGTATATACCGATCCGAGAGTAATGGGCTGGATGCTGGACGAATATGAAAAGATTGTCGGCCATCACGCTCCCGGCGTCATTACGGGGAAGCCCTTGAGCATCGGGGGCTCGAAAGTGAGGGAATACTCCACGGCGCAAGGGGCGGTATACGCGCTTATGGAAGGCGCCAAAAAAATAGGCCTCAAAAAAGGATCGACGGTCGCGATACAGGGCTTCGGAAACGCGGGGAGCCACGTGGCGAGCCTGCTTCAAGATCTGGGATACAAGATTACCGTGGTCAGCGATTCTACAGGAACGATTGTCAACAGTATGGGCATGGATATGAAGGAATTGAAAAATTACAAAGAAAAGACCGGATCGGTGGCGAACTATCCCGGATCAGAAGAAGTGGGAGAGAAAAACTGCCTGACCCAGGATGCGGATATACTTATTCCCGCCGCTTTGGAAGGAGTTATTACTGAAAAAATAGCCAGAGGCATAAAAGCCAAGATGATAGTGGAACTGGCCAACGGTCCGATAATTCCGGAAGCCGATGAAATATTGGAGAAAAAGAATATTTTGGTCATACCGGACATACTGGCCAACGCGGGAGGGGTGATAGTGAGTTATTTCGAGCAGATCCAGAACGCTTACGGATATTATTGGCAGGAACAGGAAATCCTTGAAAAATTGGAAGAAAAGATAAAGAAAGCTTTCGATGAAATATGGGAAAATAAGGAAAATTACGGCACGACTCTACGCATGGGCGCATACGCCCTGGCGGTAAAGAGGGTTTCGGAAGCTATGAAAGACAGAGGCTGGGGGTAAATTATTTTTTTAAAATCATATAAAAAATATGACAACTGAACAGCCTAAAATATATAAGGAAACTCCTGCGGAAAAGAAAGCCAGGAAAGAAAGAGGCGAAAAAAATCTGGCCAGTATGAAAAGAATCCCCATGGACGCTCTTTTTACGCACCCAAAATTCCAGGTCGGGATGTTATCAGAAATGACCGCGGAAGATGTTTGGAAAGGCTGGCTTATTTTTACTTTTAAACAATATGGAGACGGCCGTGACAGAGTGGCTGGGATAAGGGATGATCTGGAGGAATATCTGAACGAAGACGTCATCGACGGGGGCGATGAGATGTATAGAAAGATCGGAGAGTGCGCAGAAATTGAGGATGAGGATGAATTTGTTAAAAAGGCTTACGAGATCCTTCTGCCGGCTCTTGAATTGCGGTCGGAATTTCCAGAAAAATCAAAAAAGAGATAGGATAAAACACGCGGTTTTTATGTCTTTCTCCCCCAAGGAGACGGGGTTTGCATAAAACATCAAATTAGCATAGCGAATCCAAAACTTCACTTTTTACGATCCGGGTGATATAATGAATTCATATCGGAATTACATTTCTTGTTTCATATGCTCAAAAAAATCAAAAAAATAAAAGGAGAGGCTTTGAAAAAAATTTCATCGGCGAATACTTTGACGGAACTTGAAGATTTGCGGGTTTTTTATTTGGGAAAAAAGAGCGAATTTAACGATATATTGAAAGGCTTGAAAGATTTGTCCACGGAAGAAAAAAGGAAGGTGGGACCCTCGGCTAATGAAACAAAGAAAGGGATACAGGAGGCCTTGGAAAACAGGCTTATGGAGCTAGAAGAAGCCGAAGACGCTAAAAAAGAATGGATAGACATAACCGCTCCGGGAAAAAAGATCAAAAAAGGGCACCTGAGTCCTCTGAGCATCGTCCAAAACAATATCGAGGATATTTTTACTTCGATGGGATTTGAAATCGCTGACGGACCGGATATCGACAGCGAATTTTATAATTTCGACGCCATGAACATGCCGGCCGATCATCCGGCCCGCGATATGCAGGATACTTTTTGGGTCAAGACCGGATCCCGGAAAGAGGAGGAAAGAGCCGTTTTGCGGACGCACACTTCGACCGTCCAAGTGCGCTATATGGAAAAGAACAAACCGCCTTTCAGAATAATCGTTCCGGGAAGGGTCTTTCGTTCCGAGGCTACCGATCCGAGCCATGAGCACACATTCCATCAATTCGAGGCGCTGGTTGTCGGAAAAGACGTGAGCGTGGCTAATTTTCTCTACATCGCCGAAAGTTTCTTTACCCAGTTTTTCAGAAGAAAAGTGAACGTAAGGCTTCGTCCGAGCTATTTCCCTTTCGTGGAGCCGGGATTTGAGTTTGATATAAACTGTGCCAATTGCGGAGGAAAAGGCTGTGGGGTATGCAAAAATACCGGCTGGATCGAAATCGGCGGAGCGGGCATGGTCAATCAGAAAGTTTTTGAAGCGGCCGGATATGATCGGGGAAAATATCAGGGATTTGCCTGGGGATTTGGAATGGAGAGATTGGCGATGATAAAATACAAGATAAGCGATATTAGATTATTCCACAGCGGAGATGTGAGGTTTACGAGGCAGTTTAAGTGATTACTGGTTACTAAAAAAATAATGAAATTTTCATATAATTGGCTCAAAGAATTGAGCGGGACAAATGAATCAGTCGAAAAAATCGCGAGAGAGCTTACTCTTCATAGTTTCGAGGTGGAAAAAATCGAAGATTTAGGAAAAAATCTGGATAAAGTCGTCATCGGAGAAGTTTTGGAAGTAAAAAAGCATCCTGATGCCGATAAATTGAAGGTTGCGAAGGTGGATATTTCTCCCACCCCCTCTCAATCTCCCCTTCGGGCAGGAGGAGAGGCTGGCGCGCTTCAAATAGTATGCGGGGCGCCTAACTTGAAAGCCGGACAGAAAGTGCCGGTGGCGCTTGCGGGAGCGGTTTTGCAAGCGACAGACGACAAGGGACAAGGGACAGAAATAGAAATAAAAAAGAGCGATATTCGAGGAGTGCAGTCTGAAGGGATGATCTGCGCCGAAGATGAATTGGGACTGGGAGAAGAGCACGCGGGAATAATGGTTCTGGATAAAGACGCGCCTGTCGGGGAGAAATTTTCCAAATATCTCAAGCTGGACGATTCCGTATTGGAAATCGATGTTTTGCCCAATCGGGCGCATGACTGCCTCAGCCATGAGGGAGTAGCCTTAGAGCTAGAAGCTCTTGCGAGCGTTGGAAATGTTAAAAGTGTTCAAAATGTCAAAGATGAAATTAAAAATAAGACATTTTCAATAGATGAAATGATGCGGAAAAGCAAAGCTGATGGAACATCTTTAAGCGTGTCGATAGACACTGATAAGTGCGCGAGATATATCGGAATAAGGATAAAAAACATAAAAGTAGGCGAGTCTCCGGACCGGATAAGATCGCGCCTGATCGCTTGCGGGATAAATCCGATAAACAATATCGTCGACATTACCAATTACGTGATGCTGGAAACAGGACAGCCTCTGCATGCTTTTGACGCCAAAAAAGTCAGTAAGATCCTTGTAAGGCAAGCGGAACAGGGAGGAAAATTGAAACTTTTGGACGATTCGGAAATAGAATTGTCCGAGAAGGATATAGTGATTACGGACGGGGAGAAACCGATCGCCTTGGCCGGAATCATGGGGGGAGCACAGAGCGCGATAGATGAAAAAACCTCGGAAATAATATTGGAAAGCGCCTCTTTCGATTACGTTTCCGTAAGATTGTCGCAAAAATACCATAATTTAAAGACCGAAGCGGGACACAGGTTCGAGAAAGAAATCGATCCCAATATCTCCGAGCATGCCGCAATAAAAGCCGCCGAAATGATCGCCAGGGAGTGCGGAGGAAAAATAGATTCATTTGCCGATGCCTACCCTGATCCGGTTTCTCCGTGGACTATAAATCTAAACACAGAGAGTTTGAATAAGCTCCTCGGAATAATAATGGATAAAAAAGAAGTCGTAAAAATTCTCGAGAGGTTAGGGATAGGGATTGAGGAAAAAAAAGATTTTTTGATCGCAAATATTCCGACCCGGCGCATCGATCTCCAGACTCAGGAAGATCTGATCGAAGAAGTTGGCCGGATTTACGGATATGAAAAAATTTCTCCGGTTCCTTTGATGGAAAAAGTGCAGTCGCCCAAGTGGAACGAAGTGAGATATTTTGACCGTTTGCTCAAAGATATGGCGGTTTTTGACGGTTTTGACGAAGTGAAGGTGTATTCGTTTTATTCGAAAGATGATGCCAAAGCATTGGGATTGAATGACGAGAATCACGTGGCGCTTCTTAATCCGATGAGTTCCGACCAGACGCTTGTTCGAAGGACATTGATTGGCGGGCTTATCAGGGCCTGCAAAAAGAGCCTCAGCTATTTTGACAGCGTCCATATATTTGATCTGGGAAGAGTTTACGCACCCAAAAATAAATCGCTTCCGGAAGAAAAGCTTCTTTTCAGTCTGGCGGTTGCCGAGAAAGGGGAGAAAGGGGAGCAATTTTACCTGTTAAAGGGAGTTTTGGAAGATATTTTTTATAGGATAGGAATTGAAGACTATTATTACGATGATTCTTTTGAAGAAAATAATGAGGATATCATTGCGCTTCATCCTTCCAGAAAAGCGCTAATAAGATCTTCTAGCGGAGAAATTCTGGGATATATCGGAGAAATCACTAAAAAAGCGAACAAATATTTCGGCATAAAAAACGCGCGGGTGGCCGTTTCCGAGATTGACGTGGAACGTTTGCTGGAATTTGTGCCCGAAGACAGGGATTTCGAGCCTTTGGCCAGATTTCCGGAAGTGGAAAGGGATCTGTCCATGATAGTGGATGAATTTACCCGGGTGGCCGACGTGGAAAGGTTGCTTTATGGAGCAGGGGGAGAATTGGTAAAAGACATAGATCTGTTTGATCTGTATGTGGATCCCGAGACAGAGGAGCGATCAATGGCTTTCCATATCAGATTCTCCCATCCGGAAAGGACGCTTAAAGCGGAAGAAGTTGACGAGCTGATAGAAAAAATGATAAAAACCGCCGAAGAAGAGCTTAACATAACTATCAAAAAATAAAAAAATGACAATCAGATTCGAAGTAGGAATTACTATTATAATAATATTCTCCCTCATTGTCGGAGTGTATACTATTATCGGCCAGCAGAAGCTTTCAAAAGATCTGAAGGCGATAGAAAATTCTATAGAAAATATGGAAAGATCCGTCGCCAAATAAAAATATTTTAAAAAATTCCATAAAAAAACGCGGTTTCAAGATTATCCTGAATCCGCGTTTCAGTCAATATCGTAAAGATTGATCAGATACTTTGACTAAAGCGTTTTATTTTTATATACTTAATAAAGATTGAAGCCTAAAAAAGGTTTCTTTGTTTTGATTTTTAATTTTTATTTATGAACATATTTAAAAAAATATTCGGATCCAACGAGCGGGAGATAAGCAAGCTCCAGCCGATAGTTGATAAGATAAACCAGTTTGAACCCGATGTTTCCAATCTTTCCGATGAGAATCTTCAAGGCAAGACGCAAGAATTCAAAAACAGGCTGAAAGACGGAGAAAAGATAGAAAGTATTCTTCCGGAAGCCTTTGCTGTAGTGAGAGAAACGGCCAAAAGGGTGATCGGAGAGCGTCATTATGATGTCCAGCTTTTGGGAGGAATAATCCTTCACCAGGGAAAGATAGCCGAAATGAAGACCGGGGAAGGAAAAACTCTGACCTCGACTCTCCCCATCTACCTTAACGCGCTTGAAGGAAAAGGGGTACATGTGGTGACAGTCAACGACTATCTGGCCAAAAGAGACTGCAATTGGATGGGGTCTGTTTTTAATTTTTTGGGATTGTCTTCGGCTTGCATAATGCACGATGTTTCCTATATCTATGAACCGGCCAAAGTGGACAGGGATGAAGTGAGCGTAGAGATGGAAAATCTCAAGGAAATATCCCGAAAAGAAGCCTACGGCGCCGATATAACTTACGGAACCAACAATGAATTCGGGTTCGATTATTTGAGGGACAATATGACGCAGTCCTTGGAGCAGATGTCGCAAAGAGAATTAAATTTCTCGATTGTCGATGAAGTGGACTCAATCTTGATTGACGAGGCCAGGACGCCTCTGATAATTTCGGCTCCCGACAGCGAGTCGACAAAACTTTACCAGCAATTCGCCCAGATTGTTCCGAAACTTAAAGCCGAAGAAGATTTTAAGGTGGATGAAAAGGACAGGAATGTCGCCTTGACGGACAAAGGGATATCCAAAGTGGAGAAACTGCTGGACATAGACAATCTTTATGAGCCAGGAAAAATAATGTATGTCCATCACCTGGAACAGTCGCTCAAAGCCCATATTTTATTCAAGAAAGAAAAGGATTATATAGTCAAAGACGGGCAAGTCATAATAGTGGATGATTTTACCGGAAGATTGATGGAGGGCCGGCGTTACAGCGAAGGGCTCCATCAGGCCATTGAAGCCAAAGAAGGAGTTGCGGTACAGAGAGAGTCGCGGACTTTGGCAACCATAACGTTTCAAAATTATTTTCGAATGTATAAAAAACTGTCTGGAATGACAGGTACGGCGCTTACCAGCGCTGAAGAATTCGCCAAAGTTTACAAACTGGATGTCGTGGAAGTTCCTACACACAAGCCTTTGATCCGAAAAGACTTGTCGGATATAGTTTACAAGACGGAAAAGGGAAAATTTGACGCAATCGCCAATGATATAAAAAAAATAAATAAGACCGGACAACCCATCCTTGTCGGAACAATAGCCATTGAAAAGTCCGAATATCTAAGCTCTCTTCTTAAAAAAACAGGAGTTATCCACGAAGTCCTCAATGCCAAGCATCATGAGAGAGAAGCGGCCATCATCACCAAAGCCGGGCAAAAAGGCTCTGTTACGATAGCTACCAATATGGCCGGACGAGGAACGGATATAAAATTGGGAGAAGGCGTCAAAGAATTGGGAGGACTTTTCATCCTTGGGACGGAACGCCATGAGGCCAGAAGGATCGACAATCAGCTCAGAGGGCGCGCCGGCCGCCAAGGAGACCCGGGAATGAGCCAGTTTTATGTTTCTTTGGAAGACGAATTGATGAGGAGATTCGGAGGCGACAGGATGAAAAATATGATGGATTCGCTGAAACTTCCGGAAGATCAGCCTATTCAAAACAAAATAATTTCAAAAACTATCGAATCGGCACAGTCCAAGATTGAAGGCTTTAATTTTGACATCAGAAAGCACGTTTTGGATTATGACGACGTGATGAACAAGCAAAGGGAAGTTATTTACAGGAAGAGAAGGGCCATCCTGGAAAGCAAAAACACTAAAAATAAAGCTTTAAAAATGATTTCGGAGGAAATAGAAAAAATTATTTCCATATATAGCAATGCGGAAATAGGCAGATGGGATGTGGAAAAAATATTTGCGGAATTAAGCAGGATCCATCCTCTCGAAAGCGGCGTCCGTAAAAAATTAGAGATGATAAGTTCGGATAGGAATAAAGCGGGAGCGGAAAAAATAACCCAGGCTGTAGAATTTTTAGTGGGAGAATTCAAAAAAATTTATTCCGGCAAAGAGTCTGAAATAGGAGAGGAAAATATGAGAAAGGTGGAAAAAATGGTAATGCTCCAGTCAATAGATACGCTTTGGATGAATCATCTAGACGAAATAGATTATCTCCGTCAAGGAATAGGTCTTCGCGGATACGGGCAAAGGGATCCTCTCATAGAATATAAGAAAGAGTCATATAACTTATTCACCTTGCTTATGGAAAATATAAGATCCGGAATAGTAAGCACTATTTTCAGGGTTTCTTATGTGGGAAACGCAGAAACTGAGGAAAAAGCTGAAAGAAAGAATTTGAGATTCAGCGGAGCATCCGACCAAGTAGAGCAGTTCGGGGCTATCAAAAATATGCAAGAAAACGCTTCTTCCAACAAGCAAGGAGAGGCGGTGAAGCAAAAACCTATCCTAAATAAAAACACTACTGGCAGGAACGATCCTTGCCCGTGCGGAAGCGGGAAAAAATACAAAAAATGCTGCGGGAAATAATTTTTCTTTAGAAAATAAAAGATGTCCAAAATAAAATTTTTAAGCTTTTCATTTGAATACTCGGTAGGCTCAGTGATTTACAGGATAGAAAACGGGAAAATTCTTTTTCTTCTGCTCCATTATGTGTCTGGGCATTGGGACTTTGTAAAAGGGCACAAGGAAAAAGACGAGACTGACTTAGAGACTCTTAAAAGAGAAACATTCGAAGAAACCGGAATAAAAGATCTAAAAACGGTCAAAGATTTCAAAAAATGTTCTTATTATTTCTATAAAGCCAAAGGAATGGAAAAAAATAAAAGGATAGAATCGGGAAGCGGAGTGAATATATTTAAAAAAGTAACTTATTATCTGTCAGAAACGGGAGAAAAAACCGTTCGTATTTCCAAGGAGCACCAGGGATATACATGGATAGAATACGAAAAAGCGCTAAAAAGGATCACTCATAAAAGGCCAAAAAGGATCTTAAAAGAAGCCATAGAACGGTTGCAAAGAGCCGGGATGTAGCTTATAATCAGAAATATGAGCATAAATAAAAAAATAAGGCTACAATTCATATTGGTTGTTTTTTTGGCTGTTTTTTTCGGAGCAATAGCTTATCCTAACCTGGTAAAATCCTTCCCTCCTCTGTTTAATTTGATTGAAAAATCAAAAATAAATTTGGGCTTGGATCTCCAGGGAGGATTCCGGCTCGAATATGAAGCTGATTTATCCGGCGTTGAAGATGGCAGGGAAGAGGACGCGATCCAAGCCGCTCAGGATGTCATAGAAAGAAAAGCCAACGCTTTTGGAGTGGGAGAGCCGCTCATCCAAACCGTCTACTCGGGAGGAGCTCCCCGCATAATAGTGGAGTTTCCCGGAGCCAAAGATGTCGATGACGTAAAAGATAAGATAGGAGAAACTCCTTTTTTGGAGTTTAGGGAAGAAAAAACCGAAGAAGAATTGGCGGAAGAAATGGAGAGCATGCAAGAGCTATTTAACCCGATCAATGAAGAAACAAAAAAACTGGCCTTGGAAATTTTGGAAAAAGCGAAATCCGGAGAAGATTTTTCTTCTTTAGCTTCCGAATACAGCCAGGATCCGGGATCGTCGGATAAAGGAGGAGATCTGGATTTCGTAAAAAGGGGAGTTTTTGTTCCGGAGTTCGACGAAGTTTTGTTTGAAAAAGGATTGGGAAATGGAGAGATTTATTCCGAACTTGTCGAAACGGATTTTGGCTGGCACATTATCAAAAAAATAGAAGAAAGAGGGGGGGAGGAGGACAGGGAAGTCCATGCCCAGCACATACTTTTTGCTAAAAAAACTCCGGGAATGATTCCCGATCTCAGATATAAATCGACAGAGCTTACCGGAAAAAATCTAAAAAGCTCCGATGTGGTTTTTTCCGACCAGGGACTTTCTGAGCCCCAGGTTCAACTGAAATTTGACGGAGAAGGAGCAAAAATATTCGCCGACATAACCAAAAGGAATATAGGAAAAACGGTAGCAATTTACCTGGATGGAAACATAGTGAGCGCTCCGGTGGTCCAGACAGAAATACTCAATGGGGAGGCGGTAATTACGGGAAATTTTACGACCGAAGAAGCCAAAGAATTAAAAAGAAAGCTCAATGAAGGTGCTTTGCCGGTTCCGATAAAATTGGTTTCCCAGCAAAGCGTAGGCGCGTCATTGGGAAAAATTTCTCTGGAAAAGAGCCTACTAGCCGGAATTTACGGACTTATCGTAGTGGCCGTATTTATGATAGCTTATTACAGATTTTTCGGCTTGATAGCCATTTTAGCCCTTTTAATTTATTCAGCAATGATGATTTCCATATTTAAATTATCCGGAACGCTTTCCGATTGGCCAATCACGCTTACGCTTTCCGGAATTGCGGGATTTATCCTTTCTATCGGGATGGCGGTTGACGCCAATATACTGATATTTGAAAGGATAAGGGAGGAGTTGAAAAAAGGGCGCAGTTTGGAAGGAGCGATCAACGAAGGATTTCTGCGCGCCTGGCCAAGTATCCGGGATGGAAATTATTCCACTATTATAACGTCAATGATACTTATCTGGATGGGAACGGGATTTATAAAAGGATTTGCCATAGTGCTGATAATAGGAGTTTTGCTCTCTATGTTTACAGCTATAGTTTTGGTTAAGATAATAATGCAATTTTTGGCGGGAAAATGGCTGGAAAAAAGATTATGGCTAATAATAAAAAAATAAATTATGCTTAGAATCATAGAAAAAAGAAAATATGTATATGTTTTTTCCTCGATATTGATTCTTTTTGCTATTGCAGCTCTTTCGACTTGGGGATTGAACCTGGGAATCGATTTCAAGGGAGGGACGCTTATGGAAGTTGAGTTTTCGGAGGAAGATAACGGTTCGGAGGAAAGTTCTGAAATCTTAAATTTTGTAGCGCCTTCCAGAGAAGATATACAGGAGAAATTAAGAGATCTGGGAGCGAACAGTCTTACAATACAATCATCTGAGGAGAGCAGGATTATCCTAAGATATATCGCTTCTGATGAAAATTTAAACGAGCAGGTTATAGAAAAACTTGAAGAGTTTGAAGGGGACGTAAATCTGATCCGGGTTGATTTTATAGGCGCCTCAGTCTCCAATCAGCTCAAAAAAAATGCTTTTACGGCTTTAACTGCCGCGATTCTGGGAATAGCGCTTTATATCGCATGGTCTTTCAGAAAAATCTCTTTTCCTATTCCTTCCTGGCAATACGGGTTGGGTGCCATAACGGCATTGGCTCATGATATAATCATCACACTGGGAATTTTTGCCGTTTTGGGAAAATTTCTCAATATTGAAATTGGAGTTCCGTTTGTTGCCGCACTCCTTACCATTTTGGGATATTCTGTCAATGATACGATAGTCGTCTATGACAGAATCAGGGAAAATCTGATGAAATCCGATTCGAAAGAAAGTTTTGAAAACATAATCAATAAATCCCTCAATGAAACTTTGGCAAGATCCATCAATACATCCCTTACCGTAGTCATAGTCCTGATCGCCATCATAATTTTCGGGGGAGAAAGTATAAAATTTTTCTCGGTCGCGTTGATGATCGGAGTAATTTTTGGAACATATTCATCCATTTTTGTGGCTTCCTCCTTATTGGTAAGTAGCTATAACTACAAATTAAACAAATCAAAAAATTTATGATGGATCGATGCAAGATAAAGCGCTTTTTAAAAACGTAAACAGATTAATTAAAAAATTTCAAAATATGCCAGAAGAAAAAAACAAAGATGTGATAGTGATTTCCCTGGGAGGATCACTGATCATTCCTAACAACATAGATGCGACATTCATAAAAGAATTCAAAAAAACAATTGAAGGGCTGATCGGGGAGGGACATCGCTTTGTAATAATTACGGGAGGGGGGAAAACAGCCAGAGACTATATAGAAGCTGCTTCAAAAATAAGCGCCATAGATAATGAAGAGAAGGACTGGCTGGGAGTGCATGCCACCCGGATGAACGCTCATCTGATAAAAACAGTTTTCAAAAAGTATGCCCATCCTCGAATAAACAAAAATCCTCAGACAAAAGAGGATTTAAAAAAAGAGTTCAAAGACGAAGAAAAAATAATGATTGCTGCCGGATGGAGGCCAGGATGGTCCACTGACTATGTGGCGGCTGTTTTAGCTGAGAGATTCGGATCCAAAAAAATAATCAATCTTTCTAACATAGAATATCTTTATGATAGAGATCCCAATGCGACATTCGGAGCCAAGAAAATAAAAGAAATATCTTGGAAAGATTTCAGAAAAATAGTCGGAGACAAATGGGATCCCGGGATGAGCGCCCCTTTTGATCCGATTGCTTCAAAATTAGCTCAAGAACTGGAGCTCGAAGTGGCTATTATCGGAGGATACGGGCTTGAAAACATAAAGAAATACATAAATGGAGAAGAATTCCAAGGTAGCGTGATCAGATAAGCGCTTAAATATATCTGATTATTGCTTTTTAACGCTAAAGCTTTCCGTCTCTTTATAAATTTTCTTGGCTTTTTCTATCTCCCTTTTAGCTTCTGCGGGCAAGGTCTTAATCACCCCATTCAAAGATGTCCCGTTAACTTTATTTATTTCTTCCCATTTTCCCAATGGATCCAATATCTCTTTAAGTCTTTTTTCATCATACTTATAAGTCTTCCTGAGCGTCCTTGTTATTATTCCTTCATCAGAAAATACCCTCTCGACTCCTTCCTGATCCATATAATCGGAAATTTTTTCTTGGAGCTCAAGCATCTTGTACCGCAAACTTTTGGCATCGTCTCTGGATTTTATATACTCTATAAGTGCTTCATTTATTTCCTCGGTGTCTATTTTTCTTTTTTCCTTGAATTTGTGCTTTTGCATCGGACATCTGTCTTGAAAATCGCACCAGTCGCAAAGAGGATTTAAAACGGGATTGAACTCGCTTTTTTCAATATTTTTGATCGCTTCCAAAAACATTTCATCAATATTTTTAAGATGGTCTTCGTTTCTTTTAGAGGAAAGCTTTGCTCCATGCTTTACGAAATATAGGCTAACTTTTATATTGTCCAAGTTTTTCCTTTCTTCCGGATAGCGATTCAGAAAAGCTTTAAGATAGATAGTCAGCTGGATATCATTGTCGACTTTTTCCTGAGAAGGCATCTTTTTAGCCGTTTTATAATCGATGATCTCATAGCCGTTGTCAGTCCGATCGATCCTGTCTATGATTCCGGAAACGACATGCTCTCCCAATTTTATCTGAAAAGGACTTTCCAACGCCACGATGTTTATTTTTGAAATGTCATTGTCCCGATAATAACGTCTGATAATATCAACACCTTGAGAAAAGGCGGCTCTTTCTTCCTGCTCGTTTTCAAAAACATCGCTGTTCCAATTTTTGGAAAAGTAATCCAAGGATTGTTCCAGAGAAGGGGATAGGATCCCGGGGGTGTGGACGAAATTCAAGGTCGAGTGGATAAGAGTTCCAAAAACAGCCTCCTTGGATTTAGGAGTTTTTATTTTGTCTATATATTGAAATTTATATTTCAACGGGCAGATCTGATATGTATTTAAGGCTGAATAAGATATTCGCATAAATATTATTAAGTGCTTAATTTTTAAGTTAAGTTAATTATATAGAGATTTATATAACTTATCAATAATCAATAAAAATTTAATAATTATCCAGCAGTCTGGCTTATGTGGCCTCAAGCTAGTTATTAACAGGCAGATATTTGACAGGGATATCTGCTAGTGATATTATATCACTATAATAATGATTTGTAAAATAACAATTAACTTTACGTCATCCTGAGCGAAGTGAGGGATCTACATATTCTTCAACTACGCCTCATGACACACAAAAAGTTTTATGCAAAAACTGACACCCAAACAGGAGATGGTCATGGATTTTATCAGGAAGATCATCGACCAGACAAATGAAAACCCCACCAGTTACGGACTCCAAAAAGAGATGCTTAATAATGGACATAGCGACAGTTTAAAATCCATAACCCAAGTAGTGGAAGCTTTGGAAAAGAAGGATCTGATCAAAAGGGATAGCAAAAGAAAGATCTATCCGGTAAAAAACAACAGCTACGCCAATCTGAAAAATATTTTTTCCATTCCAGTTTATGGCCTGGCTTCTTGCGGTGAGGCTTTGGCTTATGCCAATGATGAAGCGGAAGGTTATCTTCAAATTTCCAAAAGGATCTTTCCTCAAGAAAAAACCGGAAAGCTTTTCGCGGTAAAGGCGCTGGGAGATTCTATGGACAAGGATAACATTGAAGATGGAGATTATGTCATATTCGAAAAATATGAAAATGAAGGAGATCTAGAGGGAAAAATCGTAGTGGTTGTCATAAACGGGATGGCTACAATTAAAAGATTTAAAAAAGTGGAGAAAGGTCTCATCGGCCTCTTTCCCAATTCTACCAATGATTTTCACCAGCCTATCTATATACATGAGAATGATTCAATCCTCATAGCCGGAGTATTTAAAAAAGTCCTCCCTGTCACGTTCACTTCTTTATAAAACCTCTTTTAAAAAAATAAGAAAAATACCCTTCCGTAATTTCATATTAATTCGTAGGGGCTCAAAAGAATGAAAAATCCTTTAAAATTTCATTATAAATCCGATAAAAAAATAAATGGAAAACCGAAAAGGGAAATCCACCAATATGTCGGGGTGGGAAATGATGACATACTCTCTCGAATAGAAATAACCCGGAATAAGAATGGCAAGAGTAAAATTTTCCACAGAGTTTTTAGGTGGGCGAACGGTGTAATCCTTTCAAAAAAATAAACACCAAAAAATTTTGCAAAAATTAATTTTTATGTCATAATTAACATCAATAATACTTTGAAAACAAATCATTATAAAGGTCGGGGTTTGTTGTTCTGCATATAAAATTAAATTATTTTAAATGTATGAATAAATTGAACTATATGGATTGGACAGCTCTGGTTTTAGTTGTTGTTGGAGGTTTGAATTGGGGACTGGTAGGGCTTTTCGACTTCGATCTAGTCGCTTTCTTGTTTGGAGATATGACAGCTATTTCCAGAGTAGTATACGCCTTGGTAGGAATATCTGCGGTTTATCTGGCTTATATGGTCAGGAGTTATGCAAGAAAATAAAAAATATATCAGGGATAAAAAAATCTCGCATTTGCAAATGCGGGATTTTTTGTTTTTGAAAAATTGACAATATCTTAATATTCGGGTAAAATTAAAGCATAGTAAAATAGTAGGATATTAATAATAATTAAATAGGATCGCATCTCCGCCAGTCAGCGGATTGTGCAGTGCCAATAGAATGCAATTTTCAACCAAAGCAGAATATGGACTGCGAGCCGCGGTGGTTCTTGCCAAGTCATATCCTAGGCTTAAAAGCATTTCCGAGATTTCCAGAGAAGAAAATATTTCCGCTAAATATCTGGAGCATCTTTTTAGCACTCTCAAGAAAGACGGGATTGTGATAAGCGTCAAAGGGAAAAACGGGGGATATGCCTTAGCTAATCCGCCTTCAAAAATATCTGCTTGTGAAATAGTGGAGGCCGTAGAAGGAAGCCTCGAGCCCATGAGATGCCAAAGCCCCGAATGCTCTAACGCAAAATGTCCCTCGAAAAAAGTTTGGGTTAAGCTCGGAAAAGAAATAAAAAGGACATTAAAGAAAATCAGATTGAGCGAATTATAGATCTTATTAAGATTGCCGCCCCAATCATAAAAATATGAATAAAAAAATATATTTGGATCATGCCGCAACTACTTCCTTGGATAAAAGAGTTTTTAGGGCTATGGAGCCGTATTTCCGAGAAAAATTTGGAAATCCCTCATCTGTCCATAGCTTTGGCCAAGAAGCTATGTTTGCCATTGAAAAATCGAGAAAAGAAGTGGCCAGATTCTTAAATTGTTCGGATTCGGAAATAATTTTCACTTCCGGAGCCACTGAGTCGAATAACCTGGCCGTCAGGGGAGTTATTGAAAAATATTGGGAAGAAATGGGAAAGAACGCTCCGATCCCCCATATAATAACCTCGGCTATCGAACATCACTGCGTGCTTGACACCGCCATAAGTATTAAAAAAATGGGATTGGTGGAATTGTCTATCCTTCCTGTTCATAAAAATGAAGGAATAGTGGCAATTGAAGATTTAAAAGGCAAAATAAAAGACAACACGATATTGGTTTCGATAATGTATGTAAATAATGAGATAGGGACTGTCCAGCCCATAGAAGAAATAGGGGAATTTATAAAAGAAATCAATAAGGAAAGAAAAAACAAGATAATGTTCCATACCGACGCGGTCCAGGCGGTTAATTATTTCGATTGCAATACAAAAAAATTAAATACGGATATGCTCTCGTTTTCCGGACATAAGATTTACGGACCGAAGGGAGCGGGAGTTTTATTTATAAAAAAAGGAACGCCGTTGAAGCCAATCCAATTTGGAGGAGGGCAAGAATATAGAATAAGGCCAGGAACTCAGAATGTTCCCGCTATTGTCGGAATCGGAAAGGCTGTTGAGATGATCGGGGGTGAAAAATCAGAAGTAAAAAATCGGATCAAGAAATTGAGGGATTATCTGGTAAACAAGGTGCTGAAAGAAATTCCTGATTCTTATCTTAACGGATCAAAAGAAAAGAGATCTCCCAACAATGCCAACTTCAGATTTGATAATGTGGAAGGGGAGGGGCTTTTGATTTATTTGGATATGGAGGGCATATCCGCTTCTACCGGATCAGCCTGCTCTTCAGGATCTCTGGAACCATCCCATGTCCTTCTGGCTTTGGGGATAAAACATGAACAGGCGCACGGCAGTCTCAGGATAACCTTGGGGAAAAATAATACGAAAGAGGAACTAGATATTTTTATAAAAAAACTCAAGAAAACAGTGGAGCGGCTCAGAAAAATATCCGGGGATGTGCTTAAAGATTTTGATAAGTAAAAATAAATATTTTTAAGATTACAAATCTGGCATATATTCTTATATTCGTACAGATTCGCCCGCCTGCAACGCATATGCGTAGCATTTCGGGCAAGTGATTCGTAGAAAAACACATGCAATACTCAAAAAAAGTTTTGGATCATTTTATAAAGCCCCATAATCAAGGCGAGCTTAAGGATGCAGATGCGGTCTCTACCGTAGGCAATCCCAGGTGCGGAGATATAATGAAAATGTATCTAAAAATAGGAAAAAATGAAAAAGGCGAGGAGGTCATAAAAGATATCCGGTTTCAAACTCTCGGTTGTGGAGCAGCTATCGCCACCTCATCAATGGCCACTGATTTAGTGAAAGGAAAAACTCTAGATGAAGCCATGAGGATTACCAATCAAGAGGTAGCGGAAGAGTTGGGCGGGCTTCCTAAGACAAAGTTACATTGCAGCAATCTGGCTGCCGATGCAGTCCATAAAGCTATTGAAAATTACAGAAAAAAATAATATATTTATATTAGAAGGCGCAAATTTATAGAAATATAATATGATTACCATAAGAGACCTGGAAATAGAAGATAAAAAATATCTTGAAAATCTTTTTGCCCAGCTTACTCAAAAGCCCGTAAAACTTGATCCGGTTTTTCTCAAAGAAAGCGATTTTTCCCATTGCCGGGTGATAGATGATGACGGAAAGATAATCGGATTTGCCGCCCTTATAATCCATCCTGTTCCCACCAAGGGGCTGGTGGGAAGAGTAGAAGATGTAGTGATCGATGAGAAATATCGAGGGCGAGGTTTGGGAAGGAAAATAATGGAAGACCTGATCGATATCGCCAGAAGGGAAAAGATAGAGATTTTGAATCTGACAAGCAACCCCAGGAGAGTTCCCGCCAGAAAACTTTATGAATCGCTCGGCTTTCAATTATCCGATACGGGGGTATTTTGGATGAAATTAAAATAATAAATAAAATTCTTAAAAAAATGGACACCTTGGTTAAAATTTGCTAAGGTGTTTTTAGTTAGTTCATTTTATTTTAAATTTTTTTTATTTAAAAATAGGGGAACGGACATGATGGAAATAATAGAAGTCATAGGCATAGAAAAAGATGATGCGGATAGCATAAAAAACAACGAAATGAAAATCCCTTGCTTTTATTGCGATGGAATAATTCCTATGATTTACTTGGGTTTTTGGAATGAAAATCCTGAATATCTATTTTTCGGATGCGAAAAATGCGATCGGCTTTTTCTGCTGAATATTGATACTTTTTTAATGTATACGCAAAATTATACCTTTAGTATGTTTAGGTCGATGCGCAACGAAAAACCTCATCCGATCTTTAAATGCCGATTTTTTGATGGGTGCGAAAAGACTATAATGAAACATTATGAGTGCCTGGGAATTTGCGCGGGAAATGCGATATTCAAAGGCTCTCCTCAACATTTTCCGGAGGGAACGATGTGCCCGGTTTATGAAAAAAATTTAAAAAGGTTGGGTGGGAATAAGATAAGTGCTGTCCAAAAAATAAAGGAGGGGAAAGAGCTATGAATATGTGCGGTTTGCCGATAAAGGGAACAACTGATCCTGAGGGTAAGCGCGTCGGGCTCCGGACGAGGAGCAGTGCCAAATCGATATTTGGAACGTGCGTGAGAGTATGTAGGACAAGCAACCAGTCCCATTTCCATATAAAGTCCGGGGACAATATCCTGTCCATCGGAGAAGGGACGAGGGTGGTAAAAATTTCTTAGCCCTTCTTGCGACGAAAACCGTTTTTCTTAAATCTATGATTTATTCAAAATTTTGAATGATCGATAGAGGAGAGGAGCGGTTTTATTATTGGAGAGTGGAATATATAAAGCGTCGCACAATGTAGATTTTACGACATTATATACTTATCAACAAGGATCGGTTTTAGACTATCGATAGATATGACATTTTTGCCATACTTCATTTCCCTATGCAATCGTATGCCTTTATATCCGTCAAAAAACGAGAGATTTTTAACGTTTACAGTGGTACCTAGGTACCACTGCCTCCCTATGAAACCAACTGTTTTTTGGAGATATTTAAGCATATCGACCTCTATATACTTATTTACGATAAATTATATTATTCAGAATAAAAAAATCGACTTTTTAGCAATTTTAAAGGCATAAAGGTACTGTCGCTTATTCATTTAATATAATAATATCATCTCGGACTTGATCCGGCCTGCCTGCCGGCAGGCAGGGATCCAGAAAAATATTTTCTTATCATTTTTTAGCTAATTAGTTTTTTCAAAAAAATTTAAAATTTTAACTAGTTGGAAATTACGATAAAAATAAATTTTCTTCTTTTTGTAAAGATGAATTATAATTATAAATTTTTTAAATATTCGTATTTTCGTAAAATTCGTAATTCGTAAAAAAACAATCTCTCCCACTTCACCTACCCCCTCTCGAAAATCAAATGGGTTGTGCGACGCTTGATGTTTTTTGATTTTACTTCTTATGATCCCCTATTTCATTTTTATTTATAAATAATCATTTGATCTATGGATTTATAAGATATGGAAACCTTATAAAGTTTTGAAAGGAGCATAATTGAAGATTCTAAATATATATTGGATCCCCAATAAGGATCATGAACTACATATTTTCCCTTTTTATCCTTGCTATGAATTACCACATAATGCCCTGCTCCATTTCTGGCATTAATAAATATAATCACCGGATTTCCATCCCCTATTTCTTTATCTATCGTGTTCCAACTGACACCGCTGTGAGCTATGCTGCTGGAAAGCCTTAAGCCATCCCACGACTTCGGCCAGCTTATAAGATCCCAGTAATAAATCGGCTCTTTGCACAATTCTCCTGGATTTATTTTTTCTCCGTGATAAGTGAACACCATGGCCACAGAACTTATGGCACAACCATAATCTTTCATCTTTGAATTGGAATTGCCTATAGTCTTATTCCCCCATCGGCTATCTTTCTGGGAATAATACCAACTGGTTGAGGCTAGCCCGGAAGTTGGCTTATCCAGGCCTTTTGCAAATTCGCTGATTTCGGCAAAATTTTCATTATAAAGAGCATCGATATCTCCCAAAAGTTCTTGCTTTTGTTTTTCTATTTTGGATAATTTTTCTTGATACTTTCTTTCATCCCCCTGGGTCTGGATAAGGATCGTGCTTTTTTCCACTTTGGCAATTCCCAATCTGGCATTCTCGGCCTCCAGACTGTCTCTCTCTCTTATCAACTCGTCCTTATTTTTCATCAATCTTTCTTTTTTAATATCTAGATCATCCTTGAGAGCTTTTAGGCTGGAAGTTATTTCCGTTATCTTTTCTCCGGTCTGGCTCAAGTGGTCTTTTTTTAAAGCAAATCCGGAAAAAGTGTCCAATCCCATAAATATCTTGGAATATACCCCGGAATCTCTTTCATAATATGATCTAACGACTTCAGATAAGAGTTCTTTTTGGGCTTTTAAGAGCTTCTCGCTTTCCGCTATCTGATTTTCCAAGGATTTTATCTGATCGTTAAGTTCATCGATGGTTTTTATATTACTTTCAATGCTCTGCTTAGTTTCAACTATTTCGGAATTGAGGCTGTTTATTTTTTGGCTGAGCAGAGTCTGTTCCTTTTGTTTTAATTGTATTATTTTTTCATAAGCTGCGGCTTTTTCTTCCAATTTTTCCAGTTCATCCTGCTTATCTTCTATTTCTTTTTTTTCGTCTTCCGTAAGCGCAAAAACATTATTATTGAAATTTACAAAAATAAAACCGGCAATTAACAAAACAATTGCGCCTAAATATATTTTATTTTTATTTTCTTTTATTTTCATTTGTTTCCAGTTATCTATTTTTGTATATTTTTCATGTCCCGCTCCCCTCCTATCTGAAGAGGAGAATTATGGATCAGATGTTTTTTATCGCATTTTCTATCCTCTGCAGGGATCTTTCTTTTCCTATCACCCAAGCCACTTCAAAAGGCGAAGGCGATCTGTCTTGTCCTGTAAGCGCCGCTCTCAATGGAAATAACAGATCTCCCCTCTTTTCCCCGGCGATGTCTAACAGTTTTTCTTCAATATTTTCCTGTGTCCAATTATTCTCGTCAATTTCTTTTAAAATATCATCGGCTATCGCCAGGTATTTTTTGGTGTCATCATCGGAAGAATCCTTCCAGCGCAAACTATCCGCACTTGTTTCAATTTTATCGCTGAAAAAAAATTTATTATTCTCTCCCGCTTGGGTAAGTTTTTCCAATCTATCCTTTTCAACCATCAAAACTTTTTTAACATATTCTTCCTTTTCTTTGTCGCTTGTCGCTTGTTGCTTGTACCATTCTCCATAGAATTTTTTTTTCTTCAAAAACGGTAACACTCTTCCATATAATTCATCGACGCTCATCCTTTTTATATGCTGGGCGCTGATCCAATCAAGCCTTTTGATATCAAAAACCGCCCCTGCCCTATTCACTTTTTTTATATCATATTGCTCAACCAATTCTTCCATTGTAAAAATTTCCTGCTGAGTTTTGGGGTTCCAGCCGAGAAGAGCTATGAAATTTACAACCGCTTCCGCGGGATACCCTTGGTCTTTGAAATCCTTGACGCTAACGCTTCCTTCCCTTTTGGATAATTTTTTCTTTCCGTCTTTTCCTAAAATATTCGGCATATGGGCGAATTCCGGCATCGCATCCTCCCATCCAAAAGCCTCGTAAAGGAGAATATGTTTCGGAGTACTTGAAATCCACTCCGCTCCGCGAAAAACATGGCTTATCTTCATAAGATAATCATCCACCACAACCGCCAGATGGTATGTGGGAAAACCGTCCGATTTTAAGATTATCTGGTCATCCACCGTGCTGTTTTCAACTTCTATCTTTCCGTAAACCAGATCGTTAAAAACAGTTTTACCTTCCGGAACTTTGAAACGGACCACGCATTTTTCGCCGTTTTTTAATTTTTCTTCGACTTCCTCCTTGGACAGATCCAGGCATTTTCTATCATATTTTGGAGCCTTTTTTTCAGCTTGCTGTTTTTTTCTCATCTCATCGAGCCTTTCCGAAGTGCAGAAACAATAATAAGCTTTTCCTTCGTCTATAAGTTGCTGTATATATTTCTTGTAAATATCAAGTCTTTTAGATTGGATATAAGGACCATAATCTCCTTTTTCTTGTATCTCAAATCCTAAATCCTTGATCTTTTTTTCTTTTCCCCCTTGTCCCTTGTCGTTTGTCCCTCGTCGCTTGAGCAATACTCCTTCATCCGGAACGACTCCCGCCCACTCAAGCATCTCCAAGAACCTTCCTACTGCTCCTTCGACGAGCCTGGATTGATCGGTATCTTCTATGCGCAAAATAAATTTCCCGTTATTTTTCCTGGCATATAAAAAATCCGAGAGAGCTGTCCTTAAGGCTCCGATGTGAAGTTCCCCGGTCGGAGACGGCGCAAAACGAGTCCTAATTTCTTTTGTCTTTTCCATAAAAATAACCCAAAAATTGCAAATAATCATTATTTGCTTCTCTGTATATCATAGCAAAAAAAATGTCCTTCGTCCATAATAAAAAATAAAGCAAAAAACAGCGATAATTAAGATTATTTTATCGCTGTTTTATCGCCTTAATGACTATCTATTTAAATTGTCGCAAGTTCCGTCTCCATCTTCATCAATAAAATTTCCGCCTCGATTATGTCCTCGATTTTCATCATTCATCCTGCCTTGCCCCTTAAAGCCTTTCCCCTCTCCATTTCTGAGACCTAATCCCAGATCCTCTCTGATTTGCTTCGCTTCTTCATATTTTCCCTCTTCCATCAATCTATGAGCCTCGGCAAATTTAGAAAAATTCTCTTCATTTATCACATCCAGGACTCTTCCTCTTGAGTTTTCCGCCATTAGGCTTTTCCATTCATTATAATCATTGTTTTCAAAAGCTTTTTCCATAGCTTCGTGCCTTTCTTCCGAATAATTAGGTCCTTTTTGGGTATAATCTCCTCGATAAGCGCTCGAAAAAGAATATGCTCCGGCAAATATGATTGCCACCAAGGCGGATGTCCCGATAAGCATTTTATTGCTTGTTTTCATGTTTTTTGTCTTTAAATTATTAAATTGAAACGGCCGGTTCCATATATTATTACGCCTGAGAAGATAATTTCTTTCAAATCTGACTTAAAAAGTCATCACTTAATGCGATCGCATTTATTGATACCCTTAAAATACTAGCATTTATCAATATTATATTTATCTATTTTTGGTTCATTCTGTGCATTCCTCTTCCTTTTCCCCCTATCCATGGGCGCACTTCTCGGGCCTCGAAAACATTGCCACTTTTAATTTTTCCGATCAGTTTAATCCTTTCTCCCGGCCTCTGCATAGCCGATCCTCTCCAATAAATACTATCCCCCACCACTTCCCAATCATTTCCATCGAAAGATCTTATGGAAAAATTATTCTCGTTTTCAATTTCTATTATCTTTCCTGATAAAAGACCTCTCTCGGGATTATTCCAAACTGCCTGTCTGTAAACAAGCATCCTCTCATAATAAGGAATACTTCGAGACAAGACAATGTCTATCAGACGGCCAAATCCGCTTCCAAACATTATTCCTCCCAAAAATACGCTTATCAAAATACTTGTCAAGACTATCGCTATCGGATTGACCCTGTATCCCGTCTTGGTATGCCTATAATTGAAGTAAGCCAGGAAAAAAAACAGTGCCAAAATTATTATCCAGACATATGGAAGGGACATCAAAAAATATGAAGCGAAATTTTTATCCAGATATTTGTAAACATCCCAATCATTGTCATTCAAGAGAAATATTATCACGCTAAAAGCCATAGCGCCTATAAGGATTGACAGCCCGAAAAAGATCCAGATCGCATAATCTTTCAGCATGAATTTCCATCTGGATCTGGGTTTTATTTTTTTTTCCTTTATTCTTTCTAGTATTTCCTTGGCTTTGTCCATATGATTCAAATTAAATATCTATATTTTGCCTCTTGGTCTCCTCGATGAATCTTTTTTTTGCTCTGCTTATAAGCGTCGCCACTGTTCCCATCGGTTTTTTTAAAATATCAGAAATTTCACGATAATCCTTATCTTCCAAAAATTTCAGCACCAACACATCCCTATATTTTTCTTCCAAACTGAAGATTATTTTTCTGATTCGCTTGGAAGAGCACTTTTTTTCCAATTTTTTGGCAATATCATCATCTCCAGCAATAAATTCGAAAAGATTATTATCTTCATCATCGCCTGAGACCGTTTTTGGTCTGGCGCTCAATTTCCTCCATTGGCTCACGGTCTTATTGTGAGCAATTCTGTAGATCCACGAAGAAAACTTCAGATCGTTGTCAAACTCGTTAAGATTCTTATAAACACTGATAAAAACTTCCTGCAAAACATCCTCGGCATCCTCTTTGGAAAATGAGGATATCCTCTGGATATATCGCAAAAGCTTTTTTTGGTATCTTGAGATCAGACAATAAAAGTAATCCTGGTTCTTTAAGGACAACTTGACCAGATCGCCATCATCTGTTTTTTCGCATTCTTCTATATTTATCATTTTCCGAACAAAAAGACGTTTTTTATTTTCAATTAATTAATACGCTTGTCGGGAGATGTTTCTTTCATTTTAGGACTATTTTTAAAAGAATATCCAAAAAATTTTTACAAGTTTATGTTTTTCCGGCCTGTAAAATAAAATAGTTCTTATCGATAAGCCAACAGGAAATAAGATTATATTAGGTGGGCGTAACAGGACTCGAACCTGTGACCTCTACAATGTCAATGTAACGCTCTAGCCAGCTGAGCTATACGCCCTTTTTTTCTTACAAAATTCTCAATCTATTAAACCACATATTTTAAACCTTTTCAAACCCTAGCTAATCTATAAATTTTGATTTTTCGCCGATATCATAAGATTATCTGTTTAAAATTATCTTTATCGGAAAAATTATGACTGCTTTGAAAATCCGATTGATCCTCTTGGGCTGGATGATAAGGCGCCAAAGCCACTCGAGACCAATTCGCCTCATCCATCTGGGCGCTCGGATTATCTTGCCTGAGATAAAATCGAAACTTCCTCCCACTCCTATCGCAATCCTGATATTGCTTTTATGTTTTTTAAGCTCAGCAATGAATTTGTCTTGGTAAGGAGCGCCAAAGTTACAAAATAATATCTCGCAGTCTTTCGCATCTTTAATGATATTCTTTATCTCTGATCCGAAGAAAAACGCGTAGTGACCCATATTGATTCCTCGGACTTTCACGTCGGGATAACTTTTTCTAATAGCTTCCGCGGTGTCCTGCCAAGAGCTTATTCCGTTCTCATTGGCCACCAAAAACACGGATAATTTTTTTTTATTGGCAATCCTTAACAAATTCCACATGAGATCCACCCCCGCTATCCTTTTTTTAAGGTTTTTCCCGAATCTCCAGAAAGCGAACTTTATTCCTATTCCATCGGCTATATTTAAATCCGCCCTGTTCAGAGCCTCCTTAAAATCCTTGTCTTTCTGCGCTTCTAAGATAAATTCGGGATTTATGGTTGCGATCTGATTAAGATTGTCTGATTTTAAAAAATCCATGGCTCTTTCCTCTATCTCATCTCCGGAAAGATTATCTACTCTGATTCCCAGTAAATCTAAGTGCATTTTATTGGATTAAAATTTTAGACTTTTTAGATATTTTTTTAGCTTATCTTTTGTTTCTGGATGCTTGAGCCCCATTTGGATGGTCGCTTGCAAAAATCCGAATTTATCTCCGCAGTCATACCTGTCCCCTTCCACTTCATATCCGTAAATCGGCTTTCCCTCTTTGAGAGCTTTTACAAAAGCATTAGCTAACCTTATTTCCCCTTTGTCATTCACGGATTCCTCCAACTTCTCAAATATATAGGGAGTGATTATATATTTTCCTATGGCGACCAAATTTGATGGAGCATCCTCTGTCCTCGGCTTTTCTACAAATTTTTTAATTTCGTAAGTCCTTTCGCCTACCTCCAGAGGATCGACGACTCCGAATTTGTGCACGTCTTCCTTGGCAACTTCCGTAAGAGCGATAACCGGATCCTCGTATTTCTCATAAACCTTTATAAGCTGGCTGATTGCCGAAGTCTTGCTGTCCACCAAATCGTCTCCGAAAAGAACCGCGACCGTTTCATCGGGATTTATCAGCTGTTTGGCGCAAAGGATGGCGTGTCCGTCGCCCAATGGCTTGGGCTGTCTCACATAGGAGAATTTTGCCAGGCTGGAAATTTTTCTCACCTCGTCCAAAAGTTCCTTTTTCTCTTTTTCTACCAGGGTATGTTCAAGCTCGAAAGATATATCGAAATGATCTTCAATAGCTCTTTTTCCGCGTCCGGTTACAAAAATTATTTCCTCTATCCCGGCTGACACCGCCTCTTCCACGAGATATTGTATTACTGGCTTATCGACAACCGGGAGCATCTCTTTGGGCTGGGCTTTCGTAGCCGGAAGGAATCTTGTCCCGAACCCGGCCACGGGCAATATGGCTTTCTTTATTTTTTTATCTCTGCCAAGTATTTTTTTTCTCATATTATTTTGATTTTAAAAAAATTTTGATTCGATTCGCTCTTTACCTTAACATTTTTTTGGCTTGCTCTTTAAATCTCTCACGGCTTTTTTCTATGGCTTTTTTTATTATAGGATCGAAATTGTCATAAAGCCTTTTTTCTCGGGCAAGATTGCAGGCATCCAAATAGGCGTCCGGGGTTCCCGCATCAAGCCATTCTCCGTTGACTATGTTCATTTTCAATTTTTTCCTTCTCAGATAAGCCCTATTTATATCGGTTATTTCCAGCTCTCCTCTTATAGAGGGCTTAAGTTTTCTGGCAAATTCCAAGACCTTATTATCATAAACGTAAGCTCCGGCAACCGCCAAGTTGCTTTTCGGCTTTTTGGGTTTTTCCACTATGTTTATAACATTCCCTTTTTTATCTACAGTAGCCACTCCAAATCTTTCCGGATCCGTCACTTCTTTGACAAAAACATGTCCGCCGGACTTAAAATTTTTTATGGCTTTTGCGATAGTTTCCACATCCTCAAAAATATTGTCTCCCAATATCAATGTCGCATTATCGCTCCCTATAAATCCCTCTCCCAGAATAAAAGCTTCAGCTATGCCGTTCGGAACTTCCTGGACAGTGGAAAGGATGCGAATGCCGAAATCACGAAACATCGGCTCCAATAAATTCACGAACCTTCCGCTATGCGCAGGAGAAACTATGATTAATATATCCTTAATCTCGGCTTTTATCAAAATATTAAGGGGATAAAAAATCATCGGAGCCTTATAAACAGGAAGCATTTGTTTGGAAATTTGAGCCGTACAAGGATAAAGACGCGTCGCACTCCCGCCAGCCAAAATCAAGCCTTTCATTTTCGGTTTATTTGCCATATTTTTAATTTTTTATAATTCAATTCTGGCCGCTGGAAAAATAATTTATTAACGATCATTATAATCCAGTATTTTTTCAGTTGTCTAGTCGCAATTACTGAACGAAGCTCGAACCTTTTTTGAACGAAAAATGCTCGAATAGCTCCGCTCCACGTTTCCGCCCGCCGAACTTCGGCGAGCAAAGCAAAACAATTTTCTTTCATTTTTTTA
>Ga0172382_10000244_pt1 | contig 99973 bp, 74 predicted proteins | sample Leawel138RmetaG_FD_122245 | JGI IMG/M metagenome (GOLD analysis project Ga0172382, IMG submission 122245) | Leachate microbial communities from a municipal landfill in Southern Ontario, Canada - Leachate well 138R metaG | ecosystem: Engineered > Solid waste > Landfill > Unclassified | place... | reverse complement strand
GATCACCGAGTACAGATCGCGCAGGGTGTCGCGCATCCGGCGGGCGGTTTCCGGGCGGGTGAGATTGTCGAGGATAGGTTTGTCGTACTCATCGACCAGCACCACCACACGCTGGCCATGGCGCTGCACCGCTCGCTCGATCAGGACTCCGAAGCGCGTGGACACCGGGCCGTCGGGCAGCGCATCCAGGCCCAGCAATTGGGCGTTGTGGGCGAGCAGATGATCGATGCGCTGGGCGAGCAAGTCCGGGTCGGTAAACACGCCCCCGCCGAAACTGAAGCGGATCACCGGATACTTCACCGACCAGTCCCACCGGTCGTGGCAGTGCAGCCCGCGAAACAGCACCTCGTTGCCCGCGAACAACTCCGCCAGCGTGTCGATGAACAGGCTCTTGCCGAAACGGCGCGGACGCGACAGGAAGTAATACTTGCCCTCACCGATCAGGCGCAGCGCATGGGGGGTCTTGTCGACATAGTAAAAGTCCTCCTCGCGTATTTCGCGAAAGGTCTGGATGCCGATCGGCAGTTTCTTGCGGGGCAGGGTGGCGGACATGACGACTCCTGAAACAACGTGGGCGAACACAGGCCGATTGTTTCACAGAACTTCGGTCACTGCTTTTCACCCCGCAGGGCCGCCACCTGTTGCTGCAGACCCTGCGGGGTGACCTCCTCGGCGGGTACCGGAGCGGCAACATGCAGCTCGATGCAGTTGAACAGGCCCCGGCGGAACGGGCGGCGCATGGCGGGGCCGTCCTTGCGGCTGAAGAAGCTGCCCCACAGGCCGCTCAAGGCCATCGGCACCACCGGCACCGGAGTACGGGCAACGATGCGCGCAATGCCGGAGCGGAAAGGGTAAAGCTCGCCATTGTCGGTGATGCGTCCTTCGGGGAAGAGCCCCACCAGTTCGCCCGCCTCCAGCGCACGGGCGATTTCGTCGAATGCAGCTTCCGTCATCGCCGGATCGTCGGTGGCCGAAGCAATCGGGATCGCCCGGCTGGTGCGGAATACAAAGGACAGGATCGGCTTGCGGAAAATGCGGTGATCCATCACGAAGCGGATCGGGCGCCGGCAGGCCGCCATGATGATCAGGGCATCGACAAAACTCACATGGTTGGCGACGATCACCGCCGGCCCCTGCTCGGGCACCTGCTCCACCCCGCGTAGCCGCAGACGGTACACCGTGTGCACCAGCAGCCACACGATGAAGCGCAGCAGGAATTCCGGCACCAGGGTGTAGATGTACAGCGCCACCGCTGCATTGAGCAGGGCCACCACCAGGAACACCTGCGGCACGCTGAAGCCGGCCGCCAGCAGGCCCGCCCCGAGCCCTGCGGCCACCACCATGAACAGCGCGCTGATGATGTTGTTGGCCGCGATGATGCGCGAGCGGTGCGAGGCCTCGGAGCGGCTCTGCACCAGCGCGTAGAGCGGTACGATGTAGAAACCACCGCAAATTGCGATCATCACCAGATCGAAGAGAATGCGCCAGGTGGCCGGTTCGGACAGCAGTTCGGACAACGGACGCATCATCGCCCCGGCCTCCAGCGCCGGGCTGGCCCACCACAGATCCAGCCCGAACAGGGTCAGGCCAATGGAGCCGAAGGGCACCAGACCAATTTCCACATGCTTGCCCGACAGACGCTCGCACAGTAACGAGCCCACCGCAATGCCCACCGAGAACACCGCCAGCGGCAGGGTGACCGCCTTCTCGTCCCCGCCCAGCACACTGGAGGCATAGCCCGGAAACTGCGACAGGAACACCGCACCATAGAACCAGAACCAGGAGATGCCCAGAATCGACAGGAACACCGTGCGGTTGGCACGCGCAAAACGCACCATCTGCCAAGTCTGCGACAGCGGGTTCCAGTCGACCTGCATGGCGGGGTCGGCTGCGGCAACCGGCGGAATCCGGCGACTGGCGAGATAACCGAGCACGGCGGTCAGCACAACACCCATCGACACCCACAGCGGCCCGTCCGGCACGGCAATGAGCAGACCGCCCACAAGGGTCCCGAGCAGGATCGCCACGAAGGTGCCGGACTCGACCAGCGCATTGCCCCCCACCAGTTCATCCTCATGCAGCATCTGCGGCAGGATTGCGTATTTCACCGGCCCGAAGATCGCCGACTGGGTACCCATCAGAAACAGCGTGCTCAACATCAGCGGCAGGGACGACAGCGCAAAGGCCACGCTTGCCAGCACCATGATGCCGATCTCCAGCAACTTGGTGAAACGGATCAGCCGGCTCTTCTCGAACTTGTCGGCAAACTGCCCGGCGGTGGCCGAAAACAGGAAGAACGGCAGGATGAACAGACCCGCAGCCACATTCACCAGCACCCCCGGTGACAGCTCGGTGAGGCGTGCCGCCTGAAAGGTGACCAGCACCACCAGCGCATTCTTGTAGAAATTGTCGTTGAAGGCGCCAAGAAACTGGGTCAGGAAGAAGGGCAGGAAGCGGCGCTCTTCCAGCAGCCTGAATTGGGAGCTCATGATGGTATCCGGTCAGCAGTGAGTATGGCGGGAAAATCAGATGCAGGCGAAGGGTAGCGGATCATGCTTGCGAATGACATCGCAGCGCACGACGGGCAGATCACATCGCCTCTGCCATCGCTTTCAGGCGCACATGGTCGATCTTGCCGGTGCCCAGCAAGGGCAGCGTGTCCACCACCACGATGCGGCGCGGCACGGCCAGTTCCGGGGCGCCCAGCGCACGCGCAGCCGCCAGCAGGGCCTCACGCTCCAGCGCGGCATCGCTGGTAAACAGCACCAGGGTTTCGCCCCGCCCCACATCGCTGCGGGTGCTCACCGCATGCACGGCGCCCGGGGAAGCGAGCGCTGCCAGCTTTTCGGACACCTCCAGGCTCACCATCTCACCGGCCACCTTGGCAAAACGCTTCACCCGGCCAACGATGCGCACAAAGCCTTCGTCGTCGATGTGCACCACATCGCCGGTTTCGTACCAGCCTTCGCCCAATGCGGACGCAGGCGGCTGGAGCACGCCGGGTTGCTCAACCTTCAGATAACCGCTCATCAGATTGGGGCCCCGCACATGCAGCATGCCTTGATGACCGCCCTGGTCATCGATGCCCGGCACGGCTACCAGTCGGGCCTGCACGCCGGGCAACACCTGCCCCACCGTGCCACGACGGTAGGCCATCGGGGTATTGACCGCGATCACCGGTGCCGTCTCGGTCGCGCCGTAGCCCTCGAAGATGCGAATGCCGAATTTGTCGAACCACAACTCGCGCACGGCATCGGCCAGCTTTTCGGCCCCCGCGATCACATAGCGCAGGCGATGAAAGTCGTATGGGTGAGCATGCCGGGCGTAGTTGGCAAGAAAGGTCGAGGTGCCCAGCAACATGGTGCAGCCCCGGTCATACGCCAGTTCGGGAATCACCCGGTAGTGCAAGGGGCTGGGGTACAGGAACACATTCACCCCTGCCAGTACCGGCAGCAGTCCGCCTGCGGTCAGGCCAAAGGAATGGAACAGCGGCAGCGCATTCAGAATGCGGTCACTGACCGAAAAATCCGCCACGGCGCGAATCTGTGCCACATTCGCGAGCAGCGCACGATGCGACAGCACCACCCCCTTGGGTTTGCCTTCCGAACCGGAGGTGAACAGCACCACGGCCGCATCCTCAGCCTGACCGATGCGGGTGGCCAGGCGTGGAAACGGCATCGCCCACAGCATCAGCCACACTTTGTCGGCCAGCGTCATCGAGGCACGCAGGTCTTCCAGATACACCAGCCGTACCCCCTGCAACGCAGCCAGCTTGTCCGCCAGCCGGGCCTGTTCCACAAAGGCACGTGAGGTGAGCACGGTGCGGATGCAGGCCGCATCGCAGGCCGCCTGCATGCCGTCCACACCAGCGGTGTAATTGAGCATTGCCGGCACCCGCTGCTGGGCACTGAGGCCGATCACCAGCGCCAGCGTGGGCGCCAGATTGGGCAGCAGCACGCCCACATGTTCGTGTTCGCCGCTTTCGCGGGCCACCAGCCGGCCCAGTGCCAACGCCATTTTGATCAGGTCACGATACGCATATTCCTCCTGGCGCAGATCCTCCACCAGCCGGCGGGCGCGACCATGAATCTCGGCGGCATCGAGCAGCGCCTCGAACAGGGTTTGCTGCGGGCGGCTGGCAAAGATCATCTCCTGCATCACCCGGCGCATGGCTTCCCCCGCCTTGCGCCGCCGTTCGCGGGCGCTGGGTGCCTGCGGCATGTCGATACGGGTGACCGGCTGGATATGCAGCGCAATCTTCGGTAGCACACGGCGCGGAAATCCGCTGCCCATGCGCGAGAAATAGGTCCGTGCGGCCCCGTCTATGCGCACCGGCAACAGGGTCGCGCCCGTGCGTGCTGCCACGAAGGCTGGCCCGTCATAGGTTTTCATCAGACTGCCGGTGGTGGTGATGCGCCCTTCCGGGAAGATCACCACCGGCCGGCCCGATTCGATCAGCCGCACCACCCGCTTCATGGCCATCGGGCTGGACGGATTCACCGTCAGATAATCGACCAGCAGCAGAGCCAGCCGGAACAGCGGATTTTTCAGCACCGTGGTATGCACCACGAACACCGGCTGCATGGGCAGGAACAGCCCCAGCAGCAGGCCATCCAGAAAGGACTCGTGATTGGCAATCACCAGCAGGCGCTCGGGCTGCGCCGGCATCTGACCGTGCATCCGCACACGGAACAGCACACGGGCAAGGCCACGCAGCAGGGTTTTCAGCAAGGTGCGAAACATGATTCGGACTCCACAGGACGGTTCATCTCAGGGGCATGACAAGCACGGCTCAGTGTTCGCCGGGCCATTGTTCAGGATCGCGCAACATGTCGCGAAATGCAGCCATCAGCCACGAACGCATCGCGATCACCAGCGTATAGGGGCGCCGTGCGCTGGCTGGCAGCCGCTGGTCGGCGAGATGCTGGTTGGCAAAATCCTGCCCCACCCGGGTCAGGCGCTCGCGGAAACTGTTCGCCAGACCATGGCCGATCTGGCCGTGCACCATCATCAGCATTTCGGCCTCGCCATCGAAACGGCCGGCAAAGTAGTCTTCCATCACCTCGCTGCGAAAAAACTGCATCACCGGCCCCTGCGGCCGCCAGCGAAACCCCTTCGCCACCCGCAGGCGATAGCGGTTGAGCGGCCGCAATTCGATCACCCCCAGGCGATCAAGCCGGCTCAGGCACAGCACGCATTCGGCCTCGCTCAGCCGATAGGTGCTCACCATCTGCGTCACCGACCACTGGCTCAGGCAGCACGTGGCGACCAGCAGCAGCTTTCTGTCGGCCACCACCGCCTGCTCCTGCTCGTGGGTGAGCTCCAGCAACAGCGGTTGCTGCTCGGCCACCTTACGGGCCAGTTCGGCAAAATCCAGCCCCAGCACCCGGCAGATGTCATCCACCCGCGACAAGGGCAGATCGCCGCTGCGTGAGAACATGCGCTTGACGCTCGATTCAGCCATGCCAAGCCGCCCGGCCAGCTGGGCGTAGGTGAGGCCACTGGCCTTCAGTTCGTGTTTGATGACGTTCACAAGATCGGCCGTCGTGCTCATGATCCGGCTCCGATAAGTCCAAATAAGTGAGTGGATGGACGAAGCATATATCCACGAGACACTTTTCTTACACAACAATCAGTCAAGTATCTTGAAACGATACTTTTTGATGTACTCAACGCACCGAACATTCTTCGCACCACGCACCTCGGCGCCATCAACAGGTCCGCCCAATGCTCTTTTTGTCCATATGTAAAAACTGCAACAAACTGCTAGAATCCGGGCGTCCTGATTCCATTTCATACGCACTGCATACATTCCGCTCCAGATCTTCAGCCTATTCATGTTCCTGCAACCCACGCGCGCCTTCTTGCTGGTCACTGCCCGTATCGCCCTGCTGGCGATGCTGCTGGCTGCGCTGGCACCGACGATCAGTCGCATGGCGCTGTCTGGGGAGGGTGACGGCCTGGTCTGGACCGAGTTATGTACAGGCAACGGTGTGGAATATGTGCTGCTCGACGACGCGTCCGGTGAGCACGGTCACTCCCACACCCTGGACCACTGCCCATACTGCACCCTGGCCGGCCACACCCCGGTGCTGGCGAGTGCCGGGGTGACTCCTTTCTCGGTGAGGCTGCCTGCCGAAGCCGTACCGCCTGCCTTCCTGTTCGCCCCACGTCCGCTGTTTGCGTGGTCGGCCCAGCGCTCACGCGCGCCCCCTCAGCACTCCTGATCAGCTTCTGACCTTCTCTGTCCGGCGGGATGCAACACCGCCCGGGCAGCCTTCAGACTCTTCCGGAGACACAGGCCTTGCCGCCTTCTGTCCGTCCTCGCCCTGCCCGCCGGCACGCCCACTGGCTGCTTGCGGTACTGATGCTGTGGATCGCACAGTTCAGTACGATGGCAAGCATGCAAATCGCCGCCATTGGCGAGGGTGAAGCCTACCCGGACGTCTGCTTCAGCAGCGGCTTCGAGCGCGAAGATGGCCTGAATCGCGCCCTGCCATCGGACGAGACACCCGCCCCGAAGGCGCAAGGATATTGCCCGTTATGCATTGCCGGAGAGCGCTTGCTCCTGCCGGACACGGGCAGCCCACGGCTGCTCATGAGCAGCAACGCCACCGCTCAAGGGGCTTGCCTGCCGGATGCCCCCGTTTCAAAAGAACAGGCCTTTGCGCGTCCGCCTGCACGCGCACCGCCTGCGGATCCCTTGCATTGCCGTTCCTGATCCACAACACGACAACACATGGGAAACCACGCCTGCCCTGGACGGCTGCGTGGTCTGCCCGCATGCAAGGATATCGACCCAAATGAATGCTCATTCGAAACCCCGTGATCTCTCTCTCCGCCCTCTCGCCGCACTTGTACCGACCCTGCTGGCACTGACACTGTCTGCCTGCGGTGGCGGTGGCGGTGGCAGCGGCGGTGGCGACACCCATCCGCCGCCCAGCGCCGACCGCCAGGTCAGCCTCGAGTTTTCGGCCCAGGCAGGTCAGACCCCGGTCGGCTGCGGAACCCCGATCGCTGCGCTGGGCAGCGGTGCGGTTCAGGCAGAACTCAACGATCTGCGCTTCTATGTGTCTGAACTGGCACTGGTCAAGGCCGACGGCACCGCCGAAACCGTGCAACTGGCCGCCAACGAATGGCAGCTTCCGGAATCCGGGGTGGCGCTGATTGACCTCGAAGATGGCACAGGCGCCTGCGCCGACCGTGGTACCGCCGCCACCAATGCGGCCATCACCGGCACCGTGCCGGCAGGCAACTACACCGGCCTGCGCATGACCCTGGGCGTGCCGTCGAGCCACAACCACACCGACACCGCCGCTGCGCCTGCACCGCTGGACATTCAGGCCATGGCCTGGTCGTGGCAGGCGGGTCGCAAGTTCGTGAAGATCGAGGTAGCCCCCGTCGGTGGGGTGTACCGCCCCGCCAATCCGGACGCCACGCCCCCCATTACCGAAGGCCAGTCTCCGCGCTGGAACCTGCACCTGGGCTCAACCGGCTGCACCGGCAATCCGGTTAGCGGTGAAACCGTGTCATGCGCCGCCCCCAACCGGGTCGTGCTGCATTTCGACAATTTCAATGTCGACACCCAGCGTCTGGTCCTCGACCTGCAAACCCTGCTGCTCAGCAGCAATCTCTCCATCGACCTGGGCGGACCCTATGGCTGCATGTCCGGGAAAACCGATCCGGAGTGCCCGGCAGTGTTCGAAACCATGGCGCTCGACATGGAGAGCGGCCTGACGGTTGATCGGGGCCGCAACCAGCGCATCTTCCGCATAGAGGCCAGGTGATGAAACGGAGCCATGCAGAATCGATGGCTCCGGTGTCTCTGCGTGCCGCATGGCTGGTGCCGCTGTGTGCGGCACTGCTCGCCTGCGGTGGCGGGGGCACGAGCATCGAGGACCGGGGCATCCACATTCCCGGAGGCGACATCGCGCTGGAGGTGCCGAAGTTCTTTCCGGCCCCCCGCATCCCTGCGGACAGCCCGCTGACCCGCGCCCGGGTAGCGTTGGGACGGCATCTGTTCCATGACCCTCGCCTGTCCGGAAATGGCACGCAATCCTGCGGCAGTTGCCATCACCAGGACAAAGCCTTCACCGATGGCTTGCCGGTTGCCATCGGTTCCACTGGCGAGGCCCATCCACGCAACTCGCAAGGGCTGGCAAATGTGGTCTACAACGCCACGCTGACCTGGGCCAACCCGTCGCTGGTCACGCTCGAAAAGCAGATGGAGACCCCCTTGTTCGGTGAAGATCCGGTGGAGATGGGCGTCAATGACGCCAACAGTGCCACGGTGCTCGCACGCCTGTCAGGCGATGCCGACTACCCGGCGCGGTTCGCGGCAGCCTTTCCGGGGGATCCAGCCCCCATCCAGTGGCCCAACATCATTGCAGCCATTTCGGCTTTCCAGCGCACACTGATCTCGGGCAACAGCCGCTACGACCGCTTCTTGCGTGGCGAACTGCAATTGGCCCCATCCGAAGAACGGGGTCGCCTGTTGTTCTTTGGCGAGAAGGCCGAGTGCTTTCACTGTCATGGCAGTTTCAACTTCAACGACCAAGTGGTGCATGCCAGCAGCCGTGTGGTGGAAACCCCCTTCCACAATACGGGCCTGTTCAATATCGACGGTAACGGAGGGTTTCCCTACCCCAACCGTGGCGTGTTCGAGCTGACCGGCCGACCGGCCGACATGGGGGCCTTCCGGGCACCCAGCCTGCGCAACGTGGAAGTGACCGCACCTTACATGCACGACGGCACGATGGCCACGCTTGAAGAAGTGCTGGATTTCTATGCTGCCGGCGGCCGGGTCATTCAGCGCGGCCCCCACGCTGGCGATGGCCGCATGAATCCGTTCAAGAGTGACCTGATTGCCCAGATCCAGCTCGACGAGACCGAAAAGGCCGACATCATCGCCTTTCTGAAGACCCTGACCGACCATGACTTTCTTGCCAATCCCGCTTTCTCGGACCCGTTTGCCAATGCCGACCGCTAAGTTTCGGAGTCTCCTGCTGGCACTGTGCGGCCTCTCTGCGGCCACGGCTCAGGCGCACAGCCCGGGGGAATCCCTGCTGCCGGACTCGGCAGGCGTGCAATTCGGGGCGGCCATCGCCTGGTCTTGGATCGATGCCAAACACCCCTTGCCTTCACCCCGCCTGCCTGGGGTATTGCTCACCGGCGCAGCGGCCGACGACCGCAATGGCAGTGGCCTGGAACACGGGGTACTCTCGGTCGGTCTGCGCGCCACCGACTGGCTGGGAGTGCAGGTGGCGGCTGGCTGGCATGACGAAGGCGAGGTACATGTCGAATCTGCCTGGATCGAAGCACGGCACACTTCCGAACAGGGTGAGTTGCAGCTCGGGCTGGGCCGCAACCTGCTGCCCGTGGGCGATGTAATACAGGCAGCCGGCGAATTCGATCTGTTCGGCCTGGAACCGCTCGCCAAACGTGCTGCCTTCGATGGACAGTGGATTGACGATGGCATCAACCTGAACTGGCAGGGCTTTGATCGCTGGCAACTGCGCATGAACGCAGGCCTGTGGCGCACAGGCAAGTTTCCTGCCGCACCCGAGGCGCGCTGGTCACCCTTGCTACAGTTGGGTGCAACAGCCGGCGCATGGCAATTCGACGCCTTCGCCGCCCGCATCCGCGCCCCCGGGCGTGGCAGCTTCATCATGCTGTCCGAAAACGCCCATAGTCACGGCGCCCCAGGGTGCGACCAGTCGCTGTCCGAAGTGGCCTGCTTCGAAGGGCGCGTCACCCTGGCCGGCCTGTCTGCACGCTGGCATGCCGATGCACACCCCCTGGAAGTGTCTGCAGCCATGGTGACGCGCCGCGAACACGGCGATCTGCACGCGATCAACGGTGCAGGCCGCTACCGCTCGCATGTGAATGGAGGGTGGATAGACCTGCGCTGGTCGCCCACGGAACGCTGGACCGTGGGTGCCCGGGCAGAACGCCTGACCGCCTCCAACCGATTGAGCGGCAGCGGTGCATCCTTGCTCGCGCGCGATACCGGCCTGCTGCAATCCGACAGGCCGGCACAGCGCATCAGCCTGGCCGCCGGCTGGATGCCCGTACCCGACTTGCCGACCCTGCAACTGACGGTCGAGGCAGGGCGCGAGCGTATCAATGACCAGCACAACCCCTTTGCAATGCTGCGCCTGCTGTGGCGCGGGGACTTCGAGTTGGGATTACCATGAACCCGTTTTGTACCGTTCGGATTGTGCCCTTCGGATACCCGGTTTTATTTACCGCAACAACACAAGGAGTCAAAGACCATGACACACAAACTGATTCGTATCGCCTCCCTGGTGGCTGCCTGCGCACTGACCGCCCCGGTCTGGGCACAAGTCGATGTGACTGAACCCTGGGTGCGTGCCACCGTGCCGCACCAGAAAGCCACCGGTGCCTTCATGAACCTGAGCACCCCCACCGATGCCCGTCTGGTGGAGGCCCGTTCTCCGGTGGCAAACATCGTTGAAATCCACGAAATGGTGATGGACGGCGATGTCATGAAAATGCGCGCCATCGACGGCCTTCCCCTGCCTGCAGGCGAAACCGTTGAACTCAAGCCCGGTGGCTACCATGTGATGCTGATCGACCTGAAGGACCAGGTACGGGAAGGCGACGCCGTGCCACTGACCCTGATCGTGGAGGGCGAGGATGGCCAGCAGCAAACCCTGGAGATCACCGCCGAAGCACGTCCGCTCAACCCCGGCAAGGCACAGGACAAGGGGCACCCGCACCACGGGCACTGACCCATCGGGCCCTGGCTCCCGCACTCCGGATGACGGCATGGTTTCCCATCATCCGGTAATGCTGCAGTATCCTCCCTTCAACGAATACTGTGGATTCTGGTGACATGGGCAAAACCTACATCGCGGGCATCGGCGCCTCGGCAGGCGGGCTGGAGGCGCTGACGCAGCTGATCGGTCACCTGCCGACCGATTTGCCCTGCGCCTATGTCATCCTGCAGCACCTTTCGCCCAGTTATCGCAGCATGATGGTGGAGATTCTCGGCCGCGAGACCGCCCTGCAGGTAAAGGAACTCGAACAGGGCGACATTCCCCAGGCGGGCGTGGTGTATGTGGTGCCGGCCAACGCCAACGCGCTGATCCGCGAGGGTCGGCTGGCCCTGGTGCATGCCCCGCCCGAAGTGGTGCCCAAGCCCTCGATCAACCAGTTCCTGATTTCACTCGCCGCCGAAGAAGGCGAGTCGGCCATCGGCGTGGTGCTCTCCGGGACCGGCTCGGACGGCGTGGCCGGACTGCGCGCGGTGCAGGCGGCCGGCGGCTTCACCCTGGTGCAGAAACCCGAAACCGCACGCTATGACGGCATGCCCCGGGCAGCCCTCGAGGCAGGCGTGGCCGACCATGTCCTGTCCCCCGAGGATATCGCCCGTCATCTGCCCAATCTGCTCGCTCTGCCCCGGCACGAAGACGACGGCGAAGGCGATGCGCCGCCCGACCTGTTGCAGGGCCTGCTCGGGCGGTTGCGCGAACAGCTCCAGTTCGACTTTTCCGGCTACAAGGTGGGCACCCTGATGCGGCGGGTGCGCCGGCGCCAGTTCGCCACCGGAAGCGCCGACCTGAAAGCTTATCTGACCTGGGTGGAAAGCCATCCCGAGGAGCTGGAGTCGCTGGCCCGCGACATCCTGATCTCGGTCACCGCCTTCTTCCGCGACCGCGAGGCCTTCTCGGCACTGGCCAAGGCCATCACCGAGCTTGTCAGGAACAAACCCCCCGGTGCGGAAATCCGGGTGTGGGTGGCCGGCTGCGCGAGCGGCGAAGAAGCCTATTCCATCGCCATGCTGTTTGCCGAAGCCCTGGGCGACCGGATCGGCCACTACCGCATCCAGATCTTCGCCACCGACGTCGACGACGAAGCGCTCAACGTGGCCCGACGCGGCGTGTATCCGGCGGCCTCGATGACCGAGGTCAACCCCACGCAACTGGAACGTTACTTCCGTCACACCGGCAGCAACTACGAAGCCGGCAAGCTGCTGCGCGACATGATCGTGTTTGCCCGCCACAACCTGGTGAGCGATCCCCCCTTCCTGCGGCTGGACCTGGTGTCATGCCGCAACGTGCTGATCTACTTCGACGCACCGCTGCAGGGCAAGGTGCTGCAGACTTTCCACTTCGGCATGCTGCCCCATGCCTGCCTGTTTCTCGGCCGTTCGGAAAGCATCGCCCAGGCCGAACAACTGTTCCTGCCGGTCGAGCGGCGCGAACGGCTGTTCCGCAAAACCGGCCAGTCCCACGCACGCCAGGTCAGCGCCGGCGGCATGCTGCGTGCCCCCACCCCGGCACGGCGACGCGACTCGCACCTGGAGTCGCTGCTCAACGGCCTGGTGGCCCATTTCAGGCTGATCGTGGCCATTTGCGATGCCGATACCAACGTGCTGCACACGGCGGGGGAGGTGGACACCCTGTTGCAGTTTCCGCGCGGGGTATCGCGGCTTGCCCTGCCCGACCTGGTGGCCCCCGAACTGCGCAGCGAGGTGGTCACCCTGATGCGGCGCTGCCAGCAGCAGCACAGCGGGCAAAAAAGCCGGCGGCGGCGGGTGGGCAAGCAATGGCTGCAGGTGCTGGTCGAGCCGATACGCGACCAGCACAACGAGCTGTACTTGTTCATCTTCGCACCCGAAGCCGAACAACCCGGCTCGCAGGGCGCCCCGACCGGCAACGATCCAGCCTCGGCCACTGCGGCGGGCGCCCCCTCGACGGTCGATGCCACGCTGGAAGACGAGCTGATGGCCACCCGCGAGCATCTGCAGTCGATGATCGAGGAAATGGCCACCGCCAACGAGGAAATGCAGGCCCTCAACGAGGAAGCCCAAGCGTCCAACGAAGAGTTGCAGGCCACCAACGAGGAACTCGAAGCCGCCAATGAGGAAATGCAGGCCACCAATGAAGAGCTGGTCAGCCTGAACGAAGAACTCAACGTGAAGACCGGCGAGCTGTCGCGACTGTACGAGGAATACGCCCATCTGTACGACGCGCTGGAGTTTCCGGTACTGGTATTCGACCATGGCCTGCAACTGGCCCGCTTCAACGCCTCGGCCGCACGTCGCCTCGATTTGCGCAACACTGCCCAGCGCCAGCATGTGACCCGGCTGCGCCTGCCCCCGGAGCTGGCCGCGCTCGAAACCTGGCTGAGCCGGGTGCTCGCCCATGGCGACCGGGAGCAGCTCATGGTCACGCTCGACGGCTGCAACCTGCGCATCAACATCTCGCCCGGCGTGGGCCAGAACGGCGACATCAACGTACTGGTGGTCAGCCTGATCGACGTCACCGACATCGTGCGCACCCAGGCCGCCCTGTCCGAGTCCGAACAACGGCTCAACGCGCTGATGGACAAGACCAATGTGCTGTTCGCGATGCGTGACATCCGGGGCAAGTACATCTACGCCAACCGGCGTTTCCGGGAATTCTTCGGGCTTCAGGACAAGACCATCATCGGCCAGACCGACTTCGACCTGCTCGACCCCGCAATGGCAGCAGACCTGTGGGACAGCACGCTCAGCGCTCTGCGCCAGCAGCACAGCGTGGCGCGCGAATACGAAATTCACGAAACCGACCGTGAGGGCCATCCCACCCGGCGTTTCCTGCGCGCCACCCATCAGGTGCTGTTCGATGCAGACAACAAACCGATGGCGCTGATCCTGGAAGCCGAAGACATCACGATCAGCCGTCACGCAGAAGACCAGCTGCGCATCACCGCACGGGTGTTCGATCAGGCCGGCGAAGCGATCGTCGTCACCGACCCGCGCGGCGTGATCCAGACCGCCAACAAGGCCTTCACCCAGATCACCGGCTACACCAGCGACGAGGCGGTGCACAAACCGGTCGGCCGCCTGCTCAAATCCGGTCGCCACACCGAGAAGTTCTATCAGTCCATGTGGGAGTCCCTGCGCGACAATGGTTTCTGGCAGGGGGAAATCTGGAACAAGCGCAAAAACGGTGAAATCTATCCCGAATGGCTGACCATCAACCGGGTGGACAACAGTCACGGCGATGCCGAACACTTCGTTGCGGTGTTCTCCGACATCACCAACATCAAGAACGCGCAACGCAAGGCCGAATACCTCTCCACCCACGACGTGCTCACCGGCCTGCCCAACCGTTCGCTGTTTCACGACCGGCTGCGTCATGCTCTGGCCCAGGCCAGGCGCAAGAATACCCGGGTGGCGCTGATGTTCATCGATCTGGACAATTTCAAGGACATCAACGACACGCTGGGACACGATGTCGGCGATGAACTGCTCAAGCAGGCCGCCGGACGACTGATGGAGATCATGCGCGATGTGGATACCGTGGCACGGCTCGGCGGCGACGAATTCACCACGATCCTGTCCGACTGCGACGCCGACGGCGCCAGCCTGGTGGCCCAGCGGGTGGTCGATGAACTGTCCGCGTCCTTCAGCGTGAATGAACGCCAGCTGTTCGTGTCGGCCAGCGTCGGGATTGCCTTCTACCCCGAGGACGGCCGCGACAGCAATGCCCTGATCAAGGCCGCCGACACCGCGATGTACCGCGCCAAGGAACTGGGGCGCAACCGGGTGGAGTTTTTCGTTCCCGACCTGCATGTCCGGCTGCTGCGGCGCGCCACGATGGAACGCGCACTGCGCGGTGCGCTCGACCACAAGCGCCTGCGGCTGGTGTTCCAGCCCAAGTACGCCCTCCACCCAGAACGCCGGCTGATGGGCGCCGAAGCCCTGCTGCGCTGGACCGACCCGGAACTTGGCGAGGTCTCCCCCGCCGACTTCATTCCGGTTGCAGAGGCCAGCGGACTGATCCTGGATGTGGGACGCGAGGTGCAGACCCTGCTGCTCGACCAGATCGCCAAATGGCGGTCGCTGGGACTCACCCCGCCGTGCATCGCCTTCAACTGCTCGCCGCGCAGCATGCGCGAACCCGACATGGCTGAAAAACTGGTGCAGGCCATGCACGAGGCTGCAGTACCGGCCACGATGGTGCTGGTGGAGATCACCGAAGGCGCCTTGCTGGAAAACAGCCAGACAGTGATCGAAAATCTGCGCATCCTCGCCGAACACGGCATCCGGATCAGTGTGGACGATTTCGGAACCGGGTATTCTTCCCTGGTCTACCTGAAGCGTCTGCCACTCACCGAGGTGAAGGTGGACAAGAGCTTTGTGGACGGCCTGGGCCATGACCCGGAAGACGAGGCCATTGCCAGCGCAGTACTCAGTCTGGCCCGCGCCCTGCAACTGCAGACTGTGGCCGAAGGCGTGGAAACCCGCGAACAGCTCGACTGGCTGATCGCCCATGGCTGCGATGCCGCACAGGGCTATCTGCTCGGCCGTCCGCTGGATGTCGTCGCTTTCGAGGACCTTATAGCAGGAACGCAACATGGATAAACGCTTCATAGCCGAATGCGAACGCGAAGCCCTGCACCTGTCCGGAGCCATTCAGGCACACGGCGCGCTGCTGATCTGCGATGAGCGACGGCAGGTCACCCACTGGTCGCACAACCTGCCGGAGTTCCTGCCGGACGCAGGTCCCCTGAGCCCCGGTTGTCCCCTGCCCCAGGCGCTGGCCGCAGTGCTCGACCGCAGCGTTGCGCAAGGCAGCCCACGCCAGCAGTTCGATCAGGTGCTGGGCCGACCCGACAGCCTCCCTCTGGACGTGACCCTGATCCGTGGCACGCACGGCCAGCTGCTGTTCGAACTGTCGCACGGTGAGGATGCAGACACCCTGCACACCCCGCCCCCCTCCCAGCCCCCTGCCTCGCCCAGCGGCAACCGCCCGCCCAGCCTGGCCGGACTGGCCGCCCAGCAACAGGCCCTGGTCGAACAGGTGTTTGCATTGAGCGGCTTCCAGCGGGTGCTCTACTATCACTTTCGCGACGACGGTGACGGCGAGGTACTCGCCGAACAGCACTGCCCGGACAACTACGGCAGCTATCTGGGGCTGCGTTTTCCGGCCAGCGACATTCCACAGATTGCCCGACAGCTCTACCTGCTCAACCCGTGGCGGCTGATCTCCGATGCCAGCGCTCCGGCAGTGGCGCTCACCGGCCTCCCCGAGCCGCCCGACCTGAGCCGATCCGACCTGCGCAGCGTGTCCCCGATTCACGCGATCTACATGAGCAACATGGGCGTGCGCGCCTCGCTGTCATTCCCGATCACCGTGGCTGGCCAGCTCTGGGGCCTGCTCACCTGCCACGACACACGGGTACGCCACCCCCCGGTAGCCACCCTTGCAACGCTGGCCGGCATGGTGCGCGCGCATGGCATGCAGGTCACCGCAACGCTGGCGCAACACCGCATGCAGCTGGTCGATGGTTTGATGCGTCGCTTCACCCCCGCCAGCGAGATCATCCATCGCGCAGGCAGCCTGCTCACCGCCTGGCCCGAACTGGGCGTCTGGCTGGGTGAGGAATTCAGCGTCGACAGCGCCCAGATCTGTCTCGGCGAGGAACAGGCGCACTGGGGCGAAGGGCTCGAAGCCGAAGCCCTGGCCGCCATCGACCACTGGTTTGTGCGTACCCACAGCGACCCGGTGTGGATGGCCGACAGCCTGAGCCGCCAGATGCCGCTGTTTCCACTGTCGCAGGTGGCCGGTGTGCTGGCCTTCAAGGCAAGGCTCCCGGATGGCCGCTTCCTGCGCGTCTATCTCGGACGGCTGGAATACATTCATGAAGTCGCCTGGGGCGGCAACCCGGACAAGCCCGTCGAATACCATGACGGCCAGCTGGGCATTGCGCCCCGTCGTTCATTCGAAAAATGGGTGGAAAAATGCGTCGGACGCTGTCGCCCATGGGGCAACGAAACCCGGCTGCTGGCACTGAGGCTGAGGGAACTGCTGCTCGGACTGGCGCAGCATGAACGACCTGTTTGAGCGTCTGCGCACCCGCGTACTGGCCGCCCACCGCCAGCTTGACCACAGCCCGGCCGTGCGGCGCATCGTCGCGCCCTCGGTCACCCTGGACGACCTGACATGGCTGCTGCACATCCAGTGTGCCTTCTATCTCGGGCTGGAAGCCCGCCTGCAACAGCATGGTCTGGCCGAGCACCCGTTTGCGCCCCTTTACCAACCCCGCGCAACCCTGCTTGCCGCCGACCTGCAGCGGCTGGCGCACCCGCCCCCGCCTGCCGCCACCATCGACGATTTTCCGGACAGCCCTCAGGGTCTGCTCGGCGTGATCTATGCAGTCGAAGGCTCCGCCCTGGGCGGCCGGCTGATCGACCGCCGGCTGCACGAACGCCTGGGCAGCGCCCTGGCCGGGCAAGTAGCGTTCTTCAGCCACTATGCCCACAATGTCGATGCGCACTGGAAAGCGGTACAGGACGCACTGCGCTCGGCACTGCTCGACACACACGATGTCGAACAGGCCGCGCTGGGGGCCGAAGCAGTATTCCACACGCTGCACCGGCTCGCCACCCGCGACCTCCCCGCCCCGGCGCCCCCCGACAAGCCTGCAAGCACGGAGATCCCTAGATGACCTTGAAGCTGAACACGCCCGAGCTTTTCCGGACGCGCTGCCTGATTGGCGGTGCATGGCTGGAGGCCGACAACGGCAGCACGCTGGATGTGCACAACCCGGCCACCGGTGAAAAACTGGGCAGCGTGCCGAACATGGGTGCGGCCGAAACCCGCCGCGCCATCGACGCCGCCGATGCCGCCCTGCCGGCCTGGCGTGCCCTCACCGCCGGCGCCCGCGCCCGCATCCTGCGCAGATGGTTCGAACTGATCGTCGCCCACCAGGAAGACCTGGCCGTGCTGATGACCAGCGAACAGGGCAAGCCACTGAGCGAAGCCCGTGGCGAGGTGCTGTACGCCGCCGCCTTCATCGAGTGGTTTGCCGAAGAAGGCAAGCGCATTTACGGCGACACCCTCCCCGGCCACCAGCCGGACAAGCGCATCGTGGTGCTGAAGGAAGCGATCGGCGTGTGCGCCGCGATCACCCCCTGGAACTTCCCGCTCGCCATGATCACCCGCAAGGCCGGCCCGGCACTCGCCGCCGGCTGCACGATGGTGCTCAAACCCGCCAGCCAGACCCCCTATTGCGCACTGGCACTGGCCGCCCTCGCCGAACAGGCCGGCATACCGGCGGGCGTGTTCAGCGTGGTCACCGGATCGGCCAGCGCCATCGGCGGCGAACTGACCGCCAACCCCACCGTGCGCAAGCTCAGCTTCACCGGTTCCACCGAAATCGGCATCCAGCTGGCCGCGCAATGCGCCCCCACCGTCAAGAAGCTGTCGCTGGAACTGGGCGGCAACGCCCCCTTCATCGTGTTCGACGATGCCGACCTGGACGCAGCGGTAGAAGGTGCGCTGGCCTCCAAGTATCGCAACACCGGGCAGACCTGCGTATGTGCCAATCGCCTGCTGGTGCAGGAAAGCGTGTATGACGCCTTCGCCAGCAAACTGGCCGTGGCAGTCTCGCAGCTGAAGGTGGGCAATGGGCTGGACGCGGACAGTACCCAGGGCCCGCTGATCGACATGAAAGCTGTGGAAAAGGTGGAAGAGCACATCGCCGACGCCGTCAGCAAAGGGGCTCGCGTGCTCACCGGCGGCAAACGCCATGCACTGGGCGGCAGCTTCTTCGAACCCACCATCCTTGCCGATGTCACCCCGGCAATGAAGGTCGCACGCGAGGAAACCTTCGGCCCGGTCGCCCCCCTGTTCCGCTTCAAGGACGAAGCCGAAGCAATCCGCATGGCCAACGACACCGAATTCGGCCTGGCTGCCTATTTTTACGCCGAGAGCATGAAACGCATCTGGCGCGTTTCGGAAGCGCTGGAATACGGCATCGTCGGCATCAACACCGGCCTCATCTCCACCGAAGTGGCACCGTTTGGCGGCATGAAAGCCTCCGGCCTGGGGCGTGAGGGTTCACGCTACGGCATCGAAGACTATCTCGAAATCAAGTATCTGTGCATGGGGGGCGTGGCATAACGCCACACCGCACCAGACACAGAACCGGCTGCGCATGGGCTTCACCCCATGCCGCTGCCGGCACTCATCTCCAGAAAGCTCACGAACAGCCACAGCACACTGCCAAGCTGGCTGACCAGATTCTGGCGGGTACGGAACACCTTGCTGAAATGCTCGCGCGGCAGCACCTGAGCGCCGATCATCAGCGCCGCCACGATGCTCGACAGCACCAGTCCGGCGCTGGACGACACCAGGTACTGCACCACATGCAGCAGGATGAATCCTGCGCGTGGCAACCATTTGGGCATTGTCGATCTGGCCATCCGAGCATGTCTCCTGAGTTTTTTGACGGACCCGAGCGAGGCGTAACCGATTCACGCCCCGCTCAGCCGGGCATTATGCCTGCGTGAAAGGGTTGAGGGTACGCACTCCGGTCATGCAGAAATCCCCGGTGTTGCGCGTAACAACAGTCAGATCATAGATGAGTGCAATGGCCGCGATCTGCTTGTCGATCGCATGCTGGGGATGCGGTGACATGAGTCTGCCCCACACTTGGGCACAATCGAGATCGAAGCCGAGAATACGGTCGGAATATACCGCGACCAAATCATCCAGCCACGCTTCGAGCCGCTCTGCCTGCTCGCGGTCCCCACGATTGCGGATACGCTCAAGACCCCGGCGGATTTCACCGACGGTCTGCACCGCGAGATACACATCCTCGGACACCAGCTCGGCAAAGAACGCCCGCACACCCGGATTCGCACGATTGCCCTTGCGTAGCTCGCTGATGACATTTGTGTCGATCAGATACATCAACCGTGCCTGACATTGAAGTCGTCATCGCAGCCGACATCGGGCATGCTGGCCAGCACATCCTTCAGGGGACGACGGGTCCGCCGAAAAAGCGCGGCGCGCAGAATTTCGCGATGCTCCGCTTCCGCACTGCGTCCATGCAATGCGGCCGCCTCCTTCAAGGCCTGTGCCACCTCCGGTTCGATATTGCGGACAATGAGATTGGTTGCCATGGCGCCTCTCCAGACTGCTTGCAATGATTACATTCTGCCATCCACCGCAATCAATGCAAGCAACAAAACAGGTTTCAAACCGTTTACACCCCTATTTCATTGCGTCGATACCGCTTCGCCGGCAGGGGCGGGACTGGCCGGTTGTGCTGGCTCGGTCTGCTGCGTCTCCGGTCCGGCGAAAGGCAGGACGCGGGCCATCCAGCCCTGCTGCCAGGCTGCCCAACCGAGTGCGATCGCCACCCCAAGCATCAGCCAGCCACGCCAGGGCGTGCGCTTTTCGGCATACGGGTCGCTGAGCGTGCGCGCGGCTCCCGCCGGCAAGCGGGCCATGGCCGTGAGTGCGCCACCGAACGGAATGTTGATGCGGGCGCGGGTATTCACCGCCCAGCCGTTTGCATCAAGCAGCGGGCCGAGATTGCGCTGCCTGAGCTTGAACCACGCCAGCAACACCGATGGCCCGGAAACGAGCAGCACAATACCCAGCAACACCAGCGGCATCTGCCATGGGGGCAGCGACAGCAGACCGCTCACCACCGCCGCCAGCGCGGTACCCAGTGCGCCGAGCGCCAGGCCGATCGCAGCGAAAATACCGGCAAAGCGGGCAATGTCGAAGGGTTGGGCCGGCACGGCCGGCGCGGCAGCCTGTTTGCCGGCTTCGGCAATGCCGCTGGCGGCCTGTTCATCCACAGACTTGTCGCGCGCCGCAGCAAACTTCTGAAGCTGCTCGCCAATCATCCGGCCAATCCGCTTGTAGGGCGACCAGAAAGCCTGCCGGACACTGATCGGGTTTTCCACCACCTTCACGACGCTGGCGCTCCAGTCGCGCCCCTGGCGGTCATAGAACACCCCGTTGCGACCGGGCACCATCATCTCATCCGCATCGCCACCGGTGATGGCCGCGACGATGTTCATCGGGGCTTCGCCTTGGCGAGTGCATCTGCAATACGCCAGGTAGCTGCCGGACAGCGGCGCCAGCGCGGCATGACGGTCCATGTCGCTGACTCGCAGGCACAACTCGCAACTGCGCTGATCGAGATACAGCGTACCGGCCTGGAAAATCGCCTTGCAGCGCGCACTGTAGAAATCGGACAGATTCACGAAGTTGCGCAGCAGCATCACCAGATCGCGCCGGTAATGCAGCAGGCGCTCCAGTGCCTCCACCTGGGTGGCGGCCGTATTGGCCTCACGGTCGCGTGCGATGAGTGCCAGCAGCGCCTCGCGGGTGCCATCCGCAAGCAGGGTGCGCAATTCATCGATCGGAATCACCGCCACCGGCAAGGTGGGTTTTCCAGCACTCCAGGCACGGTAAGCACCAAACCGGGCGGACAGGTCTTCCCAGTCGCCCAGGCTGAGCGCGTCGCGTGGCCCCAGCACCGGCAGCACCACTTCATCGCGCAGGCGGGCGATGCGTTCCGCCCAGGCCGGGTTGAGGCCTGCGTCGAGTGGCAACGGACGATTCGCCCCGATCCGGGCCAGCGGTAATGCGGCAATGCCTTCGGTCGCCCCATCCAGCGACTCGCCGGACAGCGCCATGTAAGCCGCTTCCTGTGGATTGAGTGCCTGTGCAGCCCGTTCGTCATACGCGGCCAGCCGGCAACGCGTGAAGTAATCATCCACCTTGCCGCGCAGAGCGTCGAACACGGCCGCCGCGTGGGGGGTGGCATCGCCCAGGGGCAGCATCAGGTTGGGCGCACCATCGGCCTGCGCCTGCCAGTCGGACAAGGCCTGTGCCTGATTGAAGAAAGCCTCCACGGTGGCCTCGCCAATGCCGGGTTCGCCACTGCGGTCGGTCTCGCCTCCCATGCATTCGAGCATGCGGCCAAGCGCATGGGCGAGCCGCTCATCTGGGGCAAGCGCCACCGGCACGATGCCATCGCCGTTGAAGTGTTCGGGCGCAAACAGGCGGGTAGTGTCGGCCACATCGGACAGCGCAATGCTGTCTGCATCGGCACGATCCACGTAGGCAAGCACCTGGCGCGCGCTGGCCTGCAGGCGTGCCGCTTCCGGGTGGGTGGTGTCGAATGCTGACAGGGGCAGGCTGTCTCCGGGCTGGAACAGCACACCGGGGTCGGCGAGCATGTCGCACATCCAGCGCACGGTAGCCACCACTTCGGGGGCGCGGATCATGCCGTCACCGTCACGGTCGAGCAGTCTCAGGGTATGGCTGTCGATCTCAAGGCCCGAGGTGGGGCAGGCAAGCACCGACCAGAGTTTCTGATCGAGCTCGCCCAGGTGACGCAGATCGTCCGCAGTGTCGATGCGGACCTGGTCGAACCCGCCCGACCGGAAAAAACGCCATTGATGGGAAGGTGTGGATTGCTGCGCTGCGCTCATGTCGATCTCCACGCACCCGGCACGCTCCGGGCACCATGCCCGGATTCAGCTGGAAAGTGAAGATTCTACGCCTTGGCAAAAACGCTGGCGGAAATCCTCAGGCCAGACGGGTCAGCGCGTCCTCGCGCGTGTCGGTGCATTCGATGATCTTCAGGAAGCCGCTGATTTCAAAAACTTCCTTCACATGCGGCAGCATGCTGCACAGTACCAGCCTGACCTGCGCCTGCTTGGCACGCTTGGCCGTCATCAGCACGATGCGCAACCCTGCGCTGGAGATGTAGTCGAGCGCGGACATGTCGAACAACACATGACGGACCGGAGCTTCGAACAGGGACTGCAGCTGCTTTTCGAGTTGTCCTGCAGTGGCGCTGTCCAGACGGCCTTGCAGGCTGACCACACGGGCCTGATCGAGATCATTCAGAGTGCATTCAAAGGACATGGTGTTGGATCCAGGCAGGAATCGGGAACTGTTCAGAAACGGTTCGAGCGCTCGCGCAAGCGCGTCGGCCGCTCAGTCCGTCTTGGACAGGGTCTTGAGCAAAACGATCAGATTTCCGCTACCGTCGTAGTAGGCACGGGCATCGTCCATCAAGGTCTTGACCAGATGCACGCCCAGCCCCCCCACCGGTCTGTCCTCCACATCGAGATCGAGATCAGGTTCGCTGACCTGGAAGAAAGGATCGAACTGCGGTGCATCGTCCTTGAGCACAATCTCCAGCCACTCGTCGGAGATGCTCATGCGCACATTGATGATGTGCCCGTCCTCGCCCTTGAGCCCATGCAGGACGATGTTGGTGATCAGCTCTTCCAGACACAGGTTGGCGGAGAACGCCAGGTCGCTGCGCTCGGGCAATGCAGCTTCCACTGCAGCGGCCAGCCGTGCAATCTCTTCCAGCCGGCAGGGCAGCTGATAGTCGAGCAACAAATGCTTGTTTTGGTCCTTGATCGGCGGATGCTCCATCAGCGGGGCTCCTTGCTTGCGGCAGAGAATCAGACAGGTGAGATCGTCCGAGGCTTCGGCCCCGACCACGAAACGCTCGACATCGGCCACCAGAGAGGCCACCAGCCTGCGTGCCGGGTTCGCACCGGCATCGGCAGACGGATCGACGGCCGACAGCCAGCGCTTCAGGCGCGGTTCGCCATACGCCTCGCCAGTGCGGGAAAAAGCTTCGGTAATGCCGTCAGTGTATAGCAGCAGGCTGTCGCCTGGCTGCAGGGTGCAATGCTGATCGGCATACGCAATGTCGGGCAGCACGGCGAGCGCCAGATCCTGCACGCAGGGCAGCGATGTCACCTGACCGTCGGCACGCCGCAGCAGCGGTGCATGGTGGCCGGCACTGGCATATACCCACTGGCCCTTTTCAGGGCTGTAAATGCCATAACAGGCGGTCACGAACAACTCCATCGGGTTGCGTTCGCACAGCAACTGGTTGGCCTGCGCCAGCACCTGCGCCGGGGGCTGGCCCGTCATCGCCAGATCGAGCAGCACGGTGCGCGCCACCGCCATGAAAAACGCCGCTCCGACGCCCTTGCCCGATACATCGGCCACCAGCAGGCCATAGCGACCGTCCGGCAATCTGAAACCATCGTAGAAATCCCCGCCCAGCTCGCGGGCCGGGAACATGCAGGCATGCACCGCCCAGCCGGCTTCATTGGGAAACACCTGCGGCAGGATGGCCATCTGCATGTTGCGGGCGAGGGTCAGCTCTTCCTGCACCCGCTCTCCGGCAGCGCGCAACTGCTCGTTCTTTTCGGCCAGTTCGCTGGTGCGCGCGCGCACCTGGGTTTCCAGCTCCTGTTCGCGCGATTCGTTCTGGCGGCGAATCACTTCCAGCAAATGACCGAATTCTTCGGCCACCGAGTTGAAATTGTTCGCCACCAGCACCAGTTCATCGCGGGTATCGATGCGGATGCGGGTATCCAGCCGGCCGGCACAAAAGGCGTTGGTGCCATCGGACAGGCTGCGCAGCGAACGCAAGGTGGAGTAGTAGATGCCAACGAACAGATAGCTCATCAGCGCGAGGGTGCCCGCAAGCAGCGCCGCAATCACCCATTGCGTGCGCTTCAGGTGCTCGATGCGCAGCACCAGGCGCTGGTCGGCCACCTCTCCGGCCGCTTCGAGCAAGGTCAGGGCCTGCGCCAGATTCGCCTCGGCCAGCACGCGCAACTCGTCCAGCGCCTCGGGCTGGTCAAGCGTCTTGTCGGCCACATCCTGCTGGCTGGCAATGCCCTCCAGCAGCTGTTCGAGGATCGCATCCAGCGCCCCGGCCTGGCCGTGCAGGGCACGCAACTGCGCCACACCGGCCTTCAGGCCAGGCATCGACTCGGTCAGCACCACCTGCGCGCCCAGCGCATACGAAGCCATGTCGCCCGCAGGCAGGCCAAGCGCGTCGCGCTGCTTGCCCAGCGTGTCGAACACCAGCGGCAGGCGCAGGGTCAGCATCTCGAAAGCCGCATCCAGCTCGGCATCCACATTCAGGCGATGCGCCCGCGCACTGGACTGGATCAGTGCCAGCACCCCGTTGATGGTACCGGTGATGCTCGCAAAGCGCTGCTGCGGATTGTGCTCCTGAACCGCCAGCAGCACGTTGTCCCAGTGCATCTGCAGCAGTTGCCGGCTCTCGGGGGTCATGACCTCCTGGGCGCCGAGCGCATCGAGTGCCTGCTGCGCATCGACCAACCCATCCGGTCCACGGGCCTCCCGCATCGCACGGTCACGCAGCGCAACCAGACTGACCAAGGCTTCGACCTGCTGCGTGAAGGCTTCCAGACCCTGACGCTCCTGACCTGCAACCCGCACATTCTGGCGAATGTCCAGCCACAAGGGCATGCTCAGGGTCACCATCGCAAACAGCACCAGCACCCCGATCAGCAGGTACTTGCGCGAAAAGCTCAGCTGCCCGGACAGCCAGACGGCAGGGGCGAGCAGGCGCGCCAGCCAGGAACCGCGCTCGGCCATGCTCGGGGGCTCAGGGTCCGGCATCGAGCAGCACCTTGGCATCCTCGGCCACATTTTCGCGGTCGATGTAGCCAATCGCGCCTGGCGTACTGCTCACCACCCGGCTGACTTCTTCGGCGGTGGGCACCTCACGCGGCGGAAAACCCATCCCGGTGAAGGCCTGACGGGCCCAGTAGGCGCGCAACTGCCCCGGGCTGCGACCGGTCACCCGACCATAGAACTCAGCCCGCAGCGGCGAACCCTCGCGAATGTCTATCGGCTGGATGGGCTGACCGTTCGGCCAGGTCTTGATCTGTTTCAGAAAAATCTGTGTCGCCTGGCTGCTGTCGATGCTGTCCACCGGGACCGACTCGTTTGCAATCACCACCAGCGAGCCCTGCGCCAGCGCAGTGCCGGCAAGGCTGAGGCCGGCGAGCAGGAAAACAAGGTGTCTGATACTCATCTCCGGGCCCTCAGAACACGATGTCCAGCGTGGCAGAAAGCAGATCCACCTTGTTGTCGAAAGGCAGCTTCAGCACCGAAAAACTGCCCGGAGTGCTGCTTCCGGGCGTCTGGATGCGGTCATACTGCAGCTTGAAGGCCATGTTCTCGCGGAAATCCCAGCGCACCCCGGCGGTGACCGAACGTGAGGACAGATCGGCATACATCGCAGCCTGATCCAGCCCGGCCTGCAGCATGGCCAGCGCCGGATCGGGGTTGAACTGTGCCGGCAGCATCCCGCCCAGCCCGGTGGGATCGAAGGGCCGGGTATCGAGCAGCGGGTCCTGCCGGTCCTGACGGGCATAACCGACATACGGCGTGAAATTGCCGATTGCATAACCCAGGGTAAGCTGATAGCCCTCGTACTTGCCGACCATCGGACTGCGTGAATCGAGCTTCACCCACTCCCCCATCACCCTCAGGTTCTGGTAGTTGCCGTCAAAACCCACGCTGGTATAAACGGGCTTGTTGTCATACACGTTGTGGTAAGCGGCAATCGCATCGGCCTTGCCGGACAATGCCCCCTGCATGAAATCGGGCACCGCAGGCTGACTCGCCAGCATGCGCAGGGCGCCGGACATCTGCTGGATACCACCGTTGAGCTGATCGATGCGTGACGAGCGCATGCGATAGGAATGGGCCCAGGTGCGCGAGGCCCGCATCGTGACCTGCGGCAAGTGCAAGCTCAGCGCCAGCCCGCGAATATCGTCGATATCGACCTTCGCATGCTCGCGTGGCTGAAGGTTATACATCTGGTGATCGTATTCATTGCTGCCGTAAAAGGCATGCACCAGCACACCGGCCAACCCGAATGAATGACGAAACTGAATGTCGGCCCCGTCCAGGCTGGTGACGCTATTGACGATGTTGTACACCGGAATCGGCGGTCGGGCAGTCAGGTAGGCATAACCGATTTCGCTCACATCCGAATCGAAATACATCGGATTGCGAATGCGCCCGACCCGTACGGCAGTGTTCTGACCCAGTTCCTGGCGCACATAGGCCATGCGCAGTTCGGGATCGAAGTTTTCCCCTGCCCGGCTCACCGCCTGCAGCACCACGGTCGTGGTGTCGCGCAGCCGCCAGTCGAGCTGAAGTCCGCCGACCGTATCGAGATTGCCCGACACGCCATCGCCAGTCAGCGCCTTCTGGCTGTAGCGGGAAATCGGCCCCGCTTCGCCATTGTCATGATAGGTGAGGCCCAGCGTGGCAAAGCCGGACACCCTGAGCTGCGAAGCATTCGCCGCCAGCTCCTGTGCCTGGACGGCAAAACCCGCGCACACGCCCAAGGCCAGCACGCCCAGTCGGTGCAATGCCAGGCGGCCATACCCGCGTTTTCCTGATCGATCCTGCATCTGCACTCCATCGCAAAGCCGGCACGCTGCCATGCAGCCGGATGACCTGAAATCAATATCCACAGGTCGTTACATGATGAAATCAGGATTATAGGGACAAACGCTGACGTATGGTGTCACCATCCTCACAAGCTCTCGACAACCTCCCGCTGCGCCGTCGGAACGACTTCAGGCGAGCGGTGCGGCGTCCGCTTTCAACTCGCCCCCCAGCGCCTCGACCAGCGCCGGAAGCAACTGCGCCAGTTCCCCCGTCATCAGCGCAAAACTTGCATCGAATATCGCGCGTGCATCTTCCGCGCCGGCCTGATCGACTTCTTCCTTCACCACATCGAGAAAGTCCAGCCGCTTGATCTCCAGCTTCTCGGTGAGCACAAAGCTCAGACGGTCATCGAAGGTCAGCGCCAGCCGCGTCGGCATCTTGCCGGCTTCCAGATGACCGCGCACTTCGTCCCCCTCCAGAGCATGGCGTACATAACGCACTGCTGCCTTGTCCTCGGTGACCGACTTGAGTTCGCAATCCTGATCGATGCTGAACCCTGCGGGCGCCTCGCCGCCGGCCAGCCAGTCGGCCATTGCCCCGCTGGGCGAACGCTCGGTGCGCAGCAAGGACAGAGGCAGGCTGTCCAGCGCCTGGCGCAGGGCTTCGAGTACATCCTCGGCCCGTGCCTGGCTGGGCGCATCGATGCCCAGCCAACCATTCACCGGATCGATCCAGGCAAACACCTTCTTTCTGCGGGTGAAGGCACGCGGCAGAAACTCCTGCATCACCTGCTCGCGCAACTCCTTCATCTGCTTGCGCCCGGGTTTGTACCCCTGACGGGCAGCCAGTTCTTCCGCCCGGTCATCGGCTTCCTGCCTGACCACCGACGAGGGCAGCAAACGCTGTTCATACCCCAGGGTGATCAGCCACTGTCCGCCAACCCGATGCACCAGGAAATCGTCGCCCAGGGGCGAAATCCAGCCACGGGTTTCCTGATCCTGACTGCCACAGGGCTGGAAACGCTTGCGGGCAAGCTGTTCCTCAAGCACTTCGGCGGTCATTTCCCAGCCCACAGGCAGGCGATAAATCTGCAGATTTCTGAACCACATAAGTCCTGTTCCGGTAAATGCTGGTCCTGTCTCCGCCTCGCAGCGCAGGACAACGGACCGTCATGAAAAGGGGGGCGCTTGCCACCGAAGCGGCTCACTGCATGCGCGCGCTGTCAATGATCTGTCGGATCACCCTGACCGTTTCCAAGTCGGCACTGTGGTAAGCCGACTTCACATATTCGGCATATTTTCCATCGGGGTCGGTGGCCGTGTCAGGCAGGGTGGTTCGGTACTGGAAACGCAGCGCCAGCCTGCCCGGTTCGGGTTCCTCGATAGTGATGGTCAGTTGTCCACCGGCATGCTCACGGGTTGCCGTGGAACTGAAACTGATCGACATCATGGGCTGCATGGCCACGGTGTCGCGGATGCAAACACTGCCGAAGTGCAGGTCGCGCACCAGAATGTTGTCAGCCCGCTCGACGATCACGCACCGCTCCAGTCCAGGCAGGAAAGCTGCAGGATCTTCGGCCCGGCACAGCAGCCCGAACCAGAGTTCCTCGCGGGACAAATCGTCGACCAGCGGGTTCTCCGGTTCATTCACGACAACGATGTGTTCGAACTTCAAGACACGTCTCCTGAACGAGAGGGGCGGAGTGTAGCGCGGTTCCCGTCAGCTCAAAACCCCTGGCAACTCCGCTTGGGTGGACGCTTCTGTTAACAGATTCTTAAATAAACGATCATGTAAACAATAGTCTTGCAAAATCTGTGGATAACTTTGTCAGCTTCATGAATTACCGGAGCTTTTCCTTGTGCACCGACACGCGGACAAGTCATGCGGAAGGTGTTCGGGAAATGTGCCCGCTTTTTCAACTTGCCGGAAAAAACGGGTTTGTGTACATCTCGCCCAGCACTCGTTCACAGACTTGTCCCCGTTAACACCGCCTTTCATCCACAGAAAATTTGTAACAGACGCCTCGCGGAGTAAGATTCGCCGATGAAAACCGAACGTATTCTTCAATCCCAGGGGTTCGGCAGCCGCAAGGAATGCCGATCGATGATTCGCGCAGGCGTGCTGCGCATACAGGGCGAGGTGGTCGATAACCCGTTTGCCGAGTTTCCGGTCGAAGGCCTCAGTTTCGAGGTGGATGGCCAACTCTGGCACTACCGCGAGCAGGCTTACCTGATGCTGAACAAGCCGGCCGGCTACGAATGTTCCCGCAAGCCAACTTTTCACCCTTCCATCTTTGCCCTGCTGCCTGCGCAGTTTGCCAACCGCGACATCCAGCCAGTGGGACGGCTCGATCAGGACACCACCGGTCTGCTGCTGCTCTCGGACGATGGTCAGTTCATCCATGTGTGGAGCTCGGGCAAAAAACAGACACCGAAACGTTACAGCGTCACCACAACCGAAGCCGTACAGGCCGGGTGGCTCGACCGATTGCTTGAAGGTGTGCAACTGCACGACGAGCCTGCCCTCATCAAGGCCAGCAGTTGTTGCCAGACCGGCGAGCATGAACTTGAAATGGTGATCACCGAAGGCAAGTACCACCAGGTCAAGCGCATGGTGGTGGCTGCGGGGGGACAGGTGGCTGCCCTGCAGCGTGTGCAGGTGGGTGGATTGAGTCTTCCGGATGATCTGCCTGAAGGCTCATGGCGCTGGCTCGGCGAAGCCGACCATACAGCCCTGGCCCGTTTCTGAAGACGGCAGGTTGAAGCACCGCTGTGTGGCTTTGGTGTGTGTACAGTTTCTTATATATAAAAGACAAAGATAAAGATAGGCCTGCCATATCTGTGGATAAGTCTCCGGAGGGCAGGTTCTGTCAATGTTTTTCGCTGCCTGAAGTCTCTTGATAAACACTGTTCCTGCTGTGCGGGAAATGTGTTCCGTTTTTCCGTTTTTCCGTCCGGAAGCCTTTTTCCACAACGGATTCAGCCCTGACTACCAGGAAATGCCCGACATGCCCGAAAACCGTTCCAGGCCCTTCCCTTATTCACTGGACCTGTTTTGCAGGGTTGTGGATAACTTCGGGGATATCGGTGTGTGCTGGCGTCTTGCCTGCGATCTGGCGGCGCGGGGCGTTGTGGTCAGGCTGTGGGTGGATTGTTTGCAAACCTGGTCAAGGCTGTATCCAGCGGCGCGCAATGGTGCCCAGGAGGGTTGGCATGAGGGGGTGGAGGTGCGGCACTGGGATGACACCGCCGCGCAGGCCGAACCCGCCGATGTGGTGATCGAAGCCTTTGCCTGTGAACTGCCCGAAGCCTATGTGCAGGCCATGGCCCGGCGTTCCCGTCCACCGGTGTGGCTGAACCTCGAATACCTGTCCGCCGAGGACTGGGTGGCCGGCTGTCACCGCATGGCCTCCCCGCATCCGCGCCTGCCGCTGACCCGTCATTTCTTCTTTCCCGGTTTCGACCGTCGCACCGGTGGCCTGATCCGCGAACCCGGTCTACTCGCCGCGCGCGAGCGTTTCATCCACACGCCCGGCGAGCGGGAGCGGTTCCTGCACGCGCTGGGCGTGCCGCCGGTCGCCGCCGATACGCTGCGGGTGTCGCTGTTCGCCTATGAACAGCCCGCCCTGCCCGCGCTGCTGCAGGTCTGGCAGCAGGGCGCCGGGACGGTGCAGTTGCTGGTGCCGGAAGGGCGGGTGTGTGGCGATGTGGCACACCATTTTGGCGGCCCGGTGCAGCCCGGGGAGCGTGTCAGACGCGGCAATCTGGAAGTCTGTGTGCTGCGCTTCATGAGCCAGGCCGACTACGACCGCTTGCTGTGGAGTTGTGACCTGAACTTCGTGCGTGGGGAAGATTCCTTCGTGCGTGCGCAATGGGCCGGCAAACCCATGGTGTGGCAGGTCTATCGCCAGCAGGACGACGCCCATCGGGTCAAGCTCGATGCCTTTCTGGAGCGCTACCTGCAGGGCGGTTCGCCGGACGCGATGCGCTGTCTTGCCAGTTTGTGGGCCGTGTGGAATGCGGGCCGGCCGCTGCAGGGCGAGGAGGACGTGGCTGCCTGTGCCGCGCTCTGGACGGCCTTTCAGGCGGTGCGCAATGAGCTGGTGCAGCATGCTGCCGGCTGGTGCGACCGGCTGGCGGGCGAGCCCGATCTGGCCACGAATCTTATGGAGTTTTCCGAACACATGCTAAAATGAGAGGTTTTTCAAAACCTTGCGGCATGGAGCCGCTTCAGTCAGACTCAGGAATCAGCATGAAAACCGCTCAGGAACTCCGCTCCGGCAACGTGATCATGGTGGGCGCAGACCCGCTCGTGGTCCAGAAGACCGAATACAACAAGTCCGGCCGCAACGCTGCGGTCGTGAAGATGAAACTCAAGAACCTGCTCACCGGCGCGGCTTCGGAACTGGTCTACAAGGCCGACGACAAGTTCGAGGTGGTGGTCCTTGAGCGCAAGGAAGTGACCTACTCCTACTTCGCCGATCCGATGTATGTGTTCATGGATGCCGACTACGAGCAGTACGAAGTCGAAGCCGAGAACATGACCGACGCACTGAAGTACCTCGAAGACGGCCTGCAGTGCGAAGTGGTGTTCTACAACGGCAAGGCCATCTCGGTCGAACTGCCCAACTCGGTGGTGCGTGAAGTCACCTACACCGAACCTGCCGTGAAGGGCGACACCTCCGGCAAGGTCCTGAAGCCTGCCAAGATCGGCACCGGTTTCGAACTGATGGTCCCCGCCTTCGTGGAAATCGGCGACAAGATCGAGATCGACACCCGTACCGACGAGTACAAGAACCGCGTGAAGTAACTCCGCGCTGGCTTGTACTGGTCAAAAGGGCCTGTGTTCGCACAGGCCTTTTTTGTGGGTGGATGCCATTGGTTGCCGAGCCACCCCGAGTCAACCGAATTGATGAGAAAGGTCAGGTCAATCGAATTCAGCCTGTCTGAACTTCAACACACCGCAGTTTTCCCGGACCGTGCGCTGCAGGCCGTCGTCGAATCCTGAATCGCTCTCGGCGTCGATCTCGATGGAAATCCGCACCTTCACGCCCGGTCTGGTGGTGAAGTTCAAAACAACCTCATCCACGATGTCGGCGAATTGCTTCTTCGCCATGACCGGTTCGAGATCGATCATACCGAAGAAGTGCGTGCGTTTTAGCTCCGTTGCGGGTATGGAAACCCGTCCCTGCTCGCTTCCTGCGTCTCCGGCCTTGTGCTGAGCTTGCTCACTGCGTCCGCCATCGTTTGGATACGTCAGGGGCTTGTTGCTGCCTGCTCCGGCCGTTTGAGCGGCCTCCTGCGCCCCTTGTTCAGCGTCTGCATGGGCTTCGGCTGCCCCCGGTTCGATCAGGACGAGCGATGTGTCCAAGATGGGGGTCGTGCGCCGGCCGTAACTGAACCCCAGGTAACGGTCGCCTTCCTTGCCCTGCGCGAATCCAAAAAAGTCCCGGCTCTCCGCGCCCGCTGCCAGAGTGTTGTGGAACACCCCGTCGTCGCGCAAGCGCGGCAAGTACAACTGCTGGCAGGTCTGCTGCCAGACGTTCAACGCATTGACCTCAGTGTTACCGTCCTTCCAGAACCAGGTCTTGAGCACATTGTGCAGGTGGATGGGCGCCCACTCGGTGATCAGCAGCTCGTTCTCGCGCAGCACCCGCTCGATCTCTTGAGTCAGGTTCTGTGCGCCGGTGTTGATCTGGAACGGCTCCCATTGCAGCTCCGACAAACCCTTGCCCCGCTCGGCAAACTGCGCCGGCGCCAGCAGCCAGCGGTAGGTCTCCTTCACCATGCCGCGTAGCGCCTCGTTGGCGTCGTCCAGGCTGCGGCTGGCCTGGCGGGCCTGGTATTGGTCAAGGTTGAGCTTCAGGTCCTTGATGTCGGCGACAATCGACTGCCAGGCCAGTACGGAGCGCACTTGATCCCTCAAGCGGCTCACGCTGTCCGCATCCGGGGCCACGAAGATCAATCGGTTCTGCTTGAAGCGTGGCTGCTCGCCGCGATGCTTGAGTATCTCGGTGGCGTGACGGATCGCCGACTGGTCGCCGCTGCGGCTGTAGCCGGCTGTCGGCGGCAGCACGACCAGGCGCAGTGCCCAGTCGTCAGGAATGTCGGCACTGGCCGTGAATACATGCACGCCACCGAACACGCCTTGCGCCAAGGTTCGCTGCACACGGTCGCGCACCGCCGGAATCACGTCGTCCTTGTCCTGGAAACGACGCTTGCGGTCTTCCATCTCGCGGCGCAGGTTCGGACGCGTGTCGAACCAGAAGCGGTTATTGCCGGAGTTGAGATAGTGCAAACGGTCATTCAAGCGGCGCAGCGCATCCTTGAACACGCCCAGTTGCTGCCCTGGTTGCGCGACACCCAGCAGCACCCGCTCCAGTTCGATGCCCCGCACCATCTGGCTCGCCGTGGTCGGTGCGCTGCCAAGGAAGATCGTCCGTGCGGTACGGCGGCACGCCTGCACGCTGCCCAGCCGAGTGTCCATGTTCTCCAGCTCGGTCGTCTCCGCCCGCTCGCCGTCGATGTCGCGCTCCAGCACCGGGTCCCAGCCCTGCGGCAGGTAGTAGATTGACTCGTTGCGGGTGTCCGCGTCGTACAGCGGCAGGCTCCCCGGCATGATCAGCAGGTCGGAATTGTTGTCTTTCCAAAGCCGGTGAATGATCTTCGCCATCAACTTCAGCACGCCCCGGGTACGCTGGAAGTTGTCGAGCGAAGACCAGTCCTCGTACAGCCGCACGAAGACCTCGGGGTGAATCGGATAGGCATGCATCAGGCGCTCGAAGTAGCGCGCCTCCTGGGTTTCATGCGGCAAGTCCGTGGCGTTGGCGATGTAGTAGTCGGCATACGCGCGGCACACTGCCTCCGCACCGAGCTTGTCATTGATGTCGGAGAACAGACGGCGGCGCACAATCTCGAAGGCTTCTTCGGACGACACCGGCTTCCACAGCGCCTGCACCCGGCCGAAGTAATGCGACAGCGTCGCCAGCGCCGTCACCCCGCGCTGGCTGCCGGCTTCCTTGTCGGACTCGGGCAGCGAGGCCAGCAACACCGCCGTCGGCACCGCCTTCAGCGCCTCGGTCAGCGCCTGAATAAAGCTGAGGTTGGAATCGAATGAGCCGCCGGACAGCGTCTTGCCTTCCTCGAACTGGCGGATATACGCGACCAGCTCGTCGATCAGAATCACGCAGGGCGCAAAGCGTCCGAGCAGATCCGCCAGCACGCCCTTGCCCGGTGAGGTGCCGGATTCATCCGCCTCACGCACCATGGCATAGCCATCAGCCCCACCGAGTTGCCACGCCAATTCACCCCACAGCGTGCGCACAGCCAGCCCGTCGCGCTGAACCGGCTGGTTGGGCGACAGCCGAATACCATCCAGCACCGCAATCCGCGCCCGCGGCATCTCCACGACGCCAGCCGCATTCAGTATCGATGGAATCCCCGGCATGTTCGACGCCGTCACTTCGCCTTTGGCCAAGTGATACACCGCCAACATCGTGTGCGTCTTGCCGCCGCCAAAGGCGGTCTGCAGCTGAATGACCGGATCGCCGCCACGCCCGGTCAAACGCCGAACCACTGAATCCAGCAACAGGCGCATGCCTTCCGTAATGAACGTGCGCTGGAAGAACAGCGACGGATCCTGATACTCGGCCGTCGCCGTGCCCAGATGCACGCGAGACAGATCAGCCGCAAACTCGGCCTGCTGGAAAGTGCCCTTGAGCACGTCCTCGTGCGGAACGGCGATTTCACGCCACGGTTTCAGATGCATTGTTGTTCTCCACTCCTGCGGGTGCTGACGAAACACGGCCAGCGCGATTGTGTCGACACTGTCGGCACAATTTTCTCCTCATGCAAAATCACGTCACTTGCCACGGCAGGCTAGCATCCTTGCGGTTCTTGTCGATCACGGTCGGATGCGCATCAATGGCCTTGAGCAGCGTGCGCAGCTTCAGCCGGAGCTTGTCCGGCTCGATCACCCGTGGGCGTAGCCGACTGGACTTGGCCGGCTGCTCGATGTGACAAACCACCCGCATACGTTGCGCCCGTACCATCCTGCGAGCGAATGCGCGCTCATGCGGGTCGTTGGCACCGACACTTGCGGCCACCAAGCCCGCCAGCGTATCCCGCACCTTGATCGCCACCTCATCGGCCAGATCCACCGCCTTGGTACGCGCATGCAACCGGTAATCCTTTACCTCGATCAGCCAGGCATTGCGATCAAACTCGCACAGCAGATCGACCGCCTTGTTATCCACAGAGCAACCTTGCTGGAACTGGTTGCGATAGAAAGACCAGTCGTCGTATTTGTCGGCCTTAGCACCAACAGCGAACGTGAAAGTCAGCGCGCCTTCCGTAATGGTCTTATTCACGCCCCCTCCCAGTTCATGAAGCGATCCGACTGGGCAAGCTCCTCATCGAGCATCACCAGGGTCTGGATATCTTCAATCCGGTCGCTTTGCTCCAATGCGACCTCACCACCCTTCGCCGCCAGCGCGAACCATCGGCTGGGAAGCTTCCGGTAGCGCTTGTCGGCGAGCAGCATTTCCAACTCCCGCAACAAGAAGAGCGAATGGCTGGCGACAAAGACCTGCACCCCGCTGGCTGCGACGGCGACGATGCTGGCCGCCACGACCTTGATGAGCTTCGGGTTAAGGTTGGTTTCCGGCTCATCCCAGAACAAGTAGCCCTGTTCCAGCAGCGTGCCAGTGCTGATCAGGCGCGCCAGCATCGCAACCTTGCGCAGCCCCTCGGCGACCAGCGGCATCTCCATTCGGCCTTCACCCGCCAGTTGAAGGTAAAACCGTCCACTCGCCGCATCTACCTGCACCTTGCCACCCATGGCTTTTTCCAGTGGCTCCAGCAGCTCGGCCGCACGCTTCTCCCGAGGACCTTTCAGCGACGGATTGCCGAGCAAGGACACGGTATCCCGCCAAGTCTCCTCGAACTCCAGGTGGAAGTTTTCGTAAAGCGGTACGAACCATGGGCACAAGGTCACCAGCTCCCGGGTTGGCAGGTAGGCTGGTGATCGCTCCAAGCCTTCAGTGGGCACCTTGAGTATCTCGATCTGCGACTTCGCGTTCGATGCAAAGGCCCCTGCCATGCTCAGGCCCTCGTTGCTCATTTCCAGCCGGAACTCGCAGCGCCCGCGCCCCTGACGACGCTTGACCAGCCGCCCCAGGCTCTCCGGGCGGAAGACGGCGGTCAGCTTGTCAGCATAGGCCCGCTCGAGCACGCCCTTGCTCAGGTCCTTGGCATCGGCCTGCACCTTCAGCAGGGCGTACAAGAGCTTCAGCACATGCGTCTTGCCGAAGCCGTTTTCGCCTACGACCACATTCAAACCGGGGGCGAACGACCACGCTGCATTTGGCAACGCGGTGAAATTCTGGACTTCCAGCTTTTCGATCATGCACGGCTCCTTCAGACCAAAGCGCACGTAATGTCATTCCGCATCCATGCACCACTCACGCCAGCACCTCTTCGTCCTTGCGCAGCATGTAGGCGAACTTATCCTTGATGAGTGCCCTGCGGGCGGCGATGAAGTCGTCGTAGCGCTCCAGCGCCCACAATGCGGGGTCGTCCGGAATCAGGTGCATCTGCAGATAGCGCTTGTGCTCCTCATCCGTGGCGAATCGGGAACGGTCAAACCACTGTTCCGGTGGCGTGTCGCACTTGCCCGCGAACCCGTTCTCATCGGCCGTCAGCAGCATGCAGTTGGCGATCTGGTCGCGGTGCTCGGCACGATAGTGCAGGATGTTGCGCTTGCCGCTCTCCGGGTTGATGTCCTTCACCGTCTTCAGCAGGCTTTGCGGGAAGATGTGATCCACCTGCGGGCCATTGGCATCCAGTGCGGGCGAGTAGTCAAAGTCCCGGTACCAGAGATTGAAAAAGAGGTGGATCGTCCTCGACCCGTAGTATTGGTCGAAGATCAGCGCCGGCGTAATTTCCAGGCTGCGCCCCTCTGCACGGATCACGCCATAGACCTCGGAGAGCACGAAATCCTGTTGCTCCTGGACGTTGCGCACCAGCTTGTCGATCAGGTTGTCCGGGCTGCCACCGAACACCCCCGTAACCAGCACCCGCAGCAGGTAGGCCGCCATGTCCCGGTTGGCCGCGAACTTCGCCGGGTAGTGAAAGCGGTAGTAAATGAGCGGGATCAACGCCAGATAAGAAGGCATCGCCCGGTCGGAACGGATATAGGTCTTGGCAACCAACAGGTCCCGCACCGCCTTGATTGCCTCGGCCAGTTCGTCCCACTTGGCGATGATCTCTTCCTTGGTCTTGCCGTCGCGGAACTTGCCCACCTCGTAGCGCGCGCCCCTGCCCAGCATCGTCAGGCAGGACTTCAGCACGAAGTCGCGATCGAAATCGAAACCACCCTGGTTGAGCTCCTCCAGCAACGCTTCCATCTCGCCATCGGCTTCGTCCCAGCTCGAAGCCAGCAACGAGAACAACAGGTCCGACTTGCCCAGCTTGGTGCCGCCGGAGTTGGCGCGGATGAATATCTCGACGATGTCATCCACGCGGTAGGCATCCGGGTTGTCGATGCCGTCCAGCTCCTGGAAGGTGATGTTGTCGTCGTTGACGAACTCCTGCCTCGCCCGCCCAACATTCAGTTCGATCATGTCCTCCTCGTCATCGGTCAAGGCTACCGGTGCCGAGCGGATGATGTCCTTGGCGATCTGGCTGTCGAGCTTCCTGGTTTCAAACACCAGATCCTTGAACCGCACCCAAGGCCAGTTCGGATTCGCCGCCTTGAAGGCAAAGCGGAAACGAATATCTTCAGGTGCCGCCGCCGCGCCGCCGCTCAGCACGTCGAAGTACAGCTCGCGCCCCTCATAGCTGCCGCGTAGACCGATGAAAAGGCTCTGCAGGCGCTGCTGCCCATCGAGCACCATCATCTTGGAGCGCGTATTGTCCGGCACAAAGAAGTCGGTGAGTTTGATGTCGCGTCGGTAGTTGTCGATGAACTTGCGGTGCTTTACCGTCTCCTTCGTCTTCCACACCAGCAGTGTGCTGATCGGGTATTCGCGCATGATCGAATCGAACAGGCGCGCAATCTGTTCCTCGCTCCACACAAAGGGCCGCTGTATGTTCGGCAGCCAGAAGCCGCCGCCCTCGGCCTCTTCGTCATTCAGGTAGCTCACGATCTTCCGGATCGAGAGTTTCTTGTTCTGCATCGTTCTAGGTTCCCCAGTCAGTTAACGATCAAGGTTTGAAGGCTGTTGCCCCAACCCGCGCCCAGCTCCAGCAGAAAGCGCTCCATGTCGCGCAGGATGGCGGCTTCCAGGTCGCGCTCGCTGTAGCCGTCGGGCAGGCCGAGAAAGTCCAGCATGTAAGGATCGCGGAACACCATGTCGGGCGTCATCTGCCCGCCCGCGCGCAGCTTGGCAAGCTCGGCATCGACCAGCGCCTCGGGCTGCTTGGTCAGCGCCGTGCGCAGGTAGAGCTGGCTGCCGATGCGTTCCCGCAGGGTACGCACGCTCCAGCGCTCGATGCGACACATCTCGGCGTAGAACTCGCGTTCCAGCGGCTTTTTCAGCGGCAGGATCTCGATGAAGTGGCTCCAGCTCAGGTGCGGCGATAGCGATGCCACCACCGCCTCATCCGGGAACACCTCGGCAAACTGCACCATGCGACGCAGGCTACGCACGCCAAAGCTGCGGCCGTACTCGCGGACCAATTGTGTCGACAGCGTCGACACAATTTGCTCGCCGTAGTCGGCGCGCTCGTTCTTGAGCACCTCGCTGCGGATGCGCAGGCCAACATGCCAGTACAGCAGCGTCACCGCACTGTTGGCCGTTTGCGCCACATGCTGGCGCGCCTGCTCGATCAGGCCGCGCAGATCGTTCAGCAAGGCAGTATCGATGATTTTCGTTGAAATCATTATGCGATCCGATGCACAGACTCAGGCATCTGCCCTTCAATCCGACGTGACTCGGCGAATACCTTCCACCAAGGCATTGAAGCTGTGGGAACGATTCTTTCCCCCTACATCCAGAAGGGGGCCGATGGCGCGTGATCCAGCCAGCTTTTGGTAGCGACCGAGCGTCAATTTCTGCAGCTCTTCGGCAGCATTGCTCAGCATATCGGGAGCACGAAACTTCTTGCTCTCCTGCTGCTTGCTCAAGCCTTTCATTGACAGCCCCTGCTCCACCGCAAGCAAGTCCCCAAGGTAAAAACTTTCCAGCTCATGACAGGCAATACGTACCAAGGCATCAGGGCGACCAGCCTGTGCGCACAAAGCAAGCAACTCCTGGCGGATCAAACGGCAATCCCCGCTATCCTGGTCACGCATCACGACAAACCGGGTGTCAGGTTTCTGCCAGAATTTCATGCGTTTTGGCAGCTGCTTGTGTAAATCCTGCTTGCCTTCAAACACCATGAACTGCACCTCGACCTGCCTTGGTAGCAGCCGCGGAAGAACGCCCTCCAGCATGGCCTTGGCCGAAGGCTCCTCAAGCAGAAAGACCAGCGTGCTCATGCGGGGTCCACACCGGGGAACAGGCCCTGTTTCCACAAATAACCCAACTGATCGCCCTCACGCATGTAGGCAGCAATCTGAGCGTCATCCTGGGCACGTTGAATTTGCGTATAGCCTTGCTGCTTCACCAGCCAGAACACCTCCTCCAGCGCCAGAGCATTCAGAAAATCCGGCGAATGCGTTGATACCAGCACCTGTCCGCCCCGCTTGGCGTAATCACGGAACTCTTCGGCCAGTTCCCACAGCAGCGATGGGTAGAGCTGGTTTTCCGGCTCTTCCACGCACAACAAAGGATGTGGGCGTGGGTCATGCAAAAGCACCAGGTAGGCAAACATCTTGATCGTGCCATCCGACACATAGCGATCGATGAATGGATCGATGAACGCCCCATCCCTGAACTGCAGCAGAAGCCGGCCATCTTCAGTGGGTTTCGGCGTCACCGCCGAAACACCGGGTACACGCTGGCGCATACGCTGCACGATGCGCTCGAAGACATCCGGATGATTCTCGTAAATATTCCTCGCCACCAGTTGCAGGTTATCGCCCGTAACCGACAAATGGTCATCGATCCCCACGGCATCCTTGCTGCCACGCGCCGCGCTGATATGAAAATCCGAGACATGCCAGTTTTCGATCAGTCGGCGAAAAGCGTTGGCCGCCTTGAAGCGCTCGAACTGCCCCAACCCACTGATGGCCAGGGAATCCGGGTCGACCTTCTGCTCCTCACGCTCCAACTCCTCGTCTGGACGGTTGAAATCCTCTTCGTTGTTGATGGCATACCCCACCCCGCGCCGGAAATCGAGAAAGTGAAACGGTGAGCCATATCGGCCACGCTTGTAACGCAGCACTTCATGGAGCACGACCGGCCGGCCCTTTTCCTCGCCCAGATGCAGCGCATACGTCACCAGACGGTCGATGCCGGCAATATCCAGACGGAACTTGATCTCGATCTCCACCCCTTCTGCCGGATCCGCCCCACGCGACAGCACCTCGCGAAACCCGCCGCGCTGCTGCAAGGCTTGCCGGACATTGAACAGCAGGCAATCCTTCAAAAAACCGAAGACCCCAAACAGCGTACTTTTTCCCGTGCCATTGGCACCAACGACCACACACAGACGCGGCATGTCCTGTAAAGCCGCGCCTTTGAAGCTTTTGTAATTCTTGAGCCTGACGGATTCGATGCGCATTGCTTGACTCCTCAAATATCCAGACTACCCTGCGCCCCCACATGCCCCGCCTCGCTCGCCCCGCGCTCCACGCCGCTCCAGGCGGTGATCAGCTCGTTGTAGGCGCGGGCGTCCTCACTCCAGCCTTTGCGCTCGCACAAGGTGTAGAGGCGGTAGGCCAGCGCGCGGATGGGTTCGGCACGGGCGGGCATGCGGGCGAGCAGCGCGCCGGCAGCGGTTTCGCCGTCCTGGTTGAGCGCGCGGATCAGCTGGTGCAGGGCTTCCCACACCGGCACGCGGGTGTCGGTTTCCGGGTTCCAGTCGCGCGGCATCTCGGCCCATTTCAACAGGCGCAGATCGCCCTTGCCGGATTCGACCACGCCGGCCTCCGTCAGACCGGACACGCTGGTGCCCTTGGCGCGGGCGAGCACGTCGGCCTCGCCATACTTGCCGGTGGCCCAGCCCTGGCCCTCGAACCAGTGCAGGCAGAACTGGGTGTCGTGGTCGAAATCGTCCTCTGCAAGGAAGCGGTTGATGAGCTGCAGCGCGGTGCGCACGCTCATCGGCTTGCCATCGGCTTCCAGCACCGCCGCGTACTGGCTGAAGATTGCCATGCCGGGGCCGATGATGGCCTGCGACAGATCGACCGGCGCCACCGGGCTGTTGATGCCGCCACGGGTCATGTCCATCAGCGCCTCGGGCAGCACCGCGTTGAGTTCGCGGATGAACTCGCGGCGGCTGACGGTGGCAGCGTCGGCGTCGCGCTTGCGGCAGACGAGGACGATGCTGGAGGCGAGCGCGTTGGTGCCGGAACCGATCATGCGGTTACCCAGCTCGGTACGCATCGGCCAAGTGCCGGTTAGGGCGAAGCCGGCGCGGATCACCGCGTCGAGGAAGGTTTCCCAGCCGGTGCTGGAAGTGCCGGCATCGCCCTTGGTTTCCGCCTGCTTGAAGGCGTAGTAAATCGTCACCGGAAAGGCGGGATGCGCCTGCTCCGCCAGGTTATGGATAGCGCGGGTCATGCCATCGAGGAAGAAGGCTTCGGCCTTGTCCTTGGTGCCGTGGCGGTAGGGCGTGGCGACCAGCTCCTCGGCCTTGGGTACGGCTAGCGTGGCGTACAGACCGGGGAAGATCGGCTTCAGGCTCTTGCGCAGCCAGACGTAGAAGAAATCGGACAGGTCGGCGTAACCGATGTTGTCGTAGTACGGGGGGTCGGTGGAAATTAGCTTGTTCTTGCTAATCTCTTGGGATTGTGCATCTGCCTGCAGCGCGTATCCAGCGCACCCATGGTTCAGTCGATCCAAGACTTCCCAGAGCGAATAGACGGTTCCGTAGATGTCTCCGCCTGCACCTCCAAGGGGATTGGTTTCCACGTAATCCCAGATCATTGGTAGAGCTTGACGACCGAACGTGTTGCGCATTCGGTCCATCCGATGCTCCCAAGCACATAGTGTCGTGTTTCGGTCAGTCGCTTTGTCTACAGCAAACCCCAGATAAACCCCCACCGCCTGCGCATACGCCGTCGCGCCGCTGCCGCCGGCGTCCAGCCCGGTGCCGTCATCGATCAATCCTGCGGCCAACGCGTCCTGCCGGCACTTTTCGATAGCCTCCTGTACCAGATCGGAAAAGGTGGTCAGCGCCACCAGTTGGCGGGGGGTGAAGAGGTCGCCCCACTCCTTGAGGCCATAGGGCACGCAAGTCCCACCCGTGAGTCGAGCTGGCACATCACCGGACGGTTTCCATGTTGATTGAGCCTGTCGGGCAATAGCTTCGTGCTCGTCGGTTGGGGCGATATACACCCGCCCGCGCACGCCTTCGGCAACGATCGCCATCAGGCGCGCGCCCATGCGCCCGGCCTTTCCTTCGGCCTTGATGTAGTCACCACCAATCGGTGCACCCGATAGCACGCACTGGAAATTCGCACCGCGTCCAGCGGCCTTGGTGCCAGCTTTCGCCGCTTCGGTCGGCATTCCAACCTTCACCGTGAACCGGTAGCCATCCCCCTCAACCACCGGCTCCACATACGCCTCCTTGCCCGCCTTGCTCGACAGCACGAAGGTCGAGGCCAGCGGCACCTCAGCATGGCTGAAGGCGGGGTTGGGGCTCTTCACCGTGCGCGCCCACAGCCACGCGATCACGGTCAGCTTCTGCCCGAGCAGCGGCGTCAGGTCCGGGCGTTCGGCGACCATCTCCGCGGTGACTTCGATCTTCGGGTACAGGTGGCCGATGCGCTTTTCCGCCTCCGCCCGCATCCAGGCGCCGTAGCGGCGCACGTCCTCGGCCAGCCCCTTGGCGCCGGACCAGGCATCAATCAGCTTGCCCTGCTTGTCGCCAGGGAGGCGCGGCCCCACCGGCGCACGACCGGCAAAGCGCGGCGGGATCTCGATCATCGCCTTGTTGATGGTCACCGCCACCGGGTTGAGGTCGCTGGCGTAGCTCTCCAGCCCCAGGCGCTGCGCCTCCAGCGGCAGCGCGCCCCCGCCCGCGAAGGGGTCATGGAAGGCCGGCAGCGTGTCGGGGTTGAAGAGTTCGGCCGCCTGAGGGTGGCCCTTGTTGAGCGCGCAGGTCTCGCGCCAGCTCTTCCAGATCTCCTCGCGGGCACGGGCGAGCACGTCCTCGTTGTTGGTGTTCTCCCACTGCACCAGGTCCTCGATGATCTTGAACAGGCGCTCGCGCTCGATGGCGGCCTTTTCCTTGTTCACCCCGCGCCCCAGGTGGCGCTCGTAGCCGGGGTCGTTGACCATCTGCGCAAAGATCACCGCCCGCGCCGCCGCCAGCGGCCGGCGCGCCCACCACAGGTGCAACGTGCTGGGGTGGCCGTGCCGGATCGACTTCTCGCGCGCCGCGGCAACGTTGATGGCGTCGAGCGGGAGGGCGACTTCGATGAGTTTTTTGGGGGTTTTGATGGGGGTCATGGGGTGCTTCAACTCCAGCTCGCCGGGCGGTGCAGAACGAAGCCGTCCGGCTTGGCAATGTGTTCGGGTAACTGACTGGCACGCAGCTTGTCTTCGCCAATGGCGAGATGGCCGTTGGCGGTTTGCTTGAGTGCCTTGGAATGGCGCCGGGGCGGAAAGGCAACGATGACGCGCTTGTTTGCAAATCGCTCGCGCACCCGCCGGATGGGCGTGACCAGATCGCTGTCGCCCGAGATGACGAGCGCGGTGTCGAAGGCATCGTCGAAAGCGTCGGTCATCAGCTGGATGGCGATATTCACGTCGGTCATCTTTTCTTCGTAGTCGGGCCAGGTGGCATGGCAGGCCCGGCATTCTCGGACCTTTTCAAGGTAGTGACCGAACTGGCAGCGCACACCTTGCACGGCAAGCGCCTCGAGATAGTCGTTCTGCCGCTTCTGGTCGGCTACGTTGCGGCCATTGTCGCGGATGCGGGCGGTAAAGTAATGGGTCGCCACCAGGGTTTGCCCCGGCTTGAGCAGATGCTGGCCCAGCGCGGCGACATCGAGCCAGTAGTAACGCTTGAAACCCGCCTGCTTGAGACCGAAATACAGGTTGAATCCATCAATGTAGGTGATGACGCGCTGCATCATGCACTGCCCTCCAGGAAGTCAGCACTCTTGACAATGGCGGGCCGCATGGCCAGAATTGAACCGCTAACCCCCCCGGAGATAGCATCTCCGGCCCGACGCCCCGCAAGGGGCGTCTCTGTTTGTAGGGTTAGTTTGTGCCCCGCCCGGGATCGTATCCCGGGCTCGACGCCTCCCTTGTGGAGGCGTTTCTGTTTCTGGCTTGCCCAAAGATGCTTTCCAGACACAGCATCGAACGGAAGTGCGGCTGCAATGAGTTTTTGGGGAGGGGTGACGGGGGTCATGCGGTTTCGCTCTGTCGTGTCAGCACATGCCGGATGGCGGTTGCAAAAGGCAGGTGTGCGGTGTTCTGGATTTCTTCCCGCAGCAGCGGCAGCCATTCGTCCTCGCCGAAGGTCGCTGCCATCTCGGCAAAGTATTCGGCGGTCTGGATGTAGCCGGCCACCTCGGATCGCCGGATCTGGTTCAGCGCACCGTCGAGGCCCAGGATGCGGATAGTCACCTTGGCACGATGCTGGTCGTGTGGCTTCAGGTTCGCCCTGGGGCGGATGGTGCCGTACGGAGTGAAGACGAAGAAATCTTCCGGGTCTTCCACATCCGGCTTGATGAGGTCCTGGTGCGGGTAGGCACCGCACTTGTCCTTGTGGTCACCGCAGGTGCCAGGGCGGCTACAGGAGCCGAACAGGTTGTGCCAGTCGAAGGTGCCCTGCGGGTAGCGGTCGCGCTGACGGAAGTGCTCGATGTGGCGATTGTCTTCGCTCATCGGGCCTTCACAGTAGGCACAACGCTCGCCCTGCATGGCGACGAGCTTTTCCCAGATCGCGGCACGTTCCGCCTGAGTCGGGCAAATGTTCGACCACTTATCCTGTCCATGCCGGTACTTGCTCAGCCCGGCCGGCGGCACAGCGTCGCGATGGAGTTGGTGCACGTCAGCCCTCCGAGTTACGAGACGTGCGGGGCAAACGCTGCTTGAAACCCTGCAGGCGAACCAGACGATCGCATTCGCGCATGACCGGATGCTCGGCGCCAAAGTGCTTGACCAACTGAGTACGCAACGCCTGGCCATCGTCGCTGTCATGCAGGTTCTGCTGAATCAACGCCTGGTAGTCGGCCAACATCTGAGCCTCCGGCACTGCGGGCACAGGATCGACATTCATGATCCGGGCGAGCAGATCGGCACTGGAGACGCCACGAGTTTGTGTCGTTACAGGGGCGACCTCGCTGACTGTCGTGCCAGTTTCAGGGTCGGTTGCCTGACGTAACAGCCGGATGCAGGAGGCATCGACACTGGTGAGCACCTGCGGGCTGTGGGTGGTGACGATGAACTGAACGCTTGGAAAGGCTTGGCGCAATTGTTCAAGCACCCGCTGCTGCCAGAGCGGGTGAAGATGCATGTCGACCTCGTCAATCATGACCACGCCCCGGGTCTGGCGGGCAGCCTCCAGTCCAAGATGGGGGTTGAGTTTGTAGCAGCGGTAGGCGATGTCGCCAATCATCGCCAGAACACTGCGGATGCCGTCACTCAGCTGATCGACTTTGAGGACTCCGTGCTGGTCGTGATGCAGTACAAGAGATTCTTCGTGAGAGTGGCTGTACTCCAACGAATGCCAACCCGTCACCGGCTGCAGCAAAGCATCGATTGCTTGGCGGACCACAGCAAGCGGGGTCTCTGCCTGTGAGACAGCAGATTCGCTGCCTTTGCCTTCGAGCATCTTCAACGCTGATTCCCAGTAGATTTTGCTGATTAGCGTGAACCATTCCTGGAAGTGCTTGTAGGACGAGGCGGGATCGAGGCAGTTCATGTACGCAAAAGTGCGGATGTAGAAGTCGCTCGATTTGGTATCGTCGGCGCCCTTGCTGGCCTCGGTGAGTTTTTTCTGTGCCCAGAGCCGACCCGTGCCGTAGTAGCCAAAGACGGGTAGGTCGAGCGTTTTCTTGTCAGGGTCACGAATTTGATCTTGCACGGCGACAGCCCATTGACGCATGAAGCTGGTATCGCCCGCATCCTTCGTTCTGCTGCGTTTTGCCTCACTTTCACGATATCTGGACCATGTTCTCTCGGAGCCCAAACCGAAGTCGCCCGTTGCAGAAATCTCGCACGGCAACTGACGCAGCATGTCCTTGTCGCGGCCCTTGACGATCCGTACATCGTCGACGGTAATCGCATTGCCCGGATCGCTGAACGCATTTCGTGCCAAATCAAAGCTGCTGACGAAGGGCCACAACGCGATCCGAATTGCATCCAGAACCGAGGACTTGCCTTGACCATTCTCGGCAACGAGTACGGTCAACTGCGGATGGAGTTCGATTTCCAGTGATGGAAAGCACCGGAAGTTGCGCAGCGTGATCTTGCTCAAGCGCATGGGGCCGTACTCCTGCCAAGCAGTTCGTTGAGATCCAGATTGATGCTGGTGACAGCCCAGTCGGGCTCCTGGGTAAAGGGACGCCGAATGTAAAACGGGCCTTCTGCATTGTTACCGTCGGCCAGCACCACCGCCAGGATGAACTTGTCGGCCTGGTTGAGCCCGTAGAGGATCTCGTTGCGGGTCACGGTAATGGTGGTGGCGCCCTTGGCCCGGCCCTTGACCTCGATGTGGCGAGCGGGCGGCAGGCGGCCATCGACGGGCTTGGGCAGACTGGTGACGTCCCAGCCGCATTTCTGTGCGGAGACGTCGATGACCTCATACCCGAGGGCGCGCTCGGCATTCATCACCGCCTGCATGGCAATGGCCTCGATGCGGGCGCGGGCGGCGGCGTCTGCGCTCCAGCCGGGTTCGCCACGACGCTGAAGCAACAGCCCCTGCGGGATGACCAGCGCGCCGCCAACCACCGTCGGCGTGCTGGAAATGACATGGCGCATGGCCTGCAGCTCGGCGGTGCGAGTCTGCAGCCGGGCGGAGAGCTCGTCCAGGGTGCGCAGGGCGTTGTCGTAGTTGAGGCGCGGCTGCTTGCCGGCGGCGACGTCGTCCTTGAGCTTGATCGAACGGTCCTGCCAGTAGTTGATCTCCTTTACCAGCCGCTCATGCACTGCGGCGAGCGTCTTGTCGACCTGCTGCACGCGGCGGGCGCGGACTTCCTCGAAGTGCTCGGGCACGAGATGGGTGGAGGCGTGGGCGAGCGCCCGCTGTTCGAGCTGGTTGGCGTGGCCGGTGGCGACCCAGGGGGCATCGAGCACGTCGCGGATGCGCGCGAGGTCGTCGGCGGCGATGGGTTCCAGATCGAGGTGCGGCGCCCAGCCTGCATGGATGGCCTCGCCTGCAGGGTCGATCTCCACGAACTGCATGCGGCGCGACACGATGCGGGTTTGGTCCGCGCCTTCCTTCACCGCGTGATCGACGATGAACATCAGCCGCGGCGTGAGCCCCATGTCTGCCGGATCGACCAGCACCGCACCTTGCTTGAGCTTGTTGCGATGCTGCTCCAGCACGATGTCGGTGACGGCCTGCATCAGCGGGTGGCCAGGGTGGAGGAGGCTCGCCATCTTGGCCTCCGCCCGACCGGGCACGCGAACGTGGTCTTTCTCGAAGCAGACGCGCTCGTAGCGACGCAGCACCGGCTCGTTGTAGCGCCTGTCCCTGCCTGCGATCTGGCGGTCGCGTTCGCGGATGATGGCCGGCACATGGGTGATCTCGGCGCGGCCGGCTTCACGCGGTCGCAGTTCGCCCCCGAGCGACTGGAATGCCTGATTGAAGAAGGCGCGGATGAAATAAGGCTGCAGCTTGCGGGCTTCTGCCTTTTCCATCTCTTCCTTCACCGCGTAGAGGCGTTGCGGGTCCATGACCTCTTCACACAGCGCGTTGCGGCGGATGATGGTCTGCAGGTGATCGGTGTCGAGGGCGCCTTCGATCTTGCGGAAGAGTTCGGCTTTGCGCGCAGGGTCTTCACCGTACTTGATGGCCTCGATGAGTAGCTCGCGCAGGCTCTTTTCCTCGAACACTTCACCGAGGATGTCGAACACCCGCCCGCCCAGGGCCTTGCGCTCGACTTCGAGCTTGTCGAAGAGACGCTGGAAAACGTCGCCTTCGCGGGTCTCGTTGGCGACCATGTTCCACAGGTGGCAGATCTCGGTCTGACCGATACGGTGGATGCGGCCGAAGCGCTGTTCGATGCGGTTGGGGTTCCAGGGCAGGTCGTAATTGACCATGAGGTTGGCGTTTTGCAGGTTCACGCCTTCGCCGGCCGCGTCGGTGGCGATGAGCACGCGCACCACCGGGTCGTTGCGGAAGAGCTCCTGCACCTTGCGCCTGTCCTCGCGCTTGACGCCGCCGTGGATGAGCACCACCGCCTCTTCGCTGCCGAGCACGCCGCGAATCTTGACGGCGAGGTAGTTGAGGGTGTCGCGGTGCTCGGTGAAGACGATGAGCTTGCGCTGCCGGCCGTCGGCGTCGTGCATCTCGGGCGTGTCCTGCAGCAGGCGCGAGAGCTCGTCCCACTTGCGGTCCTGCCCGGAATGCACCACCTGGCGAGCCTGTTCTTCCAGGCCTTCGAGAATGACGATCTCGGCCTGAAGTTCTACGATGGTGCGGGCGGCGGTGGCCTGATCGACGACGGATTCCTCGAACTCTTCGTAGTCTTCCGGGGTGAGGTTGTCGGGTGCATCCCAGATATCGTCGCCGGCGCCATTGGTAAAGACGCTGTCCGCCAGCACTTCACCGCGCTGGCGCAGCTTCTCTTCCTCGATCCGACGCTGCAGCTTGGCCCGGCGGCGACGCAGTGACTGGTAGATCGCTTCCGGGCTGGAAGCCAGCCGGCGCTGAAGCGCAGTGAGCGCGAAACCGACCGTACCGCGGCGCGCGCCGTCTTCGAGTTGGTCGGCGCGGTTCATCTCCGTCTTCACGTAATCGGTGACGGCGGTGTACAGCGTGGCTTCCAGATCCGAGAGGCGGTAATTCACCGTGTAGGCGCGCCGTTCCGGGAAGAGCTTGGTGCCGTCGAAGCGCAGCATGTCCTCCTTGACCATGCGGCGCATGAGATCGGACACATCCACCTTGTGGGCGCCATCGCGGAACTTGCCGTAGAAGCGGTCCGAGTCGAGCAGCGACAGGAAGAGCTGGAAGTCTTCTTCCTTGCCGTTGTGCGGCGTAGCCGTCATCAGCAGGAAATGCCGGGAGATGCTGCCCAGCAGTTCGCCGAGCTGAAAGCGCTTGGTCTTGTTGATCTTGTTGCCGAAGTAGTTGGCCGAGAGCTTGTGCGCTTCATCGACCACCACCAAGTCCCAGCGGGTGAGCTCGAGCTTGGCGAGCAGGTCCTCATTGCGCGAGAGCTGATCGACCCGCGCCACGAGCAGATCGGTGTCCTCGAACGGGTTGCCGCTGGCACTGTTCTCGACCAGGTCGCGACCGAAGATGCGGAACTCCAGCCCGAACTTCTCGCGCATCTCGTCCTGCCACTGCTCGACCAGGCTGCCTGGCGCAACGATGAGTACCCGACGCGCGTCGGCGCGCATCAGGAGCTCGCGGATGAAGAGGCCGGCCATGATGGTCTTGCCCGCACCGGGGTCGTCCGCCAGCACGTAGCGCAGCGGCTGGCGCGGCAGCATGGATTCGTAGACGGCGGTGATCTGGTGCGGCAGCGGTTCGACGTTGGAGGTATGCACCGCCATCATTGGATCGAACAGATGGGCTAGATTGATGCGCCAGGCTTCTGCTGCGAGTTTGAAGGCTTCGCCGGGGGCGTCGAAGGCCCAGGGACGGCCCTCTTCGGCCAGCGCCAGCAATGCTTCGTCGCTGCGAAACACCATGCGCTCGCCCAAGTGGCCATCAGGTGTTTTGTAGACGACTGTGAGCGCTTCGGTGCCCACTGGCTCAACGGCGATGACGCGAACGATCTGGCCCGGTTCGATTCCGGCGAGCGCGGCATTTTTGTGGATTTCTTCAAGCCTGAGCATGGGGAACAAGGGCAAGGAACTGGAAAACGGACGATTATGCCAGTCGATCCCGCCAGTCCGATTTTTCTCAAACTTTCATCCGGTCGTATCTGTGCAATTTCGGCCCCCGTTGTCCGCTCGATACAACACTCCCGTGTCATGATTTGTATGATTTATGTAACACACTGTTGTATTCATGAGACTGTGGCTTGATTTTTCCTGTCAAGGGTTTAGCGTTCAAAGTGTTCACCCACCCCTTTCAAGGAAGATCAAATGAAGACCGTGGCGGCCATTGCGGCCGTAACCACACTCCTGCTCTCGGCCTGTACGGTCGAGCCTGCTTCGCGCGTCGTGACCGAGACCGAAGGGTCGGCCGCGCCTGTCAGGGAGGAGGTACAGCACGCACAGGACGAGGCCCCCGTGACGGAGCTTGCGGCCGTGCCACAGGCCCCCGAGCGCGAGGAAGTGCGCGATGCAAAGGAAGCAGCCGAGGATGCTGCCAAACGCATCTTCAGCGCCGCCTCCCGCCTGAAAGAGGTTGGCATCGGTGCGGTGAAGTCGGTACGCGAGGATCCGGAGGCCGCGAATGAAGCGCCCGACGCTGCCGCGTCCGAACCGCCTGCCGATGCTGCCCTGCATGCCGACACCTCCGAAACCTCCGAAACCTCCGAAGCCTCCGAAGCCTCCGACTCGCCGTCAGTGTCGGCACAGTGACGCTTCGGTGAAACGCATGCCGGCACGCATGATCGGACTGTTTGAGGTTGCGTGGTGATGCCCGGGCGCGAGCAATGGGAGACTTGGCTGGCGCAGTTGCAGTCTGCCCTGCTGAGCCCGCGTGTGCCGGACGAGGCCTTGCAGGCATCGCTTGAGCAGGCGCGCGCTGCGTTGCCGGTGCCGGTCATCTGGTTGCTGGGCAAGACACAGGCGGGCAAGACCTCCATCATCCGCGCGCTCACCGGTAGTGAGCGGGCCGAGATTGGCGACGGCTTCCGGCCGTGCACCCGCAGTTCGCGCTTTTACGACTTTCCGGCCGATATGCCGGTGGTGCGTTTTCTGGATACGCGTGGTCTGGGTGAGCTGGCCTACGATCCTGAGGAAGACCTGCGCTATTGCGAATCGCATGCCAGTCTGGTGCTGTCGGTGATGAAAGTGGCCGATCCGGGTCAGGAGGCGATTTTCAGTCTGCTGGCCGGAATTCGCGAGCGCCATCCGGACTGGCCGGTGGTGATCGCGCAGACCGGGTTGCATGAGTGCTATCCCCACGGCAAGGGACATCCCGAGCCCTATCCCTTCGACGATGGCGTGCATGCCCTGCCCGAGTATCCCGATCTGGCCCGGGTGCTGCTTGCCCAGCGTGCCCGGTTGGGGCGTCTGCCGGGTGAGGCACCGGTGCAGTGGGTGGCGGTGGACCTGACCCAGCCGGAAGATGCACTGGCGCCGGAGCACTATGGTCTGGAGGCGCTGTGGCAGGCCATCGAGCAGGTGTCCTCGCTGGACTTGCACCGTCAGTTGATGGGCGATGCGGCGGTGCGCGATGTGTATGCCCGCACCGCGCACCAGCAGATCGTGGGGCATGCGCTGGCAGCGGCCGGGCTGGGGGCGATGCCGGTGGTGGATCTGGTGGCGGTTTCTGCCGTGCAGGCCAAGTTGCTGCATGCGCTGGCACACATCCATGGCCAGAGCTGGGACCGGCGCCGGATGGCGGAATTCGTCGCCCTGCTCGGGGCCGGACTGGCCGGCAGCCTGCTGGGGCGCATGCTCGGCCGTTCGGTGGTGAAGCTGATCCCGGTGTGGGGGCAGACCGTCGGGGCTGTCTGGGGGGCGAGCGCCAGCGGCGCCACCACCTATGCACTGGGCAAGGCGGCGGCGCATTATTTCGAGGTACGCCGCCGGGGGGGCGAGGTCGATCCCGAGCATCTGCGCAGGGTGTATGACGAGGCGGTGACGGCCGGAAAGCGCCTGGTCGGGCGGGGCAAACCGAAGGATGGCGCATGAGCGGCCGGGTGCTGCCGCTGCTCAAGCGCCTCGACCTGCTGCATCTGCTGGCGCTGGTGTTGCTGTCCATGCCGCTGCTGATGCTGCTCGTGTTCGGTGGGCTGTGGTTGTGGCAGTCGGAACAGCGCATGCTGTGGCTGTCCGCGATGGTTGCTTCCATCGGGCTGGCGTATGGCCTGCAGTATCTGTTGCGCCGTTCCCGGCGCCGTCTGCTCGACGATGCGGTGACCGAACCCGATCCGGCCTGGCCGGCCAGTGCCGACCCGGCCTGGGCAGCGGTGGGCGAATTTGCCGACAGCGTGCAGCCGGCCGACTGGCCGCTCACCGAAACCGGCACCGCAATCCAGCTGGGTCGTGCCACGCTGGAGCGGGTGGCGCGGGTGTATCACCCTGCGGTGGACCGGCCGTTGCTGGAACTCACCCTGCCCCACACCTTGATGATCGTTGAACGGGCGGCGCGCGATCTGCGTCAGGACATCACCGAGCATGTCCCGTTCAGTCATCGCTTGAAGGTGGGCGACTTGCTGCGCGCGCGGCGCTGGCAGCAAAGCGCAGAGCGGGTGTTCGACCTGTATCGCGCTGGCCGGGTGGTGATCAATCCGCTCGATGCCTTGATCGGCGAGGTGCAGCGTCACCTGATGGGGCGCAGCTTCGGCGTGGCGCGTGAGGAGTTGCAGCGCTGGCTGCTGCAGGCCTATGTGCGCAAGATCGGGTATTACGCGATTGACCTGTACAGCGGTCGCCTGCCGCTGGACGACGGAACCGAGGCCGGGCAGATGACCGGTGAATCCTCCCGCCACACCGAGCAGGCGCGGGCCTGGGCCGAGGCGTGCGAGCCGGCAGAGTTTGGTGCGCCCGGTGCGGCAGAGGGCGCCGAGGCCGCGCCGGGTGGGACACGCGAACCGCTGCGCATCGCGGTTTTCGGGCGCAGCAATGCCGGAAAGTCCAGTCTGGTGAATGCGCTGTTCGGCAGCCTGCGGGCGGTGAGCGATGCGGTGGCCGACACCACGGCCGAGGTCATGCCCCACCTGCTGGAGCGGGACGGTTTCACCCAAGCGCTGGTGTTCGACACGCCCGGCTGCGACAGTCCCCTGTTCCAGCGCGATGCCCTGCTCGAACTGGCCTTGCAGGCCGACCTGATCCTGTGGGTGAGTGCGGTGAATCGACCCGACCGGCAACAGGAGCGCGAATGCCTCGATGCGCTGCAGCACGCCTTTGCCCAGCGCAGCGACCGCCGCCCGCCTCCGCTCATCGTAGTGGCCAGCCACATCGACCGGCTGCGCCCGGTCACCGAATGGCAGCCCCCCTACGATCTCGCCTCCGATACGCCCAAGGCGCGCAACATCCGCCTTGCACTCGAAGCCGTGTCCGCCGATCTCGGTTTGCCGGCCGAGCGGGTGATCCCGGTGTGCACCGCCGAAGGCCGCGAATACAATGTCAGTGACCTGCTGTGGGCTGCGCTGCTCGATGCCCAGCCCGCCGCCGAACGCATTCGCCTGATGCGTTGCCTGGAAGCCCGCCGCCGCGATCAGGACTGGAAGCTGCTGTGGCGCCAGCTCAAGGGTGCCGGGCGTTTGCTGCGCAGGCTGGGGGGCTGAAGCGCGCGGGAACCTTCGATACAGGGCTAGAATCCGAACTCGCTTCCCAATCCTTGCTCCTTGCGCGCACCCGGCCCCCCCATGTCAGACTCCATCCGTATTGCTGGCGCCCGTCAGAACAACCTCAAAAACCTGTCGCTGGACATTCCGCTGAACGCCTTCACCGTGGTCACCGGGGTGTCGGGGTCCGGCAAGTCCTCGCTGGTGTTCGATACCCTGTATGCCGAAGGCCAGCGCCGTTATGTCGAGACCTTCTCGCCGTATGCGCGCCAGTTTCTCGACCGTCAGGACCGGCCTCAGGTCGACCGCATCGAAGGCGTGCCACCGGCGATTGCGATCGACCAGACCAACCCGGTGCGCACCTCGCGCTCCACCGTCGGCACCATGACCGAGCTGGCCGACCACTTCAAGCTGCTGTATGCCCGCGCATCGCGCCTGTATTGCCGGGGATGCGGCACGCAGGTGCGGCGCGACGACACCGACAGCATCATGCGCACGCTGGCTGCCCACTGTGCGGCCGACGATCCGCGCCTGGTGGTGAGCTTTCCGGTTCCGGTGCCGGAAAACTTCAGTGAGGCGGAGATCACCGCGCTGCTTGCCCAGCAGGGCTACACCCGGGTGCATGCACGCGAACCCGGTCGTGAAGCCGGCAGTGAGGTGCTGCAGGTGGTGCAGGACCGTTTCCGGCTGGGCAATGCCGATCCGGCACGGGTGGCCGAAGCGGTCGAGGTGGCCATGCACCAGGGCAAGGGCCGTATGGCGGTACGTGCCCTGCACGATGCGGGCGAGACGGTATGGCGCTTTTCGCGCGACCTGCACTGTGCCGATTGCGACATCCACTACAGCGAGCCGACGCCGGGGCTGTTCTCGTTCAATTCGCCGATTGGTGCGTGTGACACCTGTCGCGGCTTTGGCCGGGTGATCGGGGTGGATTTTGCGCTGGTGATTCCCGACGAGTCGAAGACGCTTGCCGAGGGCGCGGTCAAGCCGTGGCAGACCGAGAGCTTCCGCGAGTGCCAGGACGATCTGGCGAAGATGGCAAAGAAGTACGGCGTGGCGATGGACATTCCGGTGCGCGAGCTGCCGCCCGAACACCGCCACTGGCTGCTCGAAGGCGACGACACCTGGAAGAGCTGGGAATCGTCGTGGCCGCGCAAGTGGTACGGCGTGCGCCGCTTCTTCGAGTGGCTGGAAACCAAGGCCTACAAGATGCACATCCGGGTGCTGCTGTCGCGCTACCGCAGCTATACGGAATGCCCGGCCTGCCACGGCGCGCGGCTCAAGCCGGAAGCCCTGCTGTGGCGCCTGGGGCGTGATGCGCTGGCGATCCATGAGCTGATGGCCTTGCCGATCAGCAAGGTGCGGGGCTTCATGCAGGCGCTCGACCTGCCCGCGCCGCTCGATGAAGCCACCGAGCTGCTGCTTGGCGAAATCCGCAGCCGGCTCGATTACCTCGACCGTGTCGGTCTGTCCTATCTCACGCTGGACCGCCAGTCGCGCACCCTGTCGGGCGGCGAGGTGCAGCGCATCAACCTCACCACCGCGCTCGGCACCTCGCTGGTGAATACCCTGTTCGTGCTCGATGAGCCCTCCATCGGCCTGCACCCGCGCGACATCGACCGCATTCTCGGGGTGATGACGCGGCTGCGTGACGCAGGCAACACGCTGGTGGTGGTGGAGCACGACCCGCAGATCATGCTCGCCGCCGATCGCCTGCTCGATATTGGCCCCGGCCCCGGCGAGCGCGGCGGGCAGATTGTGGATTTCGCCCCGCCGGCCGAGATTGCCGCCAACCCGGCCTCGCTCACGGGCGCCTATCTTGCCGGCCGCAAGCGGGTGGATGCCGGCCGCGCGCCCTGCCCGGTCGGCGACGGCACGCCGATGCTGCAACTCCTCGGCGCCCGCCAGCACAACCTGCGCGGCATCGATGTGGGTTTTCCGCTGGCCGGCCTGGTGTGCGTGTCCGGCGTCTCCGGTTCGGGCAAGTCGACGCTCATCCAGGACGTGCTGTATCCGGCGCTCGCCCGCCACTTCGGCCAGTCGGTGACGAGCGAACTGGCAGCCGATGCGTTTGCGGGTATCGAAGGGTTGGCGGCGCTGTCCGGCGTGGTGATGGTCGATCAGTCGCCCATCGGCAAGAGCGCCCGTTCCAACCCGGTGAGCCACATCGGCGCGTGGGACGCGATCCGCAAGCTTTTCGCCAACCTGCCCGAGGCCAAGGAGCGCGGCTACACGCCCGGTACCTTCAGCTTCAACTCCGGTACCGGGCGGTGCCCCACCTGCACCGGCTCGGGCTTCGAGCACGTCGAGATGCAGTTCCTGTCCGACGTCTATCTGCGTTGCCCGGATTGCGATGGCAAGCGTTACCGGCCCGAGATCCTTGCGCTGCAGTGGCGTGGCAAGTCGATTGCCGAGGTGCTCGACCTGACGGTGAGCGAGGCGCTGGCCTTTTTCGCCGACCAGCGCGAGGTGCAGACGGTGCTCGCGCCGCTTGCCGATGTGGGGCTGGAATATGTGCGCCTGGGCCAGCCGGTGCCGACGCTTTCCGGTGGCGAGGCGCAGCGCCTCAAGCTGGCCGGCCATCTTGCCGATGCGGCCCGGCTCGCGGCGAAGAGGCCGCGCAAGTCGGCTGAGGTGACCGAAGCAAACGAGACGGACAAGAGGGCCGGGGGTGGGCGGCTGCTGTTCCTGTTCGATGAGCCCACCACCGGCCTGCATTTCGAGGACGTCGCGGTACTCCTGCGCGCCTTTGACAAGCTGCTCGCGGCCGGGCATGCGTTGGTGGTCATCGAGCACAATCTGGATGTACTGCTCGCCGCCGACTGGATCATCGACCTTGGCCCGGAAGGTGGCGAGGACGGTGGCGATCTGGTGGTGGCCGGCCCGCCGCCGGCGGTGATGGCGTGTGCCGCCTCGCACACCGGCCGGGCGCTGCGCGACTACCTCGCAGCGCTGGACGAGGCCGTGCGCCGTCCGTCCGGTGCGCTGCGGGCGGCCGATTCCGCCGCGCCGCGTCTGTTGCCGGCGCCGGTGATCGGCATCCGTCATGCGCGCGAGCACAACCTGAAAAACGTCAGCCTGAGCATTCCGCGCGACCGCTTCACGGTCATCACCGGGCTGTCCGGCTCGGGCAAATCCACGCTGGCCTTCGACATCGTGTTCGGCGAAGGCCAGCGCCGTTACCTGGAGTCGCTCAACGCCTACGCGCGCCAGTTCGTGCAGCCGGCGAGCCGGCCCGATGTCGATGCGCTGTTCGGCATCCCGCCCACCGTTGCCATCGAGCAGCGCGTCAGCCGTGGCGGGCGCAAGAGCACGGTGGGTACGCTGACCGAGATCCAGCCCTTTCTGCGCCTGCTCTACGTGAAGCTCGGCACCCAGTACTGCCCCGAGTGCGAGGTGCCGGTGCTGCCGCAGAGCTTCGATGCGATTGCCGCGCAAATCCTGCGCGATTTTGCCGGCGAGTCGGTGGAGTTGCTTGCGCCGCTGGTGTCCAACCGCAAGGGCTTGTACACCGATCTCGCCAAATGGGCGCGTGGCAAGGGCTTTGAGCAGTTGCGGGTGGATGGCGAATACCTGCCGACGCGCAAATGGCCGCGCCTCGACCGCTACAAGGAACACAACATCGATTTGCCGGTGGGCAGGCTGATGTTGCAGCCCGGGCAGGAGGGCCTGTTGCGCGAGCAGCTCGAAACTGCGCTCGAACATGGCAAGGGGGTGGTTCGGTTGCTGCCGCTGGACAAGCCCGATGCCGCGCCGCTCACCTTCTCCACCCAGCGCGCCTGCCCGTGTTGTGGCACCAGTTTTCCGGAGCCCGATCCGCGCCTGTTCTCGTACAACGCCAAACATGGCTGGTGCCCGGCCTGTTATGGCACGGGGGCCAAGGTTTCCGGCCGGGTGGAAGACCCGAATGCGCTCGATCTGGCCGGGCTGGACGAGGTCAGCGAGGACGGGGCCGACAGGCATGCCGAGGTCTGCCCGGTGTGCGACGGCGCACGCCTCAATCCGGTCGCGCGCGCGGTGCGCTTTCGCGATCTTGGCATCGACCGCCTGTCGGCACGCTCGGTGAATGACTGCGCAGCGTTTTTCGGCACGCTGGAGCTCGTCGGTCGCGAACAGGAGATCGGCCGCGATCTGGTTGCTGAAATCCGTGGGCGGCTCGAATTCCTGCAAAAGGTCGGGCTGGGCTATCTCGCGCTCGACCGTGGTGCGCCCACGCTGTCCGGGGGCGAGGCACAGCGCATTCGTCTGGCCGCGCAGCTCGGCTCCAACCTGCGCGGGGTGTGCTACATCCTCGACGAACCGACCATCGGCCTGCATCCGCGCGACAACCAGTTGCTGCTCGACACGCTGGAAGCCCTGCGCGACCGTGGCAACACCCTGCTGGTGGTCGAGCACGACGAAGACACCATCCGCCGTGCCGATCACGTCATCGACCTCGGCCCCGGGGCCGGCGTGCGGGGTGGCCGGGTGGTGGCCGAAGGTCGTCTGCCGGAGCTGATCGCTGCGCCCGAGTCCGCGACCGGGGCCTGCCTGCGTGCGCCACTGGTGCATCCGCTGCATCCGCGTCGGGCGGTGGCGGAAGATCATCCGTCCATCGTCGTGCGTGGCGCCACCCTGCACAACTTGCGTGAGGTCGAGGCGCGCGTGCCGCTGGGCCGGCTCACCGTGGTGACCGGCGTTTCAGGGTCGGGCAAATCCACGCTGGCGCGCGACGTGCTGCTCGCCAACCTGAAGCGTCGGCTGGGCGATGCCAGCCCGGCGGGCCGGGCGAGGGCGAAAAAGGCGCAGCAGGCAGCCACCGCCGCAGTGGCTGAAACCGTTCGGCCTGAGCTTGTCGAAGGCCGGTCGAGCGCCTCCGGAAGCGCTTCGACAGGCTCAGCGCGAGCGGTGGTCGGAAGTACTTCGACAGGCTCAGACCGAACGGTGATGGAGACGGTCCTGGGGGTTCCGACCGGCTGCCGGGCGTTGCTTGGCTGGCAGCAGGTCGGCCGCGTGCTGGAGGTCGACCAGACGCCGATCGGCAAGACGCCGCGCTCCTGCCCGGCCACCTACGTCGGCTTCTGGGATCCGATTCGCAAGCTTTTTGCCGAAACCTTCGACGCCAGAACGCGCGGATGGAACGCCTCGCGCTTTTCCTTCAACACCGGCGCCGGTCGCTGCCCGGTGTGCGAGGGGCAAGGGCGCATCACCGTGGAGATGAACTTTCTGCCCGACGTGCGCCTGCCCTGCGAAGCCTGCGGCGGCGCACGCTTCAACCCCGAGACGCTGGCGGTGGCGTGGCGTGGCAAATCGGTGGCCGAGGTGCTCGCGATGCCGATCGACGACGCAGTCGACTTCTTCGCCGCTCACCCGGCCATCGCTCATCCGCTCAGCTTGCTGCAGGATGTCGGGCTGGGCTATCTGACGCTGGGCCAGCCCAGCCCGACGCTGTCGGGCGGGGAAGCGCAGCGCATCAAGCTGGTGGCCGAACTCGCCAAGGTGCGCAACCGTGCCGGCGAGGACACGGCCACTGGCGGACACCCCCTGCCGCCTGAAAAGCACACCCTGTATGTGCTCGACGAGCCTACCGTGGGCCTGCACATGGCCGATGTCGAGAAGCTCATTCATGTGCTGCACCGGCTGGCCGATGCGGGTCACACGGTGCTGGTCATCGAGCATGACCTCGATGTAATGGCCGAGGCCGACTGGCTCATCGACCTAGGGCCGGAGGGGGGCGACGGCGGGGGCTGCATTGTGGCCCAGGGGCCGGTGGACGCGGTGTGCGAACAGCCCGGATCGCATACGGCGCGGATTCTGGGTGAATTTATTGCACTGCGGAAGGTCAGTGCACATTCCAATCCCGAAGCAAGAACCGAGGATCATCAACATGACTGAAAAAACCATCAAGGTGTGGGATGTGCCGGTCCGGCTGTTTCACTGGCTGCTGCTGGCGCTGGTGATCGGCGCGATCGTCAGCATCAAGATTGGCGGCAATGCGATTGTCTGGCACGGCCGTTTTGGCCACATGATCTTCGGACTGATCGTGTTCCGCATCGTCTGGGGCGTGATCGGTTCGCGCACGGCCCGCTTCAGCAGCTTCGTGCGCGGTCCGGGGGCCATCGTCGATTATCTGAAGGGACGCTGGCAGGGCATCGGCCACAACCCGCTGGGCGCCCTGTCGGTGCTGGGTTTGCTGGGGCTGATGGCCTTCCAGTCCACCACCGGCCTGTTTACCACCGATGACATTGCCTTCACCGGACCGCTGTACCGGGCGGTGAGTGGCGACCTGGCCAGCCAGCTCACCAGCCTGCACCGCCAGGCAGAGTGGTTCATCTACGCGCTGGTGGCGCTGCATGTGGCGGCCGTGATGTTCTACACCCATGTGAAGAAGGACAACCTGATCAAGCCGATGATCACCGGCCGCAAGGAGATCGGGGACGAAACCCGGGGAGGCGCTCAGGACGGCACCGGCGCAATGCCCGAGGGCAACCGGGGCGGTGGATGGGGGGCCTTCGTGATTGCGGTGCTGATCACTGCCGCAGCGATGTGGGCAAGCAGCGGAGCGCTGATTCCACCGCCCCCGCCCCCGCCGCCTTCGCTGGGCTGGTGAGCGCCGGTCACTCCTGAAATGACAACGGCCACCCGCAGCAGGTTACTGCGGGTGGCCGTTTCTTCGGCCGGCCTGCAGCGCGCAATGCGTGCGGACCGGCCGGGCTGTCCTGCCGTGCTTACTTTTCGGAGATGCGGTAGTTGTCGTGACAGGCCTTGCAGGCCTTGCCGACTTCACCGAACTGGGCGGCGATGGCCGCCTTGTCGCCAGTGGCAGCCACTTCCTGCAGCTTGTTCGCCTGTTGCACGAAATTCACGGCGATTTCGCCGACTTTCTGCTGTTCTTCGAAGAAGCTGGACTTCAGGCGGGTGGGTTTCCAGCCGGTGCCCTGATCGGTGCCGGGCGCGTACAGCGCACCCATGCCCGAGTTGGCGATGGCGGCCAGCGAGTTGGCGGCGGCCTGGACCTGGGCGGCGTTGAATTCGACCGAACCATCGACCGCATGGGCCTTGATCGTGCCCATGTTCCAGCTCATGAACGTATAGCCGGACTGGCGGAATTTGATCATGTCTTCGGCGGACTGGGCAGACACCACGCTGGCGGCCGAAAGGGCCAGCAGGCCGAGGGTGATGCGGGTCAGGGTTTTTTTCATCATTGGGTACTCCCGTTTGAGTGAGACACGAAGGCCGGAACTGCGGCTGCACAGCATGTGCTACGCAACTGGCGTCCGCCTCTGGGACGCTTCCGGAGTGGATTGGTTCGCGGCCTGAGGCAACATATTAACAATTCTGGATATTGTGTTGGCCGGCCCGCCCGGGAATTATCCATGGATCGGGTTACGAATCGTTAAATCCGGCCTCAAGTTTGCACGGCGATGCGCCGTAGAATGAGGCATGCGTCGTGGCTGGACGTGCAATGTCCTGCGAAAGCAGGCCGGGAATGGACAAAGACATGAACCGCTTATCGAATACCCCGATCTGGATCAAGCTGACTGGCGTGATCTGGTTGATGCTGGTGCTGGCATGGGGCAGCATGATTGCCTGGGAAACCCGTAGCAACCGGCTTAATGCGATCGATCAGGCGAAGGATTTTGCCAGCACGATCAACGAAATGACCATGGCCGGCCTGACCGGCATGATGATCACCGGTACGGTGGCCCAGCGAGACGTGTTTCTTGACCAGATCAAGGAGCTGACCGCCGTGCGCGACCTGCGCGTGCTCCGGGCCGACGGTGTGACGCGCATCTACGGCCCGGGCAGCGGCGGCGAAATGCAGCCCGATGCGCTGGAAGCGGAGGTGATGAACAGCGGCACGCAGGTGATGCGGGTGGAGCAGGACGCGCGCCACGGCGAACATCTGCGGGTGGTGATTCCGTCGGTTGCCAGCCCCAATTATCTGGGCAAGGACTGCATCCTGTGCCATCAGGTGCCCGAGGGCACGCCGCTGGGCGTGGTGTCGATGCGGGTGTCGCTGGACAACGTGAATGCCGCCGTCAGCACCCAGCGCAACAGGAGCATCCTGTTTGCGGTGCTGGCGTCCCTGCCCCTGCTCGGTTTTGTGTACTTCTTCATCCGGCAGGTGGTGGTGAAGCCCCTGTCGCACTTGTCCGGCAGCCTGAGCGAGATCGCACAGGGCGGCGGTGACCTGACCCGCCGGCTGAAGGTGGAGACGCATGACGAGATCGGCCACACCGCCTCGATGTTCAACCGCATGCTTGGCACGATTGCCGAACTCGTCCGTCAGGTCGGGCAGTCGGCCGCCACGGTGACCGGCTCTGCCCGGGGCGTGGTGAGCAATGCGGAAAGCGTTGCGGAAGGTTCGCACCGGCAGGACGAGCAATCGGCCAGCGCCGCTGCAGCGGTGGACGGGCTGGCGGAGAACATCAACCACATCGCGGCCAGCACCGACCGGGTGCGTACCCTGTCGCGCCAGAGCCTGGCCCGTTCGGGCGAGGGCCAGGCCAGCCTGCAGCAGTTGATTGGCGAAGTGGCGCATGTGGAGGACGCGGTGCAGAACATGGCCGAACTGGTGGCGGCATTCGTGAAATCCACCGCGTCGATCACCGGCATGACCAGCGAAGTGCGCGAGATTGCCGAGCAGACCAATCTGCTCGCCCTGAATGCGGCCATCGAGGCCGCCCGTGCGGGCGAGGCCGGCCGGGGCTTTGCGGTGGTGGCCGACGAGGTCAGGAAGCTGGCCGAGAAGTCGGCCCGCTCGGCCGGCGAGATCGATGCGATCACCCAGGACATCACCCAGCAATCGCGCGCGGTGCAGGCATCCATTCAGGCCGGTCTGCAGCACTTGGGTAGCAGCCGGGAGGCCGCAGGCATCGTGTCAGGCGTACTCGAAGCCGCCAATGGTCTGGTGGTCGAAGTCGGCCAGGGGCTGGATCAGATCGCCACCGCCACCGATGCCCAGCGCGAATCCAGCACCCGCGTCGCCGGCAGCATCGAGGACATTGCCCGCATGGCCCGGGACAACACCGCCGCCATAGACCGCACCCTGTCTGCCGCCCGCGAACTGGAAACCCTGGCCGTCACCCTGCAGGAGGCCGTGTCGCGTTTCAGGGTGTGAGGATAACGAGATGGCCCTTCGACCGGTTTGTATGGTCTCAGGGCGAAAGAGCGCTGTTTGACTTCGCCTCTTCTGGAGGTTCCGGATCGGGGGTTTTGAACGAGTGCAGCTCCCGTACGATGGGGGCGAGTTCGCCGCGCGGGTTCTTGAACCAGTCGGTGGACCAGATGCGGCGGATGCGCCAGCCCAGGCGCTCGAGTACGGCCTGGCGCAGGCGGTCGCGGTCGCGCACGGATTTGGCGGAGTGGTAGGTGGCGCCGTCGCATTCGATGCCCATCAGGTAGCGGCCGGGACGGCCGGGGTCGATGACGGCGATGTCGATGAAGAAGCCGGCGACGCCGACCTGCGGCACGCAGTCGAAACCTTCGCGGCGCAGGGCTTCGATGACGGCGATCTCGAAGTCGCTGTCGGGTGCGCGGCCGGTGGCATGCTGGGTGTGGTGCAGGATGCCGGTTTCGCAGTAGGCGAGGAAGGCGCGCAAGGCCTGCACGCCGCGCTTGCTCGATGCGCCGACAACGATGTCGTCCGAGCCCATCGAGCTGAAGATGTGCATGCGCTTGCGCGAGCGGGTGAACAACACGTTGAGGCGGCGCCAGCCGACGTCGGAGTTGATCGGACCGAAGCGCTGCAGGACGCGGCCGCCGGGTTCCTGCGGGCCGTAGGTCATGGAAATGTAGATCACGTCGCGCTCGTCGCCCTGGACGTTCTCGAGGTTTTTGACGAACAGCGCTTCGGGATGGTTCGCGTCGCGCTCCAGGCGCTCCCGGAACAGGGCGTCGTCGCGGGCAAGGTCATCGATGGCGCGTTCGATGTGCAGCCGCTGTTCGGCGCTCATCGCGACCACGCCCAGGGTTTCGTCGGCACGGTGGGCGAAGTGCTCCCGCACCGCTTCGGCGATGATGCGGGCTTCTTCGAGGTTGCGCCGGTTGATGAAACAGCCGCCCTGCACGCGGCTGTACTGGATGCCGAAGTGTTCGTCGTGCTTGTGCGGGGACGGAAACAGCACGAGGTCGCCGTCGTAGAAGGACTGGTTGGAGAAGGCGATCAGGCTTTCGTGCTGTGAGCGGTAGTGCCAGCGCAGCCGCCGGGCGGGAAAGATCGGCAGGGTGGCGTCGAGGATGCTTTCGGATTCTTCGATGCCGGTGAGGTCGCTGTCGCCATCGCCGTCGTCCTGCATGCGGTCGAAGAAGCTGGTGGGCGGCAGCTGCTTGGGGTCGCCGACGACGACGAGCTGACCGCCACGGGCGATGGCGCCGAGGGCGTCTTCGGGCTTGATCTGCGAGGCTTCGTCCATGACGATGAGGTCGAACGCGATCTGCCCTGGCGCGAGATACTGGGCGACCGACATCGGCCCCATCATGAAGCAGGGCTTGAGCGCGACCAGGGCGCCACCGGCACGTTGCAGCAGCTGGCGGATGGGCAGGTGGCGGGTCTTCTTGCCGCATTCGTGTTCGAGCAAAAAGCGTTCGGTGCGCTCGCTGACGCGGGCGCCGCGCTGACCCGCGGGTATTTCTGTCTGGTCGACCTTCCAGGCGATCTGCTCGCATTGCAGGCGCTTGAGGCGGTTGTCGTACTCGCGGAAGCGCTCCTGCAGGGCTTGCTGGGCGTGGCCGGAAAAGCGTGCGAGTTCGGCGTCTTCGCGCAGGATTTCGCGCGCGAGCAGGTCGTGGATGCCGGTCAGTGCGGCCGGTTCGAGCTGTTCGATGGCGAGGGCGCGGCTTTCGATGGCGTCGACCAGCCGCCCGAGGCCGAGCGCGCGCATCCGGTCGCGCACGCGCACGTAGTCCAGCCAGTTCTGCAGCGTTTCGCCCTGGTCGAGGGCGAGGCGGTTGCGCGCAAGCAGCGCGGCGACGTGATCGCCAGTGGCGGCGCTCCAGGCGGGAAGGTCGAGGTCGACCAGCGCGACGAATGCGTCGCGGGCTTCCCGGTGTGCGGACAAGGCAGTGCGCAGCGCGGCGCCGAGTTCGGCGAGCGCGGCGAAGGTTTCCGGCGTGGGCTGGGTGCGGATTCCGGCGAGCAGTGCGGGGGTGCGCAGACCGTGTTCGATGGCCGTGGCCAGCGTCAGCGTGTTGCGCAGGCGGGACAGGCCGGCGTGGTTGTCGGCGTTGGTGCCGGGTTGCAGGCGTAGTTGTCCGTTGAACAGGCGGCGGTCGAAATCGGCCTTGCGCCAGAGGTCTTCACGCTGGCGCAGTTGGGCGAACTGTTCGATGTGAGTCAGCAGCCCGGCCACGGTGAGGGTGTCCTGATGGGCGAGCGCGCCACAGGCGTCGATGGCGTGCTGAACGGCGGTGCGGGTCGCTGCAAGCAGGCCGTGGTCGCCGATCAGCGGGGCGTGGTCGTCGGCAAAGCCGGTGGAACCGGTGGAGTCGGTTGTCGGGGCGAAGGTTTCGCGCGCGGCGACGAGGTCGGCGCACAGGGCTTCGAGCTGCGCGGGCAAGCCGCGTTCGGCCAGCGAGCGCAGCGCCGGGACGATGCTGGCGGACAGACCGATGAGGGCGTCGCCGAGGGCGACTTTCTGTCCGAAGCCGATGCCGTAGTGAAGCCGGATTCGCTTGTACCAGGTGCGCAGTGTTTCGAGGGTGTCGAGATCGGTGTCCAGCCCGCGAAAATGCGCGCCGAGCGCCGCGCGAAGGGCGGGGTCGGCATCGAAGCGTTGGCGCTTGCCGGCGTAGTCGGCAAAGGCGTCAAGCTGGCCAAGCAGTTCGGCGAAGCGGATGCCGCCGTTGGCGGCCAGCCCGAGCAGGCGCTTGCGGGCGTTGCGCCAGTCGCCTTTGAACCAGCGCAGCAGACCGCCGGCGGCAAGCGTGCCGGACAGCTGGCGCAGTTCGTCTTCGGGGGGCCGCTCGGTGAGCGCGAAGCAGCGTGCGAGCTGAGCGTGTTGCGGGCGCAGTTGTTCGAGTTCGCTGCGCAGGCGCGGCAACAGTGTGTCGAGCTCGTCATTGTCGAACAGGGGGGCGCGGTGGGCCCAGCAGGCCGGGGGCAGGCTGGCGACGAGTTCGACCAGGGTGCGCAGTTCGGTAATGCCCGAGCGGCTGGGCTGGAGATGACGTGCGGCGGTCTCGCCGAGGGCCGATTGCACGCCGCGCCAGGTCTCGTCGAGTCCGGTCAGCGTCTGTTCGATGGTGCCGAGCCGGCGCAGGGCTTCGGCGAGTGCGCCCAGCGTGGTGTCGGGGGTGACGCGCTGGCGCAATGCCTCGGCGCCCTGGCGTAGGGGGTCGAGCGCATCGGTGCGTTCCAGTTCGCGCAGTGCGTTGGCGCCGATCTGCGCGGCGAGCGTGGCGTGGCGCTGCTGGAGGTCTTCGAACAGTTCGAGATAGCGGCGGCACTTTTCCAGTACGTCGCCATGCAACACCGGCAGTTGCGCAAGCAGTTCGTCGCCTCGCAGTGGCGGGATGGCGTCGAGTTCGGCGGCGAGGGCGTCGAGCTCGGTGAGGGTTTCGCCAAGGGTTGCGGGCGGGCAGGCGAGGCGCCCGGCAATCGCGGCGTGCTGTTCCTGCAATTGCGTGAGGGCGGTCTGCCAGTGGTCGAGTCCGGCGCGTACGCGCTCGAGGTCGAACAGCTGCAGCTCGCCATTGCGCACGCCGTGCCACGGGTGCTGGTCCAGGCTTGCATCGGCGCCGAGCTGCTGGATCAGGGCCTGATGCACGCTGCGGTAGGCAACGCGCTCGTCGGCGTGGCGGCGCTGGGTATCGGCGTCCCAGCTGCTGCCGTCGTGCCCTTCGGGGTGCAGGGTTTCGGGGTTGATCGGGCCGGATTGCCCAGGTGGGTTCAGCCCGGGAGCGAGGCGGTAGCGGGTGGCGGCCGTAAGGATCTGGTGCGGGGTCTGGCCGGTGTTCTTCCACGGCTGGTTGATCCGCTCGGCGTGGCGCTTGAGGGCGTTCTTGAGTTCTTCGTAGCGCGCGATGTCGGCAGCGATCTGTTCGGGCGGGCGATAGTGGCCGTGCTTGCGCAAGCGCTCTTCGACTTCGTCGAGCACCTTGCGTTTCTGGGTCTTGTGGCTGTGCAGCTCGAGGCAGAATTCGCCGAGCCCGGCGCGGTCGAGCCGGCTGCGCACGACCTCGAGCGCGGCGAGCTTCTCGGCGACGAACAGCACCTTCTTGCCTTGCGCGATGGCGGCGGCGATGAGGTTGGTGATGGTTTGTGACTTGCCGGTGCCGGGCGGACCCTCGATGACGAGGTTGCGGCCGTTGACGGCGTCGATCAGCGCGCTGTGTTGTGAGCTGTCAGCGTCGTCGATCAGCGGGTAGTCGATGTGGATGGTGTCGATCTCGTCGATCGGGTGTTCTTCGCCGAAGCCGCTGCCAGAGGCCTGGCTGCCAGCTTCCGTGTCCTCGTAGCCGGAGAGAAAGCCGGAGACCACGGGGTGGTCGACGAGGCGGGCGTGTTCGGGCCAGCGCGCGGGGTCGAGGTCGAGATACATCAGCAGCTTGCTGAAGTTGAGCAGCACGAGCGAGGCGAAGCGGCGCACCCGCCAGCGCGGCTGGGTGGTTTCGATCAGCGCGCGGACTTCGTCGAAGTAGGCTTCGGGCGCGGTGTTCTCGTCGAGGTCGGGCAGCGCCATGCCGAAGTCGGCACGCAGTTTTTCGCGCAGCGACAGGTTGGGCAGGATGTCTTCGCCGGAGTGGCTGAGGGTGTATTCGTAGGTGCGGGTGCGCGGGTTGAGCCGGCCACGTTGCAGGTGCACCGGCACGAGGAAGAGCGGCGCGAGGCGGGCAGCGTCGCTGCTGCTGCTTTCGAACCACTCGAGAAAGCCGAAGGCGAGGTAGAGGATGTTCGCGCCCATCTCCTGGATGGCGGATTCGGCGGTCTGCGACAGGCTCTTCAGCTGGGCTTCGAGTTCGTGCGGGTAGAGCAGGGTCTGGATGGCGTGGTCGGTATGGCGGGCGGGGAGGCGGGTAGCGGCCGATTCGGCGGCGTCGTCCGGGTCCGGCTGCGTGGGGTCGCCACTTGCGCTGGCGGCGGGGGGAAGCGGAAGCGCGTAGTCGGTGGCGAAGCCGAGGTGCCGTGCCCACTCTTCGGCGCTGGGGTCGTTGCGCAGCCGCTTGGGTTCGCCGCCTTCCGGGTCGGGTTCGAGATAGCCAGCGGCGACGAGTTGCGCTTCGGTCGGCTCGGGAATCGCCTCGAAGCGCAGCTCGTTTTCCGCCAGCAGGGCCTCGGCGAGCTGGTCGGGCAATTCGTCGATCACGCGCAGGCTGCTGGTGCGGGTATGCCGAAAATTGATCAGGCGGTTGCGCGCGGTGAGGTCGAGCAGGCGCATGCGCAGGTTTTCGAGGGCCTGCAAGGCTTTGGAAGAGGAAGGGGGCTCCCGGGGTGTGTCCTGAATGTCCCGGGTTTCCAGAGAAGGCTGATTCATCGCTGCTGTTTCCGGCGGCTGTGTCCGCCGGCTGTGTCCGTTATGAGCGCTCAATATAGCATCAGCCATCCGGCATGCAGCCTGCGCCGGAAAAGAAGGGCGGGTACCGGACGCTGTGCCTGTGGCCGGTTGGCAGGGTTGGGTAACAACGCGTCGAACAAAAAACGGGCGGGGACCCTGCCCCGCCCGCCGATGCGGTTGCGCCGCCTGCTGTGGTGTTCAGGCAGCCGTGCTGTTCAGCCTACTCATGGCAGGCGGACTGGCACGAAGATGCGCGCGTCGCCCCGCTGCACCAGCAAGGCAAAGCGCTTGCCGGCGCGGTCGACGAGCTGGCGGAATTCATCCACCGTGCTGAAGCCCCGGTTGTTCAGCGCGAGAATCACGTCGCCGCTGCGAATGCCCGATTCGGCGGCCACACCGCTGGCCGATTCGACCAGAATCCCGCCGCGCACGCCCAGCTGGCGGCTTTCGTCGCGGTTCAGGTTGCGCACCGTGAGGCCAAGGCTGTCGGCGCTTTCGCCGGGCTGCGAGCGGCCTGCCAGCACCTGCTGAGGCGTGTGCATCTCGTCGAGTTTCGCGCTGAAGATGCGGCTGCGACCGTCGCGCCACACTTCCAGCTTCACGGCAGTGCCCGGCCGCTTCTCGCCGATCACCCGGGGCAGGTCCGACGAGTCGGCGATGTTGACACCATCCACGCCAATCACCACATCGCCCGCCTGCAGTCCGGCCTTGTCGGCTGCGCTGTCGGGCTCCACGCTGGAAATCAGCGCTCCCTTGGGTTCGTCCAGACCGAAGGTCTGTGCCAGCTCCTTGTCCACGCCCTGAATGGTCACCCCGAGCTTGCCGCGCTGCACCCGTCCGTGCTCGATGAGTTGCTCCTTCACGTTGAGTGCCACATCGATCGGAATGGCGAAGGAAATGCCCATGAAACCGCCCGAACGCGAGTAAATCTGCGAGTTGATGCCGACCACTTCACCCGCCAGATTGAACAGCGGACCCCCCGAGTTACCGGGGTTGATGGCGACGTCGGTCTGGATGAAGGGCACATAGTTTTCCGACTGCAGGCGGCGGGCCTTGGCCGACACGATGCCGGCCGTGACCGTGTTGTCGAAACCGAAGGGCGAGCCCATGGCGACCACCCACTCGCCCACCCGAACCTGTTCGGCGTCGCCCATGCGCACCGTGGGCAGGCCCTTCGCATCGATCTTCAGTACGGCCACATCGGTGCGTGCATCGGTGCCCACCACGGTGGCCTTGAACTCGCGCTTGTCGATCAGGCGCACGGTGACTTCGGTGTCTCCCTCGCCGACCACATGGGCGTTGGTCAGCACATAGCCATCGTCGCTGACGATGAAACCGGAGCCGATGCCCTGGCTGATGCGTGGTCCGCGCTGCTGCGGGCCGGGAATGCCGGGCAGCGGCATGCCGAAGCGGCGCAGCAGGTCGTAGAACGGGTCATCCGGGGACAAACCATCCGGGGTGGCCGGCTGCCGCGTACGCACCACGCTGATGTTGACCACGGCCGGTCCGACGGTCTCGACCAGATCGCCGAAGTCAGGCAGGCCGTAGCGGTTGGGCGTGACCAGCGTGCTGCCGGGGGTGGCCGACTGGGCATGGGTTGCGCCGCTGGTGACGGTCGATGGCAGGAAGCCCGAGAGGGTGAGCGCGAGCGCGCTTGCGAGGACAATGTTCTTCATGATGATCCCGGTCGAAATGAGTCGTGATGCGCAATGGCGATGTGTAATGCTGAAGCGAACGATGAAGCAACATGACAGGCATGACAGCAAGAGACTGTGGGGACAGGGCGCTTCCGCTTCAAGTTGCCGTATGTTGCAAATCGTGACCATTCAGCATGGCTGCATGTGAGCATGAATGCATCCGGCGGGCGTTTCAGGTGGCATTTCAGGCTGCGCGGGGGCGATCATCGGGTTAATATCCGAATGCAGCACGTTTCACGACACGTTCAATACAGGGAGGTTGCCCGCTCATGACGCTTACCGATTTGCGTTATCTGGTTGCGCTTGCGAGAGAGCGCCATTTTGGCCGGGCGGCCGAGAAGTGTCACGTCAGTCAGCCTACCCTGTCAGTGGCGATCAAGAAGGTGGAGGAAGAGCTGGGCGTGCAGTTGTTCGAGCGCAGCGCGACCGAGGTGAAGATCACCACCACCGGCCAGCGCATCGTCGCGCAGGCCGAAAAGGTGCTGCTCGAAGCGGCGCAGATTCCGGAAATTGCCGCCGCCGGGCGCGACCCCTTGTCCGGGCCCCTGCGCCTGGGCGTGATCTACACCATTGGCCCGTACCTGTTGCCCCGTCTGATCCCGCTGGTGCATCGGCATGCACCGCGCATGCCGCTGATGATTCAGGAAAACTACACCACGCGTCTGATCGAGGGCCTCAAGCGGGGCGAGCTGGATGTGGTGGTGCTGTCATTGCCCATCGATGAGGCGGGCATCGTGGCACAGCCGGTGTATGACGAACCTTTCAGGGTGCTGCTGCCGGTGAGTCATCCCTGGGCTGCGCAGACGCATATCGATCCGGATACGCTGGCCGACGACCAGTTGTTGTTGCTCGGTGCCGGCAACTGTTTCCGCGATCAGGTGCTGGAAGTGTGCCCGCACTGCCGCAACGTGGGTGGCCTGCAGCGCACACTGGAAGGCAGCTCGCTGGAAACGATACGACACATGGTGGCCACCGGGCTGGGCGTGACCGTGCTGCCCAGTTCAGCGGCCGACGAGTTGCCTACCCACAATCCACTGGTGGCGGTGCGGCCGTTTTCCAGTCCGGAGCCGACGCGGCGGGTGGCGCTGGCGTGGCGGGTCACCTATCCGCGCAGCGGTGCCATCGACATTCTGCGCACCGCCATCATCGAGAGCGCCTTGCCCGGCGTCAGGCCGGTGGGCGGCATGCCCACGGTCGACAGTCGGTCCTGATACACTGAAAACCTTCCCTTGCCCAATCATTCTTCGGTCTGCGGACCTCACAAGGAGTCATCAGCATGGATATCGATATCGGCATCAACAAGAAAGACCGTGAAAAGATTGCTCAGGGCCTGTCGCGCCTGCTCGCCGACAGCTACACCCTGTATCTGACCACCCACAATTTCCACTGGAACGTGACCGGCCCGATGTTCAACACGCTGCACCTGATGTTCGAGGCGCAGTACAACGAACTGGCGCTGGCGGTGGATTCGATTGCCGAGCGGATTCGTGCCCTCGGCTTCCCGGCGCCGGGCACCTATCGCGAGTTTGTGGAATTGTCTTCGCTGAAGGAGCCCAAGGGCGTGCCGAGCGCGGAAGAGATGATCCGCCATCTGGTGATGGGTCAGGAAACCGTGGTGAAGACCGCGCGCAGCATTCTCCCGCTGGTGGACAAGGCCAGCGACGAACCGACCGCCGACCTGCTCACCCAGCGCATGCAGGTGCATGAAAAGACGGCCTGGATGCTGCGCAGCCTGCTGGAGAAGTGAACCCCGTCTGAGCCCGGCCTGAGCGCTGTTGGAACGCAGTAAAAAAGCCCCTCACCAATGGCGAGGGGCTTTTTTCAAGGCCTTTCAGATCAGCCCGCTGTCTTGCCGACAGTCTTGCGTGTGGTGGCACGTGGCTTGCGGGCTGCCGGTGATTTCTTTGCGGCATCGCTCCCGGGGCTTTCGGCGGTGTTGTCCGTCTTTTCCGGTGCGGCCTCTTCGGTCTTGCCCGCACGCGGTTTGCGGGGTTCAAATTCGAAACCCACCTTGCCCTTTGCATCGCGCACCAGAAAGGCCGAAAACTTGCGCCGGGTGCGGGAGGAAACGAAGCCCTTGAGCAGCTCGGTGCGGCCTTCGGCGAGCAGCTTGTGCATCTGCTCGCGTTCGATGGGCTGCTGCAGGATGATCTTGCCGGAGCGGAAATCGCAGTTCTTTTCCGGCCCCACCGATTTCTCGCACACATACGACAGGCCGTGCTCGAACACCCGGTTGCCGCATTTCGGGCAGGGGCCCAGCGGCTGCTGGTCCGAGAAGTCGGGCGCTTCGGCCCCCTCCTCGCCTTCCTTCGGTTGTCCGAAATCGAACTCCGGCTGCTTGTCGTCGTTGAGGCGGATCTCGGCGTTGAACAGTCGTCCCATCTTGCTGCGGAAGCCCATCAGCGGCCCCACCCTGCCCTCGCGCAGCAGGGTCGCGATCTCGTCGATCTCGAACTGCCGGCCGGCGACGATCTTCCAGGTGCTCCAGTCGCAAGACTGGCAGGCGAATTTCTTGTAGTTCTCCTTCACCACCCCGCCACATTTCGGACAGGGAGTGCCGAGGGTCACGAAGTCGCCCGGCACGGTATCGGATTCGTAACGCTTGGCACGCTCCACCATGTCGCGCGCCATGTCGGCAATTTCGTGCATGAAGGCGCTGCGCGACAGGCTGCCCCGCTCCATCTGGGCGAGCTTGTGTTCCCATTCTCCGGTGAGCTCGGGTGAGGTCAGCGACGACACGCCCAGCCCCTTCAGCAAGGTAATCAGCGAAAAGGCCTTTGCGCTGGGAATCAGTTCGCGGCCTTCGCGGTGCAGGTACTGCTCGGCAATCAGCCCTTCGATGATCTGTGCCCGGGTGGCCGGTGTGCCCAGCCCGCGCTCGGCCATGGCGGCGCGCAATTCCTCGTCATCGACCATCTTGCCCGCGCCTTCCATCGCGGACAGCAGGGTGGCTTCGTTGAAGCGTGCCGGGGGCTTGGTCTGCAGGGCCTTCACCAGCACCTGTTCGGTGGCCACCTGCTCGCCCTGCTCGACTGCCACCAGCTGTGCGCCGTCCTTGTCATCGACCGGGGTGGCTTCCTTGCCCCAGACCGCCAGCCAGCCCGGCTTGACGAGTATCTTGCCTTCGGTCTTGAAGGCTTCGCCTTCGACCCGGGTGATGCGGGTAGTGATGCGGTACTCGGCCGCCGGGTAGAACACCGACAGGAAGCGGCGGGTGACCAGGTCGTAGATCTTCTGTTCCGGTTCGGACAGGCTCTTGGGCACGGTGCCGGTCGGGATGATTGCGAAGTGGTCGGAAATCTTTGCGTTGTTGAAAATCCGCTTGTTCGGCTTCACCCAGTCGTGCTTGACGATTTCGTTGGCAAACGGGGCGTAGGCGGCCGGCAGGTCGCGGATCACCGTTTTCACGGTGTCGATGTAGTCTTCGGGCAGGGCGCGCGAATCGGTACGCGGATAGGTGAGCACCTTGTGGCGCTCGTACAGGGCCTGCGCCACCTGCAAGGTGGCACGGGCGGAAAAGCCGAAGCGGCCGTTGGCCTCGCGCTGCAGGCTGGTGAGGTCGAACAGCAGCGGGGACAGTTGGGTGGAGGGCTTGGACTCTTCCTCGACGATGCCCGGCTTGCCCTCGCATCGGGCACGGATCGCTTCGGCCTTAGCCTGCTCCCAGATGCGGAATGCGGTGGCGTGTTCGTCGCCCTCGCGTTTCTTGAAGCCTTCGTCGAACCAGCGACCGGGGTAGTGCCCTGCCTGGCAAGCGAAATCCGCCTCCAGCTCCCAGTAGTCACGTGGCTTGAACTTGCGGATGCGTTCCTCGCGCTCGACCACGATGGCCAGCGTGGGGGTCTGCACCCGTCCCACGGTGGTGAGGTGAAAGCCACCGGTCTTCGAGTTGAAGGCGGTCATCGCCCGGGTGCCGTTGATGCCGATCAGCCAGTCGCTTTCCGCACGGCATACGGCGGCCTGACGCAGGCCCTCGACGTCGCTGGCGGTGCGCAGGCTGGCAAACCCCTTGCGGATCGCGTCGGCCGTCATGGACTGCAGCCACAGGCGCTGGATCGGCTTGCCGGTTTTCGCGTGTTCGACGATGAAATTGAAGATCAGCTCACCTTCGCGGCCCGCGTCGCAGGCGTTGATCAGGCCGACCACGTCCTTGCGCTTGATGAGGCGGGTGAGCAGCTTGAGCCGGTCCTGGGATTTCTCGATCGGCTTGAGGGCGAACTGGGGCGGGATCACTGGCAGGTGGGCGAAGGTCCATTTGCCCCGCTTCACCTCGTATTCTTCCGGCACGGTCAGTTCGAGCAGATGGCCCACGGCTGAAGACAGCACATAGTCATCGGACTCGAAATAGTCCTTTTCCTTGGTGAATCCGCCAAGCGCCCGCGCAATGTCCTGCGCGACCGATGGTTTCTCCGCGATGATCAGTTGCTTGCTCATGCGTATGGGCTTGTTCCTTGGGCGTGTGCGCGAGCACATGCCACGGGTTGTACGGGGACCTGGCCGGGTGCGAGCCTGTGCGCGGCATCATAAGCAGGCATCCGGCGTGGCTGCAAGCCCGATCTGCCCGGCACACCGGCTCAGTGAGACTGCAGCCAGCCTTCTTCGTCGCTGTCGTTGAGCAGTTCGTCGAGCATCAGGGTGTCGAACTGGCAGTCCTGCTGCCACAGCACCATGAGCACGATGACCTTGAAGCGGTGCAGGGTGAGGTTGAAGCCGCTGAGGGCCATGGCCCGTTCGATGATCCGTTCGCGAATCAGCGGATCGATCATCCCGGCGCTTTCCAGAAAGCTCAGGAAGCCCCGGCACACCGCACTCAGGCAGGACAGTTCTTCCGGTGCGTAGATGCGGATCGAGCCGGGTGTCGGTGTGCCGATCATGGCGACCGCATTGTCTGAGGCACGCAGTCCGGAAAACCATTCCAGGGCTTCGCTGATTTCTTCCTCTTCAAAGCCGGCCGCAGTCAGCTTGCGGGCAAGCTGCTCCGATTCGGGGCAAGCCTCGGCGTGGAGGTAGTTCTCGAACAGGTAAACAAGGATGTCGAACATGGGGATACCGCTATCGTCAAAGTCGCTGGAAGCGGCCACCCGGTAGTTTTCCGACCCGGCCATCGAGTTCCATCTGCAGCAGGATGGCGTAGAGTGCATCGAGCGTCAAGCCGGAGCGCATTGCAAGCGTGTCGATATCCACCGGGTCATGCCCCAGGGCATCGAGCAGGCGCTGGCTGTCCGTGCCCCTCGTCCCGTCCGCTTCCTCGGGGTGCGTCATGCCCTCCGGTGTGCCCTGCGAGGGCGTCTGGGGGGCATCCGGCGTGTTCTGCTCGGGGGCAGGGGGGGCGGTGCGGCCACGCCTGCGGCCCGTGCGTGGCCTGTCCGGCTGAACAGGGGGCGCCATGCCGAGTTCTTCGAGCACATCCCGGGCGGTTTCGACGAGCTTGGCCCCTTCCCTGATCAGGCGGTGGCAGCCGCGCGACAGTGGGGAGTGGATCGAGCCGGGGATCGCGAACACTTCGCGGCCGTACTCGCCACTGAGCCGGGCGGTGATCAGGGAGCCGCTGCCCACGGCGGCCTCGACCACCAGCACGCCACGGGCCAGCCCGGCGATGATGCGGTTGCGTTTCGGAAAGTTGTGGGCGACGGGGGGCGTGCCAAGCGGAAATTCGCTGACGATGCAGCCCGCGCGGGCGATCTCGTGCGCCAGCGCCTTGTTGCTGGCCGGATAGACCCGGTCGGCTCCGGTGCCGATGACGGCGATGGTGTGTCCGGTGTGGCTGGCCAGCGCGCCCTTGTGGGCGGCTGCATCGATGCCCAGTGCCAGTCCGCTGACGATGCACAGGCCGCTGCCGGCGAGGGCCTGTGCAAAGGCTTCGGCATTGGCCAGTCCCTGATGGGTGGCCGAGCGGGCACCGACCATGGCAAGGGCCGGCATCTGCAGCAGCTCGGGGTGCCCCTTCACGTACAGCAGGGTAGGGGGATCGGGCGTGTCCAGCAGGGCGCGCGGGTAGGCACTGTCGGCAAGGGTCAGGATGTGGTTGTCAGGCGCTTCGGCCCACGCCAGCGTGCGCTCGATGAGCGCTTCGTCGGGCGGCTGGAGCAGCGCGTCTGCCTGAGCGGCGCTGATCACGGTGGTGAGCGTGCTGCGGCTGGCCGCAAAGAGGGTGTCCGGCAGACCGAAGCCGGCCAGCAACTGGCGTTGCGTGGCCGGCCCCAGCCCCGGCGTCAGCGTCAAACGCAGCCAGGCTGCGAGACCCTCCGACGTGTTCAAGGGCGGGCAGGGTCAGGGCGCGCGGACGAAGTCACCGACGGTCACCTGGCCGTCTGCGTCCATGACCAGCGCATAAGCCATGCGGTCGAACACGCGGAACACGAAGGCCAGTCCATAACGTTTTTCCGGCAGGCTGAAGGTCTCGCTCTTGCCGGTGATCTGGTCCTTGAACTGAACCTGGCCGCGATCGCGGTGCAGCGCAAGCACGTGGCCCTGTTCCAGTCCGTCATACATGCCGAGGTTGAGCGTGACCACGCTGTAGCGGCCGCCCTCCATCACGCCCCGGTAAATGCCGATCAGGCGGCCTTCGATGTCGCCTCCCTGCGGGGCATGCGGCATGTAGGCGAATATCTGCGGGGTCTCGCTCTGCACCAGACGGTCGCCGGTGCCGATTTCCTCCACTGCGCTGAGGATGCGCAGGGTGGTCGGTTCGTTGCCGTCGCCATAGCTGCTCACCCGGGCGCTGCCCAGGTACTGGGCTTCGTAGCCGAGCAGTTCGTTGGTGTAGGGGTCGGTGATCGCCCGTGCCGGACGGAATATCTGCCAGTTCGGGTTGCCCGGCACGATGTCCTTCGCGAACACCGTATCGCCGCTGCCCAGGAACACGCGCTGGGTTTCGGTGGCCACGATGGTCGCGGCGTCGCCCAGGGTGGCGTCATCGACCACCAGCGGACGGGTCAGGAAGGGATCGATCAGGTGCACCGGGATGCTCGGCAGGGCCGTATCCAGCGTCTCGTGATAGATCTGCGGCGACAGGCGGTTGTCGCCCACCGGACGGCCGATGGACAGCCACGGACCGCTGCGGTCGAGCATGATCACCTGACCGGGGTAGATCAGGTGCGGGTTGCGGATTTCGTCCTGGTTGGCGCGCCAGACTTCCGGCCAGCGCCAGGGCTGTTTGAGGAACTGTCCGGAAATCCCCCACAGCGTGTCGCCGCGTACCACGGTGTAGGTGTCGGGAGCGTCTTCCGCAATCTCGATGGAAGACTGCGCCTGGGCAGTGCCGGCGACCAGGGTCGCGAAACTGAAGATCAGAGGGAATATAATGCGGTTCATTGCTCGCTTCCGATGGGAGCCGCTGAACATCCCGAGGCCGGAACACCAGTGCCCGGCAAGGGGTCCAAGTGCAGAAATAAACAGGTATGGCTGCCCGATGCAGTGTACATGATGTGGCAGTCATGCCAAAACACTTTAAATTCTGCACGTAATGAACTAACCCGGCAAGCATTCACATGGCTTTACTACCCATTCTCCGTTATCCCGACCCTCGCCTGCATACCGTGGCCCGCCCGGTTGAGCAGGTCGATGACGATATCCGCCGCCTGGTGGCCGACATGGCCGAGACCATGTACGAGGCGCCCGGCGTTGGCCTGGCGGCCACCCAGGTCAATGTGCACAGGCGGGTTGTCGTGATCGACGTGACCGAGGACAAGTCGGGCCTGATGGCCCTCATCAACCCGGAAGTCATCGAGCGCCGTGGCGAGAAGGAGTGCGAGGAAGGTTGCCTGTCGGTGCCGGGCATCTACGAGAAGGTCACCCGTGCCGAGTGGGTGCGGGTGCGCGCGCTCAACGAGCATGGCGAGCAGATCGAGTTCGAGGCCGATGGCCTGCTGGCGGTGTGTGTGCAGCATGAAATCGACCACCTCGATGGCAAGGTGTTCGTGGAGTACCTGTCGCAGCTCAAGCTCAACCGGATCAAGAGCAAGCTCGCCAAGAAGGCGCGGATCACCGCATGAGTGGCGGCGATGAACTGAAAGTGGCGTTTGCCGGAACGCCCGAATTTGCTGTCCAGGCCCTGCAGGCCATTCTGGATGCGGGCTTCGAGGTGCCGCTGGTGCTTACCCAGCCCGATCGGCCGGCCGGTCGCGGGATGAAGCTCACACCCAGTCCGGTGAAGCGTCTGGCGCTGGCGCACGGTTTGCCGGTGGACCAGCCGGAGCGGCTGCGTACCGACGAGCAGCGTGCTGCGCTGGTGGCCTGTGCGCCCGATGTGCTGGTGGTGGCGGCCTATGGACTGTTGCTGCCGGCAGAGGTGCTGGCCTTGCCGCGCCTGGGCTGCATCAACATCCATGCGTCGCTGTTGCCGCGCTGGCGTGGGGCGGCGCCGATTCACCGGGCAATAGAGGCCGGCGATGCCGAAACCGGCATCACCATCATGCAGATGGACGAGGGGCTGGATACCGGTGCGATGCTGCTGCGGCGCGCCCTGCCCATCCTGCCCGACGACACCACGGCCAGCCTGCACGACCGGCTGGCTGCACTCGGCGCACAGATGATCGTCGACACCCTGCGCCTGCTGCCGCAGGGCCGCTTGCAGGCTGAGCCGCAGCCGGACAGCGGGGTGACCTACGCGGCCAAGATCGGGCGTGCCGAGGCGGCGGTCGACTGGCGGCAGCCGGCCAGCGAGATCGAGCGTCGGATGCGTGCCTTCGACCCCTTCCCCGGGGTCAGTGCGCAGCTGGGGGAGACGCCGATCAAGTTCTGGCGTGCGCGCACGGAAGTCGGCAGCGGTGAGCCGGGCAGTGTGCTGGCCGCCGGCGCTGACGGCATCGTGGTGGCGTGCGGCGATGGGGTGCTGCGCATCCTGATGCTGCAGAAACCGGGTAGCCGGCGCATGGAGGCCGGGGAATTCCTGCGGGGTTTTCCGGTCAATCCGGGCGATCGCTTTCGGCTCGACTGAACTGTGGCATTGAAGCCGGCGGCCCTGCCCCCATCTGGGCAGGTATCCCTTGGACAATCCTTCTTGACGGGAAAGACAGACCATGTTCGGTAACTGGATGAAGACCTCGATTCTGATGGCGGGCATCGTCGCGCTGTTTGGCGCGGTCGGTGCAATGATCGGCGGCCAGCAGGGCATGCTGATTGCGCTGGTGATTGGCGGGGCCACCAACGTGTGGGCCTACTGGTTCTCCGACAAGATGGTGCTGAAGATGTACAACGCGCGCCAGGTGGATGAGACCAGCTCGCCCTATCTGTACAACATGGTGCGTGAGCTGGCACACCGGGCGGCCATGCCGATGCCCAAGGTGTACATCATTGACGAGGCCCAGCCAAACGCCTTTGCCACCGGTCGCAATCCGGACAATGCCGCCGTTGCGGCGACCTCCGGCATCATGAACATGCTGTCCGAACGCGAACTGCGGGGCGTGATGGCGCATGAACTGGCGCATGTGAAGAACCGCGACATCCTCATTTCCACGATGTCCGCAACGGTGGCGGGGGCCATTTCCATGCTCGCCAACTTCGGCATGTTGTTCGGCAGCAGCAACAGCGAAAACCGCCCTCACCCCGCATTGCAGATTCTGGTGATGATTCTGGCACCGATGGCTGCGATGATCATCCAGATGGCCATTTCTCGCACCCGCGAGTTTGGGGCCGACCGGGGCGGTGCCGAGATTTCCGGCGACCCCGAGGCGCTGGCCAGCGCGCTGGCCAAGATCGAAGCCTATGCGCAGGGCATCCCGATGCGCACTGCCGAGGCGCATCCCGAAACCGCCCAGATGATGATCATGAACCCGCTCTCCGGCGGGGGGCTGCGCGGTTTGTTCTCCACCCATCCGTCCACCCAGGAGCGGATTGCCCGACTGCGCGCAATGCCGCGCTGAAGCGGGCAGCATGCAGGCACGGCGGGAAGACGGCGGTGCGCGCCAGCGTGTGTGTCGCACCTTGTCGTCCTGCCTCGAACGCTTTCGCCGCTCGGTCCGGCTCAAGCTGCTGGCGCTGGTTCTTGCCCCGCTGCTGGTGGGCGTGCCGCTGTTGCTGGCGCTGGTATGGACCTGGGGCAATCAGGCCTATGAGCGTCTGATCACCTACAAGGTCGGCTCCGATCTGGTCACTGCGCAGGAGTACTTCGACCGGGTGCGCCTGGGGGTCGGGCACGATGTGGCGGCACTGGCCGAATCCGCACAACTGATCAATCCGCTGGCACGCATGACGCAGGCTGGCGCTCGAACCGATGCCGCATTCTCCGCCCTGCTCCAGCGCCTGGCCGAGCGGCAGGGGCTGGATTTCCTGCTGTTTCTGGATGCCTCGGGGCAGGTGCGTGCGAGTGCCCGGGCGCATGCGGACGGGGACCCGGGCAGGCGTCTCTGGCCGGTGGTGGAGGCGGCGCTCACCGGCGAAGCGATGACTTCGCTGGAACGTTTCGAACCCGAAGCGCTGGATCAGGTTGCGCTGAGCCTGCGTGCCCGCGCCCGCCAGCCGTTGATGCCGACCCGTGCGGCGGCACCTGACCCGCGACAGGCTGAGGAACGTGGCCTGGTGATACACAGCGCGGCCCCGGTGTACAACGCGTCGGGTGTGCAGATTGGTGTGCTGGAAGGCGGCTTGCTGCTCAATGGCAACCTGGAACTGGTCGATCGCATCAATGCCATCGTGTATCGCGACGGTTCGCTGCCCCTGGGCAGTCAGGGTACGGCCACGCTGTTTCTCGGCGATACCCGGATTGCCACCAATGTGCGTTTGTTCGAAGGAGAGCGGGCGCTGGGCACACGGGTATCGGCGGCGGTGCGCGATCAGGTGCTGGGGCGCGGCGAGCGCTGGCTGGGGACGGCCTTCGTGGTCAATGATGACTATGTGTCCGGCTACGAACCCTTGCTGGATTCGGCTGGGGAACGGGTCGGCATGCTGTATGTCGGCTTTCTCGAGGCCCCGTTACGGACGGCCCTGTACACCGCTACCGGCCTGTTGTTCCTGCTGTTCATCGCCATCAGCGTGGCGGGAGCCCTGCTCAGCCTGCGCTGGGCACGCGGGGTGTTTGAGCCGCTGGAGCGCATGAACCGGGTCATCCAGCGTGTCGAGCAGGGCGATGCCCGCGCGCGGGTGGGGCCACTGAGCAGCCAGGACGAGCTGGGGCGGCTGGCGATGGAGTTCGATCACCTGCTCGACACCCTGTCGGCCAAGCAGCACGAGTTGCAGCAATGGGCGTTTGAACTCGACCGCAAGGTGGCCGAACGTACCGCCGAATTGCAGACGGCCAACGAAACCCTGAAGAAGGCCGGACAGCAGTTGATCATGAGCGAGAAGCTGGCCGCGATCGGCGAGCTGACCGCAGGGGTGGCCCATGAGGTGAACAACCCGGTGGCGGTGATCCAGGGCAACCTCGACCTGCTGCGCGAGGTGCTGGGCGAGGCGGCGGCGCCGGTGCGCGAGGAAATCCGCCTGATCCACCAGCAGACCGAACGCATCCGGCAAATCGTCACCCGTTTGCTGCAGTTTGCCCGGCCGGGAGATTTTGCCGGCTACCTGGAGCCGGTGCACATCAACGAACTGCTTGCCGACTGTCTGCTGCTCACCCGGCACAACCTGGAGCGGCGTGCGATCCACCTCGAGACCCGGCTGGAGGCGCGTCGGGTGGTGGAGATCAACCGCAGCGAACTGCAGCAGGTGCTCATCAACCTGATCATCAATGCGGTGCAGGCGATGCCGGAGGGCGGCACGCTCACTTTGGTGAGCGAGGACGTGCTCAGTGACGATGACGAGCAGGTGCCCGGCGTGTGCATCCGGGTTCAGGACACTGGTGCCGGCATTCCGGCCGAGCATCTGGGGCGCATCTTCGATCCGTTCTTCACCACCAAGAAGGCGGCCGGAACGGGGCTGGGTCTGTCGATCAGCTACGCCATCGTTCAGCGCTATGGAGGGCAGATCGCGGTTGAAAGCGTGCCCGGCCGGGGCACGGTGTTTTCAGTGTGCCTGCGCGAGCAGCCACGGCTGGGCGAATCGCCCGCAGCGCCGGCCTTCATGGCCCGCTGGCAGGGGGTGGTCCAGGGGGCGGGGGGGCACTGAAGCCGCCGGGCGGCTTGCGCCGTTTGCCTGTCGAACGGCCGTCGGGTCGGATAACATGGCCCTTTCAGGCGCAGCGGCCGGCGCATCCGGCTGCACAGAGGAGAACTTCATGCAGCGTGAAACTGCGATCCATGCCAACCCTTCGTTGAAGGACAGTGAGCTGAACTGGCCAAACCACTCGGTGCTCATCGTCGATGACGAGGAAGGCATGCGCAGCTTTCTGGAGCGTGCCCTGCGCAGCCGCTGCGGCATGGTCGCGGCGGCGGCCGATGTGGAGCAGGCCGTGGCGCTGATGGAGCGTGCCCATTTCGACCTGCTGGTGCTCGACATTGCCCTGCCCGGCAAGTCGGGCATGAGCTGGCTGCATGAATTGCGCGCCCAGGGGTATGCCGGCGAGGTGATCCTGATCACCGCCTACGCCGATCTGGACAGCGCCATCGATGCCCTGCGTGCGGGCGCGTCGGATTTCATCCTCAAGCCTTTCCGGCTCGACCAGATTCTCAATGCCATCCGCAACTGTCTGCAGCGCAGCCTGCTGGCCCGCGAGAACTTTGTACTGCGTCGCGAGCTGTCGGTGAATCGCACTGAAACCGATGGGCTGGTGGGGCATTCTGCGGCGATTCAGAAACTACGCGAATTGCTGCACCGGGTTGCGCAGACGCCCAGCACGGTCCTGCTGCAGGGCGAATCGGGTACGGGCAAGGAAGTTGTCGCGCGCGCCCTGCACCGCATGAGTCCGCGCGCTGGTCGTGCCTATGTGCCGGTCAATTGCGCCGCCATTTCTTCCGAACTCATCGAGAGTGAGTTGTTCGGCCATGTGAAGGGGGCATTCACCGGCGCGGCCGAAAGCCGCAACGGCCTGTTCTACTACGCGCATGGCGGCACCCTGTTTCTCGATGAAATCAGCGAACTGCCCCTTGCCATGCAGACCCGTTTGCTGCGTGTGCTCGAAGAGCGCAAGCTGCGCCCGGTCGGTTCCGAGCGCGAGGTGCCGGTGGATGTGCGTGTGCTGGCGGCCTCCAACCGCGATCTGGCCGCCGAGGTGCGTGCCGGTCGCTTCCGTCAGGACCTGTATTTCCGGCTGGCGGTGGTCGACATCCACATTCCACCCCTGCGTGAGCGTATCGAAGACCTGCAGGCACTGATTGCACATTTCATCCCGCGCCTGTCGGCGCGGTTGGGCATGCCGACCCTGTTTCCCCCATCGGCGCTGCTGGACTGCCTGTCCCGCTACGCGTGGCCGGGCAATGTGCGCGAGCTGCGCAACTTTGTGGAGCGTTCGCTGATTCTGGGGCGCTTCGATCCGGATTCACTGCTGAGTTGTGCCGAAGCTGCAGGGCCGCAAGCGGACCCGTCGCAAGTCGCCCCGCCGCAGACCGTCACCACTGCGCCCGACACGCCGGCCTGGCCGCTTGAGCTGACGCTTGAGGAGGTGGAAAAACGCCACATCCAGCGCGTCCTCGCCGCCTGCGACGGCAACAAGGCCGAAGCCGCCCGGCGCCTGGGCGTCTCCCGCAAGACGCTGGATCGCAAGTGTGCCGAATGGGCGCGCAGTGGATGAGGCGAAGCGGCCCCGCAGTGTGGCGACCGAGTTTGGCACATCAATGTCCGGCGTATTCCAGTGAAGAATGGTGCACCACGATGCGCAACCGGCCCTCATCGTCCTTCACGAAGGTCCAGGTCTTGTCCACGGTGGTGACCTTGCCGTCCTTGTCCGTGAAATGAACCTTGCCCATCGTGCTGGCGACCCTGCCGCCGATGAACATGCCGGCGTTTTCAACCTCGCACTTCGTCCAGCCCTTCAGCGCAAAGCCACCGTCTCCGGGGTAAGCCGGATCGCCGCCGACGAAATAGGACAGCGCGCCGTCGCGTGTGGTGCGAAAGGTCTGCGGATTGACCGTGAGCGTGGGCTTGAACAGCACCGCACCCATCTGGTAACCATAGGCCGCATCAATCACCTCTTCGGCCATGGCCTTGGCAGCGGCCGCACCGCTTTGCGTGTGGGTGCTGCTGATGTCGACCAGCGCCTGGCACCAGCCATTCTGCGCATTCAGCACTTCATTTTCGCCGATGGCCTGGTTCACAACCTCCGCAGAAGCCACGGAGGAAAACGCAACGAGGGCTGTGAAGACAGCCGTGCACGTTTTTTTCATGTTCATTTCCTTGTCATGGTTTGGAAAATGCCCGATGTTGGGTTGCTGAATGCTGAGTGTCCTCAGTTCAGCCGAAAAGTTCCGGTCTGAAGGGGGATGTCTGCGGCATCCGATTCATTCCGGAGGGGGCGTTGTGCTTCTTGCGAGTTGCTGCAACTCCTCAGCGGTATTGATGTTGCGGAAGGCATCGGGTTGATCGTCGAAGTCCACCGGCACGGCGTCCAGGCTGTTGGCCCAGTGTGCGAACTGACGCGCGCCCTGCTCCAGAAAGGCGCTCAGGTGTGGCAGCAGGTCGCGCCGGCACAGGCAGAACACCGGATGCATGCGTCCCTCGCTGCGGGCGATGGCCAGGCGGGCATGGGCTGTCTGCAGGGCGTGATGCAGGCGCTCGACGAGGTCATGGGGCAGCAGCGGCGAGTCGCATGGAACGGTGACCACCAGCGGTGTCCGGGCCTGGCTCAGGGCGGCATGAAGCCCGGCGAGGGGGCCGGCAAAGCCGGTCACCACATCGCTCACCACCGGATGGCCGAAACGGGCGTAGCTGTCCAGGTTCTGGTTGGCGTTGATCAGCAGGGTGTCGACCTGCGGGCGCAGCCGTTCGATGGCCCACTGTGCCATTGGGCGGTCGTGCAGCCGGACCAGACCCTTGTCCACTGTGCCCATCCTGCGGCCCTGGCCACCGGCCAGGATGACGCCGGTAATGAGCGGGCGTGAAGTGTCGGAGGTGGCCTGCATGTCGTGTCCCGTCGTGTGGTGTGATGAACGGCCATGCTACTGAATCCGGGAGGCCCCACCAAGTTTCTTCAGGCCGCTTGCCAGCGCCGGTGTTCTGCTGCACGCTGTCGATCGGCAGCGGCACAATGCGCTGCCCGACAGACGATGACATGCAAGAAACCAATACGGAGGAGTGTGCGATGAGTAGCGTGACCTTGGGGGGTAATCCGGTGGACGTGGCCGGTCGTTTTCCGCAGCCTGGCGATCAGGCGCCCGGCTTCACACTGGTGGCAGTGGATCTGTCCGATGTGTCGCTGGCGCAGTATGCCGGCAAGCGCAAGGTGCTCAACATTGTGCCCAGTCTGGACACGCCCACCTGCGCCACGTCCACACGCAAGTTCAATGCCGAGGCAGCGGCGCTGAGCAATACCGTGGTGTTGGTGATTTCCGCTGACTTGCCCTTTGCGATGAAGCGTTTTTGCGAAACCGAGGGGCTGGAGAACGTGATCAGCCTGTCCACCCTGCGCGGGGGCGAGTTCCTCACTGATTATGGGGTGCGGATTGCATCCGGGCCGCTGGGCGGGCTGGCGGCGCGTGCCGTGATCGTGCTCGACGAGCAGGACCGCGTGCTCCATTCGGAACGGGTGTCCGAGATCAAGAACGAGCCGGATTACGCCGCCGCACTTGCCGCGCTGGCCTGATCGGGTACATGCCCGGCACGGATTTCCGTGACCGGGCGGCGTCCGGTGGCACACTGTGGCGGCACAGGGAGAGCAGGTCATGAAGCATCCCTATCCATTGCATGTACATATTTCGACACTCTTTGTGGTGTTGATCCTGCTGGTGGGAAGCCTGGTCGGAGTGCTGGGCTACCGTTCCAGCCAGGGCGTGCTGGAGCGCTCGGCCGATGCCCTGACCGAACGTGCCAGCCATGAGGTGCTGATCGAGCTCGACCGCGCGCTGGCCCCCGCCCGCATGGTGGTTGGCCTGCTCGGACGCGATGCGCTGGTGGAGGCAACCAGCCTGCATGAGCGCCTGGAGAGTCTGGAGCGGGTGCGTGAGGCCTTGGTGCATGCTCCTTTGCTGTCGGCCCTGTATGTCGGCTATCCGGATGGCGATTTCTTCATGGTGCGGCGTCTGGTGGACGAGCAGGAGCGACAGTTGCTTGATGCCCCACCGGGCAGCGTCTACATGGTGCAGTCCATAGATCGGCAGCATCCGGTGGCCGGTGAGTATCGTTATCTGGATGCACACTTGGGCGTGTTGCGGGTGCAGGCACGACCGGCTTATCCACAGCAGTTCGATCCGCGTTCGCGCATGTGGTACCAGGCCGCACGCGAGGGCGGGCAGGCTGTGCAGACGCCGCCCTATGTGTTTTTTTCGAATGGCCGCATTGGCACCACGCTGGCCGGGCGTGCAGCAGGGGGCAGCGCGCAGGGGGTGGTGATCGGTGCCGACATCCTGCTTGAGACCCTGAGCGGGGTGCTGGCCGGGCAGAAGATGACTCCGGGCACCGAAATTGCACTGCTCGATGCCGACGGCCTGGTCGTGGCGCATGCGGGGAGTGCGCCGGCGGGCGGGAATGCAGGTCTTTTGCCGGAGCATCCGCAGCCGCAGGGTGAAGGTGCGATGCTTGCACCGGCTGCGGCGCTGGGGGTGCCGGTATTCGCGCAGCTGGCCGCTGCCTTGCCGGATGGGGGCGACAGGCAGGCCCTGAGCCTGAGCGTGGAGGGGGCGGTGTGGAAGGCGAGCATCCACCGTCTGTCGCCGAACGGTCTGCCCTATTATCTGGTGATCGCGATTCCCGAGCGCGAACTGATGGCCGATGCACTACGCATGCGCGATCTGTCCTTGCTGCTGACGCTGCTGGTGATCTGCCTGTCGGTACCGGTTGCCTGGTGGCTGGCCCGGCGGGTGTCCGAATCCCTGCGCGCGCTGGCCGGCGAGGCGGAAGCCATCCGCCACTTTGATTTCGAGGCTCCGATCCGGGTCCGCTCCTTTGTGAAGGAGGTACAGGAACTGGCCCTGACCATGGACGGGATGAAGGCCACGGTGCGGCGTTTTTTGTCCCTCAACGCTCAGGTTGCCGCCGAACGCGATTTCGACCGCCTGATGCAGCGCGTGCTGGGCGAAACCCTGTCGGCTGCGTCGGCCAGTCTGGGCGTGCTGTATCTGACCGATGAAAAGGGGCGGCTGAATCCTGCGATGGTCCGTCAGGGGGCGACCGAGGGACAGATCGCAGGACAGATCGCAGGACAGACAGACACCGGTGCCTTGCGCACGCTGCAGCCGCAGCACGCCGACGAGGCTGCAGTGGTGCAGGCACTGGGGGCGCGGCGGGCGGCCGCGATCCGCCTTTCCGCGCGCGATGCCGCCGGTGTCGGGCTGGATGCCGCACAGTGGCAGGGGGCGCACGCGATTGCGGTGCCGCTGAACATGCGCGACGGCCAGCAGGTGGGCGCCATGCTGCTGTTGCGCAATGCGCCGCTGGAAGAGGCCCTCATCGGTTTTGTGGATGCCATGTCCGGGCTGGCCGCCGTATCGCTGGAAAACCAGCAGCTCATCAAGCTGCAGCGCGCCCTGTTCGACTCGTTCGTGCGTGTGATTGCGGCCGCAATCGATGCCAAGAGCGCCCATACCGGGGGTCATTGCAGCCGGATGCCCGAGTTGGCCCGGATGCTCGCGCAGGCGGCCTGCGATGCCGGCGAGGGGCCGTATGCGGCTTTTCAGCTCGATGAGCAGGGCTGGGAAGCGCTGCACCTGGCGGCCTGGTTGCATGACTGCGGCAAGGTGACGACGCCCGAATATGTCATCGACAAGGCCACCAAACTGGAAACGCTGCATGACCGCATCCACGAGGTGCGCATGCGCTTCGAAGTGCTCAAGCGCGATGCGCGGATTGCCTGTCTGGAGGCGATTGCCAATGGCGCCGACCCCGGGCAGGCCGAAGCGCGTCTGCAGGCCGAATGGCAGGCGCTGGACGACGATTTTGCCTTTGTGGCCAGTTGCAACCAGGGCGCGGAGCGCATGTCGGACACGCAGCGTGCACGCCTGCAGGTCATTGCCCGGCGCAGTTGGCTGCGCACGCTGAGCGACCGCATCGGAATTTCCGCTGAAGAGCTGGCGCGCAAGGCTGTCAGCCCCGAGCCAGACCTGCCGGTGTTCGAACCGCTGCTTGCCGATCGTCCTGAGCATTGCCTGCCCCGCCGCGAGAGCGAGCGCTTTGGCCCGGGCAACCCCTGGGGTTTCAACATGCGCGTGCCGGAGTGGTTGTATGACCGTGGCGAGCTGCATTGCCTGGGGGTGGAGCGCGGCACGCTGACCGATGAAGAGCGCTACAAGATCAACGAACACATCGTGCAGACCGAGATCATGTTGCGCCAGCTCATCTACCCGCGCCATCTGCGCAATGTGCCGGAGATCGCGGCCGGCCATCATGAAAAGATGGATGGTAGCGGCTACCCGAAGGGGCTTACCCGCGAGCAGATGAGCCCGCTGGCGCGGATGATGGCGATTGCCGACATTTTCGAGGCCTTGACGGCCAGCGACCGGCCCTACAAGCGCGGCAAGAAGCTGTCCGAAGCCCTGGCAATCATGGCCAGAATGCGCGATGAGCGTCATGTCGACGATGAGCTTTTCGCGTTGTTCGTCACTTCGCGGGCGTATCTCGACTATGCCCGGCGCTTCATGTCGCCGGAGCAGATCGACGAGGTGGACGAGGCCGCGTTGTTGCGGAGGGCCTGACGCTCCCGCTGTGTAACGCCCCGCCTCAGGGCTGGGGCACGGTATGGGTCGGAAGCGGGGCCGGTGCCGGAGCGGTATTGCCGCTTGCTTCGCAGACCTGGTTGCGGCCTCCATGCTTGGCTGCGTAGAGCGCCTTGTCGGCCAGCTGGATCAGGTGAGTGGGCGTGTCCAGGCGTGTGCCCGGGCAGCTGGCCACGCCAATGCTCAGGGTGAAACTGACCTCGCCCGGCGTGCCGTCGGCACGGGGCACCTGCAGTTCGGCGCAGTCCTGACGCACCCGTTCCGCGATGCGCAGGGCTTCGTCACGCTCCACACCGGGCAGCAACAGGGTGAACTCCTCGCCGCCGTAGCGTGAGGCGAGTTCGTCTGCTCGCTGCGAGTAGTGTTGCAGCACGTGTGCAAGGCTGCGCAGGCAGTTGTCACCGGTCAGGTGGCCATAGGTGTCGTTGAGCCGCTTGAAATGATCGATGTCGAGCATCATCAGGGTCAGCCAGCTGCCATGGCGGCGGGCGCGGTGGATGGCCTGCAAGAGCGCGTCGTCGAAATGCCCGCGATTGGCCAGGCCGGTGAGGCCGTCCTGCTCCGAGCGCTTCTGCAATTCGCTGTTGGCGCTGCGCAGCTCTTCGGTGAGGGTGGCGTAGTCCTCGACTGCGTGGCGAATCATGTCCAGCTCGATGAACAGCGCAGCCGGCAACCTGACCTTGCCGCCCCCCTGTCGGTGTATTGCGTGCAGCCCCTCGACCGCCTGCTGGATCGGACGCAGCACGAGCACATGCAGCGCCCACAGCGCGAGCAGCGAGGTGATTGCGATGGTGAGGATCAGGCCGTGGATGTAGCGGCTGATCGAACCGGCATCCTCGGCGGTGCGGGCGGACAACTCCTTCACCTTGAGCGCGGCATCCACGCTCAGATGGTCGGCCATCCGTTCATAGTGCTCGTTGCCCCGGGAGAGCAGGCTGGCCGAGCGCTGGCTCAGTGTTTCGTGCAGGGTGAGCAGTTCGGCCAGGGTGTCCATGCGGATCATCGCCGATTGCAGACTGCCGGCCTGAGCGGGCTGGGTCAGTGCTTGCAGTCGGTCCAGCCGATCTTGCAGCGCCATGAGCTGATCGCGCACCTCCCCGGCGGGGCCTGACAAAGGCCCCAATCCGTGAAGGCGGCCGCTGATGTAGCCCCAGGCGTGGTTCAGCGCGCGCAGATTCTCGGCCAGGCCGTTGCGGCGAGCGGCTTCACCGCTGCCGGCCAGGGTCGCCAGATCGAGCGTTCTGGTCAGTCCATGCATTTCAGCGAGCAGTTCGGCCTGTTCCGTACGGATGTTCTCGATCTCGCGGACGATGCCGAGCAGTGCCAGGGTGCTTTCCTCAAGAAAGCTGTCGTTCTCGAAGGTAAAGCCTTGAATCAGCACCTGGGCCCGTAGCCGGAGGTTGCGGGCGATGCGGGCGTCGTCGGTCCAGTACAGGGTGTTCAGGTAATTGCCGAGCGTTTCCACCTTCACCGCATGGCGGTGGTTGTCCATGATGGTGGGCAGGTAGTGGTGGTAGGTGGCTTCGGAGCTGGCCGCGATTTCGGTCAGGCGCGGCAGCACCAGGCCGGAAATGAGCGCCAGAAAGCAGATCATGGCCAGCACACTGGCAGAAATCGTCATCGCCAGCCCCGGCTGGAAGCGCCGTTCGGTTCTGGGGGGAGGGCTGGATCCGGTCATGGCGGCCAGGGCATCGAATCAATACACGCTGAACGGCAGGTGCTTGCGGTTGATCTGGTCGTAACGGCCGTTCAGCCTCAGGCTGGTCAGGGCTTCGTTGATCCGCGCAAGCAGGGCGTGGTTGTGCTTGCGCACGGCAATGCGCGCTTCGGCCTTGAGCATTTCGCTGGCAACCGGATCGCCGACATAGTCGAAGCCCCGGCCTTCGGGGCTTTCCAGAAAGTCCAGCAGGTGAATGGTGTCGGAAAGGATCAACTCGGCTTCGCCTTGCTTGAGCAGTTCGAGGGCTTGTGCGGTGTCGTCAGCGAGCAGCAGCGTGCTTGCCGGATAGTTGGCCTGCAGGAAATCGGCCTGTATCGTGCCCCGTCCGGTGGTAATGCGGCGCCCTGCCAGGGCTTCGGGGGATGTCACGGTGAATCGTCCGCTACGGCTGGCAAACACCGAATGGGTGCGGTAGTAATGATCGGAAAAGTCCACCCGGAGGGCTCGTTCGTCGGTGCGGGCCATGCTGGCCACCACCATGTCGAAGCGCCCGGCCTCCAGGCCGGGGATCAGGCTCTCCCAGGGGGCGGCCTGCACTTGACAGGCCACCTTCATTTCCGCGCACAGCGCATGGGCAATGTCGACATCGAAACCGGCCAGCTCACCGTGTTCGTCGATATAACTGAAGGGTGCATAGCTTCCCTCGGTGGCCACGGTGAGCGATTCGCTGTGTACCGGCAGGGCGAAAATGCACGACAGAAGTAACATGCCGTGTAAAAGGATTGATCGCGCGTGCATGTTTCGTGATGTAATGATGGCCGGCCAGACGGCGTGTGGCGGGACTGCGTGGCAGGTCATTGACCCAAGTATCACGCACAAGGATACTCTGCCAGGCACGCCTGTGGCAGGTTTTCACAAGAACAATTCAGAACAGAACCACTCTTTCCGGTTCGTGCGGATGCTGGCTTTGGCTTCCGGCGTGCGTGCATGGAGATGATTTTGATAGCGAGAGTTTTTTCGATCCTGGCCTTGCTGGCCGCTTCGCTCGGTTCCGCTGGTGCAGCAGGGCTGTCCAGCCAGACGGTGCAGCAAGGATGGCCGGCGTCGGTGCTGCTGGCGCAAGCCGGGGCCGCCGATGAAACAGCGCCTGAAACCTCAGGCGCTCATCGCATGGCCGAGGACGATGGTCAGGGATTGCGCCTGCCCCTGCTGGAGACGGCCCGCGAGAAAGTCTACAACGCCACTGAATGGGCTGCGCGTGGCATTGACAGCTGGTTTGGCGACAGGCCTTTCGAGGACGGTGGCCGGATTTCGCAAGGCCGCCTCGGTCTGCGCACCTTGTGGCGGCAGGACGATGGTTTCGATTTCAATCTGCGTTTCCGGGTCCGTATGGAGTTGCCCAATGCGCGCGACCGTGCCTACCTGATCATCGGGCGCGAGAACGAGCGCGAGCTGGTGACCGACAAGCCCGACGCTTTTTCGCGCCAGCAGCAGCTTCTGTCCGAAGACCGCAACCAGGATGACACCTTCTTTGCCGGGCTGGGCGTGGCCCTGCGCGACTCCATCGATCTTCGCGTGGGCGTGCGGGGGGGCTACAAGATTTACACCCAGGCCCGTTATACCAAGGAGTGGATGCTGTCCGAGCGTGACCGCACTGAATTCCGGGAAACGATCTTCTGGACGGTCAGCGAAGGTTTCGGCTCGACCACCTCATTCGATTACGAGCATTTCTATTCCCCTTCTCTGGCCTTCCGCTGGCTGAACTCCGGAACGGTGTCCGAGAAAACCGACGGTTTTGCCTGGTCGAGCAGTGCGGGCATGTACAAGGCTTTCGGCGATGACAAGCTGTTGTCGGCAGAGGCCTTGGTCAATGGTGAAACCGGGATCGGCGTCGGTGTGCGCGAGTATGGTGTGCGCATCAAGTGGCAGCAACCGGTGTATCGTGACTGGCTGATCGGAGAGCTTGTCTTCGGTCACTTCTGGCCGCGCAAGGACGAGTACAGCGAGCGGAGCTCCAGCTGGGCGATTGGCGGCGGACTGGAGATGCGCTTCTGAAACGTCGGTTTTCAATTGCAAGTGATTGTTTGAAGGACAGTTTTTCTGTCCAACGAACATCCGGAGGCTAGGATTTCGCGCTGCAACAGCGTAAAATCCCGGCCTTCGCTGTTTTTTGTCTCCTTTCGCACCCGAGGTGCGCACGCGCCATGCTCTATCCCACCCGTTTTGACGTCATTGTGGTTGGCGGCGGTCACGCCGGCACCGAAGCCGCGCTGGCCGCTGCGCGCATGGGCGTTCGCACCCTGCTGCTCAGCCACAATATCGAGACACTGGGGGCGATGAGCTGCAACCCGTCCATCGGCGGCATCGGCAAGGGCCATCTGGTGAAGGAGGTCGATGCGCTGGGCGGGGCCATGGCGGCCGCTACCGACGAGGCCGGCATCCAGTTCCGCATCCTGAACGCCTCCAAAGGCCCTGCCGTGCGTGCCACCCGCGCCCAGGCCGACCGGGTGCTGTACAAGGCGGCGATTCGCAGGCGGCTGGAAAATCAGGCCAACCTCACCCTGTTCCAGCAGGCCGTCGATGACCTGACCGTGTCGGGCAACCGTGTCACTGGCGTCATCACCCAACTCGGCATCCGCTTCGAGGCGCCCACCGTCGTGTTGACGGCGGGCACTTTCCTGAACGGTCTGATCCATGTCGGCCTGGAAAGCCATGCAGCGGGCCGCGCGGGCGATCCGCCGTCGATTTCGCTCGGTCGCCGCCTGAAGGAGCTGGCCCTGCCGCAGGGCCGTCTGAAGACCGGCACGCCACCGCGCATCGATGGCCGCACGGTGGATTATTCGGTGATGCAGGAGCAGCCCGGGGACGATCCGGTGCCGGTGTTCAGCTTCCTCGGTTCGGCCGGGCAGCATCCCCGGCAACTGCCGTGCTGGATCACCCAGACCAACGAGCGCACCCACGACATCATTCGCGCCAACCTCGACCGCTCGCCGATGTACTCCGGTGTCATCGAGGGGGTGGGGCCGCGCTACTGCCCCTCCATCGAGGACAAGATCCACCGCTTTGCGGACAAGAACAGCCACAACGTCTTTCTTGAACCGGAAGGGCTGGACACCCACGAGCTGTATCCGAACGGAATTTCCACCTCGCTGCCCTTCGATGTGCAGCTCGAAGTCGTGCGCTCCATCCGGGGCATGGAGCAGGCCCACATCCTGCGCCCGGGGTATGCCATCGAGTACGATTACTTCGATCCGCGCAACCTCCGCTCGTCGCTCGAAACCAAGACATTCGAGGGCCTGTTCTTTGCCGGTCAGATCAACGGCACCACCGGATATGAGGAAGCTGCCGCGCAGGGCCTGCTGGCGGGCGCCAATGCGGCGCTGCAGGTGCTGGGCCGCGACGCCTGGTGTCCGCGTCGCGATCAGGCCTATCTCGGTGTGCTGGTCGACGATCTGATCACGCGTGGCGTGGCCGAACCCTACCGCATGTTCACTTCACGCGCCGAATATCGCCTGCAATTGCGCGAAGACAATGCCGACCTGCGTCTGACCGAAGCCGGCCGGGCGCTGGGGCTGGTGGATGATGTCCGCTGGGCCGCATTCTGCGAGAAACGCGAGATGATCGAGCGCGAAACGGCCCGTTTGCGTGCCACCTGGGCGCACCCCGAGAGCGTGCCTGCGACCGAGGCCGAGCGTGTGCTGGGCAAGGCGCTGGAGCGTGAATACCGCTTCTTCGACCTGCTGCGACGCCCGCAGACCCGTTACGCGGAGTTGATGGCCCTGCCCGGTGCGCCCGATGCGCCGCTGGCCGATGCACAGGTCATCGAGCAGATCGAGATTGCCGCCAAATATCAGGGCTACATCGACCGTCAGCAGGACGAAGTGGCCCGCCAGCAGCAGGCCGAAGCCACCCGGCTGCCGCCCGACCTCGACTATGCCGAGGTGCGCGGTCTGTCCCGGGAAGTGCAGCAAAAGCTCAGCCAGCACCGTCCGGAAACCATCGGTCAGGCGGGACGCATCCAGGGGGTGACCCCGGCGGCGATCTCGCTGTTGCTGGTCTGGCTCAAGCGGCGCGACCTGCAGTCGGCCGCCTCACAACAACGGGATCCGGCATGAACGGCGCGCTCCTGGACGAGGGCCTGCAGGGGCTCGGGCTGGTGCTTCCGTCAGCGGCACGCGACAGGCTGCTGGCGTATGCTGGATTGCTGCTGAAGTGGAACCGGGTGTACAACCTCACGGCGATCCGCGATCCGCAGCAGGCCATCACACACCATCTGCTCGACTCGCTGGCGGTCGTGCCGCACCTGCAGGGGGTGACGCGTCTGCTCGATGTGGGTTCCGGCGGTGGCCTGCCCGGTATTCCGCTCGCCATCTGCCTGCCTGCCCTGCAGGTGCATTCGGTCGAAACGGTGGGCAAGAAAGCGAGCTTTCAGCAACAGGCGCGCATTGAGCTCGGGCTGGACAACTTCAGCGTGTCCGCCGCCCGGGTTGAAAACCTGCCCGCAGAACCGGGTTTCGACGGGGTGATTTCGCGGGCTTTCTCCAGCCTGGAAGACTTCACCCGCCTGACCCGCCACCTGCTCGTGCCCGGTGGCCGCTGGTTCGCAATGAAGGGTTTGTATCCTGCGGATGAGCTGGCCGCCCTGCCACCCGACGTCCGGCTGCTCGAACGCATCCGGCTGACGGTGCCGGGGCTCGAGGCCGAGCGTAACTTATTGATCCTGGGAAGCGACTGAATGGCCCGAATTTTCTGTGTTGCCAATCAAAAAGGCGGGGTCGGCAAGACCACCACCTGCGTCAATCTGGCTGCCGCGCTGCACAAGGCCGGCCAGCGCACGCTGCTGGTCGATCTCGACCCGCAGGGCAATGCGACCATGGGCAGTGGCATCGACAAGCATGCACTGACGCGTACGGTGTATCACCAACTGGTCGGGCTGGCGGATCTGCCCGTCGTGCGCCAGACCTCACCCTCCGGGTACTACGACGTGCTGCCGGCCAATCGCGACCTGGCTGGCGCCGAGGTGGAACTGGTGGGGCTGGAGCGGCGTGAGCACCGGCTCGGCGACAGCCTGTCGCGCTTTCACGACGATTATGATTTCGTGCTGGTGGACTGCCCGCCTTCCCTCTCCATGCTCACCCTCAACGGCCTGTGTGCCGCCGATGGCGTGATCATTCCGATGCAATGCGAGTATTATGCGCTGGAGGGCCTGTCCGACCTGGTGAATACCATCAAGAAAGTGCATGCCAACCTCAACGGCAAGCTGAAGATCATCGGCCTGCTGCGCGTGATGTTCGACACTCGGGTGACCCTGCAGCAACAGGTCTCCGCCCAACTGGAGAGCCATTTCGAGAACAAGGTCTTCCATGCCATCGTGCCCCGCAACGTGCGCCTGGCCGAAGCACCCAGTCATGGCATGCCGGGGGTGGTGTTCGATCCCGCTTCCAAGGGGGCGCAGGCGTACATGAACTTCGCGCATGAAATGATTGAACGGGTCAAGGAACTGTGATCCCCATTGCCGTGCCCCTAACTGCCACTGCGGACGCCTCCTCATGACACCTCCCAAACTCAAGGGCCTGGGCCGTGGCCTGGACGCCCTGCTGGCCGGCAACCGCGAGCAGGAACCCGAAAAGGGAGAGCTGCAGGCGTTGCATGTCGACAGCCTGCAGGCCGGGCGTTATCAGCCCCGCACCCGCATGGACCCGGGTTCGCTCGAAGAGCTGGCCGCCTCGATCAAGACCCAGGGCCTGATGCAACCGATCCTGGTGCGTCCGCTGGGCAACGCACGCCACGAAATCATCGCCGGCGAACGGCGCTGGCGGGCAGCCAGCATTGCCGGCCTGGACAAGGTGCCCTGCCTGGTGCGGGACATTCCCGACGAAGCCGCGCTGGCGATGTCGCTGATCGAGAACATCCAGCGCGAAAACCTCAATCCGCTCGAAGAGGCTGCGGGCATTCAACGCCTGGTCGATGAGTTCGGCATGACCCACCAGCAGGCAGCCGACGCCGTCGGCCGCTCGCGCTCGGCGGCCAGCAACCTGCTGCGACTGCTGCAGTTGGCCGAGCCGGTGCAGGAACTGCTCATGGCGGGAGATATCGACATGGGCCATGCCCGTGCCCTGCTGCCCCTCGATCCGGCCAGCCAGATACAGGTCGCCAACCAGATTGCCGCGCGCGATGTATCGGTGCGCGAGGCCGAGCGGATGGTGCAGGCGATTCTCAAGCCCCGTGAGCCGCGCCCCGAGCAGGTGCCCGACCGCGATCTGCTGCGCCTGCAGGAAGAGCTGGCCGACAGCCTGGGGGCCAGCGTGCGCATCAAGGCCAATCGCAAGGGCACCGGAGAGGTGAGCATCCGCTTTGCCAGCCTTGACCAGCTCGACGGCCTGCTCGCCCGCTTCCGTTGAAACCCTGTCGTCATTGCTGCGTTGCGCAAGCGCACATCGCCGCCTCCGACCGGGCAATCGTCCGACGGAAAGATGCAGAAAACCGAGTCAGGACTCGACTATCGGAATACTCTTCTATAAGATGCAGGACTCGGGGTCGGTGTGTTTGCTGCGATGCAATGTCAATTTGACTTTGTCGCGGTTAACCCCTACCATTCCCGGAATTTCAAGGTAGTCGGCGCACCGGTAAGCGCGACCGCAGATCCATGTACAAAATGGTATTGCTGCAGCTGGGCGCAACTCTCGTCGCAACGGTCTTGGCGGCCGTTTTTTTTGGCGTCAAGGGTGCTGTGTCGGCTGGCTTGGCCGGGTTGGCGTGTGTGATACCCAACGCTCTCTTCGCCTTACGCCTGTCAATGGCGTCGCAGAGAACGGGGGTTCCGCCAGCTTCGGCCTTCTTCGTGGGCGAAATAGTGAAAGTCGCCGCGATCGTGGGATTACTGGTGCTGATCAAGGTTCAGTACGAAGACCTTCACTGGGGGGCTTTGTTTCTGGGGCTTGTTCTGGCGCTCAAGGCGAATTTGTTTGCATTTTTGGTGAAGACATAAAAATGGCTGGAAACGCTCCCACTGCATCTGAGTACGTAACTCACCACTTGGCCAACCTGAACCAGACTGGCCATCCTCAGGAAAACATCATCGACTGGGGTTACATCAACCTCGATTCGGTGTTCTGGTCGTTTGGCCTGGGGATTCTCACTGTCTATATTCTCTGGCGTGCTTCCAGTCGTGCCACGTCCGGCGTGCCTGGTCGCTTCCAGGGTTTTGTCGAGTTGATGGTCGAAATGGTGGCCGATCAGGCCAAGGGCATCGTGCATAGCGCCGAGTCGCGCAAGTTCGTCGCCCCGCTCGCACTCACCGTGTTCGTGTGGGTGTTCCTGATGAACTTCATGGACTTGATCCCGGTCGATCTCATCCCGATGCTGTGGGGCGGTGCCCTCACCGCCATGGGCTTCGTCGATAGCCCGGGCGAGGCCTACATGCGCGTCGTGCCCACCGCAGACATCAACGTGCCGCTGGGCATGTCCATCTCGGTGCTGATGATGTGCGTCTATTACAACATCAAGATCAAGGGCTTCAGCGGCTGGATGCATGAGCTCTTCACTGCACCCTTCGGCGCTCACCCGGTGCTGTGGCCGGTCAACTTCGTCATGCAGATGATCGAATTCCTGGCCAAGACGGTGTCCCACGGTTTGCGACTGTTCGGCAACCTGTTCGCCGGCGAGCTGATCTTCATCCTGATCGCGCTGATGGGCGGTACCGCCACCGTATTCGGTTTCCTCGGGCATGTGATTGCCGGTTCGATCTGGGCAATCTTCCACATCCTGATCATCGTGCTGCAGGCGTTCATCTTCATGATGCTGACCCTGGTGTATGTCGGTCAGGCGCACGAAGGTCACTGATTTCTGATACGTTTCACCCTCTTGTCTCTTTTTTAACTTAGTTACTTTTACTTTACAAAAGGAGTTGTCATGGAACACGTTCTCGGTTTTGTTGCTCTGGCTGCCGGTCTGATCATCGGTATGGGTGCCATCGGTGCATGTATCGGTATCGGCATCATGGGTTCCAAGTACCTCGAAGCATCCGCCCGTCAGCCTGAGCTGATGAACGCCCTGCAGACCAAGATGTTCCTGCTGGCCGGCCTGATCGATGCCGCATTCCTGATCGGTGTCGGTATCGCCATGATGTTCGCATTCGCCAACCCGTTCGTGCTCTGATCGGTTCCGACCATTAACTCGAACGAGGGCCTCTAACAGTGAATTTGAACGCAACCCTGATAGCCCAGATCGTTGTGTTCTTCATTCTCGGCTGGTTCACGATGAAATTCGTGTGGCCGCCGATCGTGAAGGCACTCGATGACCGCGCGAAGAAAATCGCCGACGGGCTGGCAGCTGCGGACAAAGCCAAGGCCGATCTCTCGCTTGCCGAGAAGAAAGTTGTCGAGGAAATGCGCAAGGCCCGCGAATCTGCGGGTGAAGTGCGCACGGTAGCCGAAAAGCAGGCCGCCAAGATCCTTGAGGACGCACGTGCCGAAGCTGGCCGCATCATCGCAAAAGCCCGTGAGGCTGCGGAAGGCGAAGCCGCCGTCGCAGCGCAGCGCGCCAAGGAAGACCTGCGTGATCAGGTCGCGCAACTGGCCGTCGCCGGCGCAGAGAAAATTCTGCGTCGCGAGATCGATGCCAAGGTGCACGCCGAACTGCTCGCAAACCTGAAACAGGAACTCTGAAGCCATGGCCGAGAACGTCACCATCGCCCGCCCTTACGCTGACGCTGCCTTTGCGCTGGCATCCGGGGCCGATGCGCTGGCGCCCTGGTCGGAAGCACTGGATCGACTGGCCGCCATTGCGGCGGACCCGTCGATGCAGGCCTGCATCAGCGACCCCAATCTGTCGCAGGACCAGCTCTACAAGCTGGTCCTCGACGTCGCTGGCAAAGGCCTGAAAGCCGAACAGAAGAATTTCGTTCGCGTTCTCGTCGAGAACGACCGTCTGCAGGTGCTTCCAGAGATCCGCGATCTGTTCATCAACAAGAAGAACGGACATGAAGGCGTCAAGGAGGCAGATATTGCCTCCGCTTTTCCGCTTGACGAAGCAACCCTGGCAAGCCTCACAAAAGATCTTGAAGCCCGTTTCAAAGCCAAGATCAATGTGAAGGTCCGCCTCGCCCCGGAGCTGATCGGGGGGGTTCGCATCGCCGTCGGCGATGAAGTCATCGACGCCTCTGTACGCGGCAAGCTCGCAAACATGGCAGCTGCGCTAAAGAACTAGGAGCATATACATGCAACTCAATCCCTCTGAAATCAGTGATCTGATTAAGAGCCGGATCCAGAACCTGCAACTGTCCGCCGCTTCGAAGAACGAAGGGACGGTTGTGTCGGTTACGGATGGCATCACCCGTCTGCACGGTCTGACCGACGTCATGCAGGGCGAGATGCTCGAATTCCCCGGCGACACGTTTGGTCTCGCGCTGAACCTCGAGCGTGACTCGGTTGGTGCGGTCATTCTGGGTGACTACGAGCACATCACCGAAGGCGACACCGTCAAGGCTACCGGCCGCATTCTGGAAGTGCCGGTCGGCCCCGAACTGCTGGGCCGCGTGGTCAACGCCCTGGGTCAGCCGATCGACGGCAAGGGCCCGATCAACGCCAAGCTCACCGACAAGATCGAAAAGGTTGCGCCCGGCGTCATCGCCCGCCAGTCCGTTTCGCAGCCAGTGCAGACCGGCCTGAAGTCGGTTGACGCCATGGTGCCGATCGGCCGTGGCCAGCGCGAGCTGATCATCGGCGACCGTCAGACCGGCAAGACCGCGGTTGCGGTGGATGCGATCATCAACCAGAAGGGCCAG
>Ga0172382_10000243_pt1 | contig 99977 bp, 88 predicted proteins | sample Leawel138RmetaG_FD_122245 | JGI IMG/M metagenome (GOLD analysis project Ga0172382, IMG submission 122245) | Leachate microbial communities from a municipal landfill in Southern Ontario, Canada - Leachate well 138R metaG | ecosystem: Engineered > Solid waste > Landfill > Unclassified | place... | reverse complement strand
GAGGTTACCGTAAAACTGTAATCTTCATTGGTCGAAACCACAGTTCCGCCTTCTGTCCAGTTGATGAAAGTATAGCCTGCATTTGCTGTTGCACTTACGGTTGCAGTATCGCCCTCGTCATAAGTACCGTCACCTGTGGTCGCACCGCCTGCTGCTGGATTTGCTGAAGTTACCACCGAAAATTGGTCATTTCCACCGCAGTCACCTTCAATGGTAAATGCAAAATCCAATACATAGCCGTAGCTTGACAGATTTTCAAATGAAGCATAATTGTCAAGAGAGCCGTATGCGTTTGTTCCGTTATAAATCTGATCTGTGGATCTCCAAAAGTTATTATTGCCAGCAGTAGAAGTTGTGGTGATTGCCATCCAATAATTGGTTCCTGTGCTTCCTCCTTCAAGCTCCAAATTCAATGAACTGAGATCCAAAGCAATTTCATACACATCGCCGCTCAATAAAGTTTGAGATACAGGCACAACTGAAGTTGGCGAAAGCACTTCGTCACCCGGTGTTCCTGATTCATCCTTATAAAAAGAAACTTTGACAGTCGATACCTGATTACTCATTGGGAATTTCACGGTTCCAACCGTCATGTCAACATCCGCCCCAACCGGGAAGTCAGAGGCCAAAACAATTCCGGCTGAAGTATCTCCCAAAGCAGTACCTCCCATATTGACTTCATAATCAACACCGCAATCGTCACTTGGGAGCAGTGTTGTAAAAATATAAGATGAAGACCAGGCTGAATTGCTTCCTCCGGAACATTTGGAACGAATCTGCGCCTCATATTCTGTATTTGGTGTCAATCCGGTCAACGAAACAAAATTGGTTGCGGTTGAAGAAGTAATCCAGGAACCGCTGCCGGTTGCCCGATATCTGAAATCGTATTCGGCTGCCGGAATCATATTCCAGATCAGATCCGCCGTTGTGGTGCCTACAGAAGTTGCTGTCAGACCCATAGGAACATCCGGGTTACACTCAATCGGCTGATCGGATATACCGGTAATAATCAATGAATAATTTTGACTTCCTCCGGTCAGACTGCCTTTGTGTGTAATTCTGATTTTATACTGACCCGTAGGATTTGAAACTTCCACCCTTTCGTAAGGATCTCTGAAATTGTCCCCCTTCGCATTGGTGGTCACACCTGTCAGCTTCCATGGTTCGTAGCTTGTGCCTCCTTTGATGATTCGTAGGTCGAGATCGTTTACAAGAACCGGAGATGTATTGTTTAATTCTCCGGTCCTGCCAGGTCCCGGACGGTCAGTCCAACTGATGGATGCCATCAGATTATTTATTTCATCCGAATAAACATCAAATTCATAAGTCTGACCATTGTTCAGTGTAAGTTCCTGAATCAGTGTGCCGTTTCCGTTATTGCTGATGACCTGTGCAGCTCGTTTTGCATTCAGTAATCCCCAGCCCCAGACCGCATCCGGCCCGACCGGCCCCGCATCATCGGCTGTATGAAGCACCAAACCTTTCAGAGTGGCTGCCTTCATAAAACTGGAATTTATATTATTGTAATGCTGCTGAAGAAGCAGCAGTGTTCCGGTTACATTGGGTGAAGACATCGAAGTACCGGTATAGGTGTCATAAGCAGAGTTGCCTGTACTGATTGATGAATAAAGTCCGGTACCGTTACCTGTGATATCGGGTTTAATCCGATAATCGTCAGTCGGTCCCTGACTGCTTCCCGAATTAATTAAGACACTGATCAGATCACCGTTTGAATTCACATTTGCATCCTGTGCATTGGCAATCACCAATGAATTTTTACTGGTACCGGCGCCTGTCAACTTGTCGTAGCCGGTTACACCGTCAAGCGGATTTATGTTGTAATTTGCAGTACCGTCATTACCAGCCGATTTCACCATCAGATAATAGGGTGCATTGAACATTATATTGTCCCAGCTGGCAGACTCCTGATGATAGTTTCCAAAATACCAGGAAGCAAGCTGATCACTCCTCCAACCGTAGGAATGATTTGAAAGCAGCATACCGTTTGCTGCAGCGGTCGTTGCCTCACTCAAATCATTGTTCCAATCATAACCCCTGACTCTGCCCTGGGGTGCCATTCCTTTGGCCTGAGCCTGTACACCCGATGCAATTATGGTTCCGGTCACATGGGCACCATGGTCACTTCTTGCGGTCGTACCATCACCCACTGTATAGCGTCCGTTGTATTCCTGGTGAGTTGTTCTTGCAATGCCACTGTCCCAAACATAAGCAGTCATATTCTGACCCATCAGATTCAATCCAAGCGATCCTCCGGCATTAAGATGGTCTGTTCGGGTAGAATGCGCAGCATCTTTATTGTTAGTAATATAATAAATCGGAGTTCCGTCAGGAAGAATTCGTTGAAGTTCGGAACGTGTAACACCATCATCTATAATAAGCGGGAGTCCCATTTTTGGTGCGAGATCCAACACCCTGTTCCTTTCGTACTGATATTTTAAATCCGTTTCGTTTTTAAGTTTGCTCAGTTCATTCTGATCATAACTTGTAGCGATTTTCGCTGACTGCTGAGGCGTTTGACCCATACCCCAATGGGTAGCTCCAAACAGCAAAATCAACAGATAGTGTAAATAGTTTCTCATTGAGTTACATTTTTAGTTTTACAATCTGAGGTTTGGTTGGAGGTAATTCGCGGTAAAACTATAAAAAAATTTAACATTTCAATAATTATTTATTGATTTGTAATACTGCTCGTTATGAAATCATTGAAAGCTTTTACAATTCATTGAGAGTTTGTAGATTTATCATCCCAATAAGTCCTTATGAAAAATCTCATTGTTAAATTCTTTTCAGTCCTTCTCATTCCGGTCTTATCCATAGGTCAGACTTTTCAAAACGGAATGGTCGTCAGCGCACATCCAAAAGCTTCAGAGGTTGGAATTGAGATTTTAAAAAAAGGAGGAAATGCAGTTGATGCAGCGGTTGCAGTTCAATTCGCGCTCAGTGTCACTCTGCCGATAGCCGGAAATATAGGCGGCGGCGGTTTTTTGGTTTACCGTTCTGCGGACGGTCAGTACAATTCGCTTGATTTTCGTGAAACCGCACCTGCAGAGGCATTTGAAAAAATGTATCTCGATTCGGAGGGAAATCCGATTAAAGAGCTGAGTCTCTTTGGACAGCTGGCTTCAGGTGTTCCAGGGACGGTTGCCGGTATGGAAGAAGCACATAAGAAATATGGAAAACTGAGCTGGAAAGAAGTTTTGCAGCCTGCAATTGATCTGGCTGAAAATGGCTTTAAAGTTACTGATGCACAGGCAAATGAATTCAATTCGGCATCTGAACGTTTTGTCAGATGGAATCCTGAAGGAACTGCTTTTACAGTGAAAAAAAATTGGAAAGGCGGCGACCTTCTTGTTCAGAAAGAATTGGCGGAAACACTGAAACTGATTCAAAAACAGGGAAAGAAAGGTTTTTATGAAGGTACCACCGCAAAATATATCGTCGATGAAATGAACAAAGGAAACGGAATCATATCGATCGAAGATTTAAAAAATTACAAAGCTGTCTGGCGAAAACCGGTGGTCGGTGATTATAAAAATTACAGAATCATTTCGATGCCGCCGCCCTCAAGCGGTGGAATTGCGCTGATCTCGCTTTTTCATTCGGTTGAAAATTATCCGTTGAGCGATTGGGGTTTTCAGCAGGAAAAAACCGTACAGGCTATGGTGGAAGCCGAAAGAAGGGTCTATGCAGACCGTTCGGTTTATCTGGGCGATCCTGATTTTGTAAAAGTTCCGATCAAAGAATTGATCAGCAGAGAAAATTCGGTTTTGAGGATGAAAAATTTTTCATTTGATCGTGCTACGCCAAGTTCAGAAGTCGGTGAGAGCAATTTTGTTCCCGCCGAAAAATTTCAGACCACTCATTTCAATGTGGTTGACAAGGACGGAAATTCTGTTTCGGTAACCACCACTTTGAATGGTGCTTTTGGCTCGTTTGTCGTTGTCGAAAAGGCCGGTTTTTTATTGAACAACGAAATGGACGATTTTTCGGTCAAACCCGGCGCACCCAATCTGTACGGACTGACAGGCGGCAAAGCAAATTCAATACAGCCCAGAAAAAGGATGTTGTCTTCGATGACGCCAACCATCATTGAAAAAGACCGAAAACTTTTCATGGTAATCGGAACACCCGGCGGATCAACCATCATCACTTCGGTTTTTCAGTCGGTGATCAATGTGATTGAATTTGATCAGAGCATCTCCCGGTCGGTTGCCTCTCCGCGATTTCATCACCAATGGCTGCCCGACGAAGTTTTTGTGGAAAAAGAAGCGATTGCGGAAGATGTTAGAAAAAAACTGAGCCAGAAAGGATATAAATTGGTCGGAAAAAGTCCGTGGGGTTGGACAGACGGAACCTGGGGAAGAGTCGATGCGATCATGGTGAATCCAGACGGAAGTTATGAAGGCGGTGCCGATCCGAGAGGTGATGATACGATTTGCGGATATTAAGAACCGGTTTAGATTTTTCCGAAGATTAAATGAAACAGAATCACAATGTAACCAATTCTGAGTTTTTTCGACTTATCTGCAAAAAATCTGAATTTGGAATCAAATTTGGGCTCAGAAAAATTCAATTAAATCAAAAAATATGAAAAAACTATTCATGTGTTTCGGAATGGCTGTCCTGCTTTTTGCAACTGCAAATGCTCAGGACTCGATTTTGCTGAGAACCGAAAAAGTCTGGTACAACGACAGTTTTGAAGATACCGGCGTTTACGGTGTGAATACAGAAAAAGCCTGGCAGTTTCTGAAAGAACACAACCGAAAAGCAAATCCGCTGGTGGTGGGAATACTGGACGGCGGCGTTCAGACGGATCATATCGATCTGGCTGAAAATATGTGGGTCAATCCAAAGGAAAAACCCGGAAACGGAAAAGATGACGACAAAAACGGTTTTATCGATGATGTAAACGGCTGGAATTTTATCGGCGGAAAAGACGGTAAAAATGTGAACGGTGACAATCTGGAAATCGTCAGGGTTTATAAGGGGTATCTGCCTTTGTTTGAAAGTTCGGATGCTGCAAAAAACAATGAAAACGAAACCAAATTTCCTGAGAAATATGAAGATTATCTGAAGCTGAAATCTATAATTGCAAAAAAGCAGATCGAAGCAAAATCAGGTTTGACACAATTTACCACGCTCAAAGACCAGGTTGATAAAGGCTTTCAGCCGTTGATTGAATTCTTTGGCGATGAACCGATCAACGAAAACAATTTGAGCAAATATCAGCCGACCGAAGAATCAATGACGGCGCTGATGATGTTCGGAATGACGCCTAAAGAAGAATGGGAAGGCAAAACGATGAAACAGATTCATCAAGAAATTTCCGAACAATTGGGTGAAGGAATCGAATATTTTCAGTCACAGCTTGATTATCACTACAATCTGGATTTTGATTCAAGAGGAATCGTAGGCGATGATTACAGCAACAAAACCGAGAGCAAATACGGAAACAATGATGTGGAAGGACCCGATGCGCTGCACGGAACCCACGTTGCCGGTCTGGTTTCGGCAGTGAGAGGAAACGGAAAAGGAATTGACGGAATTGCAGGAAATTCAGTGAAACTGATGGGTGTGAGAACGGTTCCAAACGGAGACGAAAGAGACAAAGATGTTGCAAATTCAATCCGTTATGCGGTGGACAACGGTGCAAAAATCCTGAATATGTCTTTTGGAAAAGATTATTCACCCGACAAAGAAGTGGTTTGGGATGCAATGCGTTATGCAGAGAAAAAAGGTGCACTGCTGGTGAAAGCTGCCGGAAATGACAATCTCGATATTGACTCAGACACTCATTATCCGACAAATTTTGATGACAACGGAAATAAGATCATCGAATCGATCATCACAGTCGGTGCGTCCAATCCGGATCCGAATGTATTGAAATCAAGTTTTTCAAATTACGGCAAGAAATCGGTAGATGTATTTGCGCCCGGAAATCAGATTTTGTCAACTGTTCCGCATGACAAATTCAAGGAACTTCAGGGAACCAGTATGGCGTCACCGATTACAGCCGGAGTTGCCGCGCTGGTGTGGTCACATTATCCGAAACTGACTGCGGTTGAAGTAAAACAGATCATTATGAATTCGGTCAATAAAAACGATCAGCTCAAAGATATTTCTGTCAGCGGAGGTGTGATCGATGCCTACAAAGCGGTACAGCTTGCAGAGGAAATGTATAAGAATAAATAATTCAAATTCATACGATAAAATGCGGCAATTGACTTTGTCGCATTTTTTTATCTCCAAATCCGGAAATCGGAGAAATCTGTAAGTTCTGCGGTTTCAACTTTGATTTCTGTGACAATTGCAGATGCCGGACCGATATGACACCAGGCTATGAATTTCGAAATATCAGACTCCTCGCCTTCCGCTTCTGCATAAACACTGCCGTCAGGCATATTCATTACATAACCTCTGATTCCGAGTTCGTCTGCCTTTTCTTTGGTTGATTTTCTGTAAAAAACACCCTGAACTTTTCCGCTGATATAAAGATTTTTGTGAATTTTCATTTTAAGTGAATGAATTGAATTGTAAAATTAAAAAAGATGATTGAACGTATGAAGAATCTTTTTGAAAAACCTAAAACAATCGAGATTGAAGATTGAATTTACAGCCCATATCCGGTTTTCTGCAAAAAAACAAAACCCTAACAAAATACCGACTCCGAATGCGGTTGTATGTTTACTTTTCTCATACACCCACCGAAATCAATTCCTCCAATCTCGTCAATTCCTCCGAACTTACTTTTTTATAAAAAACTCCGTTTGATGTTCCTTCACGCATTCCTCTTAAAAACAAATAAAATACGCCGCCAAAATCACGATCAAAATCAAAATCTCCACCCAAACGGCTTTTCAGATATTTTTTTATGGCAAGTGAATAAATCAAATACTGGAGATGATAATTGTTTTCGGTCATCACTTTATCTAAATTTTCTGCCAAATAATCTTCTACATTCGGGCCGAGATAATTTGATTTCCAGTCAAGTACATAATATTTACCACTGTGTTCAAAAAACAAATCCACAAAACCGGTCATCAGACCTTCGATCTGAGACTGATAACGATCCGAAACCGTAATCCTGTTGTCGGGTAAAATTTGATTCAGTTCTTTTGGCATAAATTCGAAAACCGGAAAATCAAATTCAAGTTCGTGCAGACAATCCGAACGTCTGACTTCAGAGAGTTTGAAACTGCTGCCGGCAGCGGGTAAATCGGCATTCAGCACCTGATTCAAAAGACGGATCAGCATTTGGCTGAATTCATTGTAATCAGATGCATTTTCAGATTTGTATCCTTCCAATTCTCTTTTTAAAGTATTATTCCACTGCTCATCCGATTGTGAAAAATCGATTTTCTCAAAAATTCCGTGCAGCAAAGTACCGGTTCTGGCGCCCTTGCCCAATCTGCTGAAAACAAAACGGTCATAGTCATTATCACTTTCCAAAAACTGATCTTTTGGAATCCAATCCTTTTTGGCTGCCAGTCCCGAATAACTCATTCTTTGCCATGATTTATGACCGAGATAAAAATGATCGGGTCTTATGATTATTTGTTCTAAATTTTGTGATGGCACATATTTCTGTTTGGAATCGATTGATTCAGCATCCCATTCTGAAATCAATTCATTGTATTCCCGGTTTTTTACAAACGGTTTCAGTGCAGAATCATTGAAACCGCTCCAGGTGCTGGTAAACACAAAACATTTGTACACCGAACGGGTCAGCGCAACATAAATCAATCTTCTGTTTTCCTGCAACGATTCCACATCACACATCCGCTGTTTTTCAACCGGAAGCTGATCGAGCGGTGCCGATTTGTAATGTCCGCCATCATCACGAAAACTGACCACCGAATTGCCATTATTCCTAATGGTCAAATCCAAAAAAGGAGCAAAAACAATATTGTATTCCAACCCTTTGCTCGAATGTATGGTTGCGATTTTAACAGATTCCTCATCGCTTTCAATCCGCTGAATCCATTCATCTTCAGCATTGCTGTCAAGACTCATATTGATTTTCAGCCAGTCAATCAGTTCCGTCGGATTCATCTTCTGACGGTTTTCGGTTTTGTACAACAATTCCAGCAGATGATACAGATTGGTGATATTTCTTTCGGAATCTTTTAATTTTCCGGCCAGCGCATTTTCTTTGATTTGAAATTCGGAAATAAAATTCATCATCATCGCATACACGCCCTGAGTTTGCCACAATTCCTTAAAAGTCTTGAATTTTTCAATCACTTTTTCACCGTCCAGTTTTTGAATCTTTTCTTTGTTTGAATTGATAAAAACAGTGAACAGCGCACGATTTACATTGGATGCGGTATTTTTGTCGATCGCCTGAAGGATATAGCACAAGTCCTGAGCTTCGGGCGACTTCAGGATTTTTGATTCAGTCACGCTGACCGCCGGAATTCCGTATTTTGCCAATTCCTTTTTGATGGCATCGCCGTCTTTTTTTGCTCTGACCAAAACACCGATATCAGATGTTTTCACTTTCCGTTTTTCCCCGCTCTCATTATCGATGAATTGATAATCCGAATTGTTCAATAAATCCAAAATCCCCAAAGCGGTATCATGAATAATGTCACCCTTATTGGGTTTTGTTGTAATCGTCATCGGAACCGCTTCTGAATTTCCAAAATACAGTCGGGTCGATTTTCCTTTTGATTCAACATTATGATATTCAATCCGGTTTTCCTGCTCGCCATAAGCAAAAACATCAAAACCTTCTTCGGGCTGAAAAAATTGATTGAGCGCATTGACCATTCCTTCGGTGGAACGGAAATTCATATTCATCGTAAAAACATTTTCAACATCATTTCGGGCTTCAAAATATGTCGCGATATCTGCTTTTCGCCAGGCGTAAATCGACTGTTTCGGATCGCCGATGTAAAACAGTATTGAATTTCCCTGAAAAGCTTTTTTAAAAATCCCATACTGCTGACGATCGGTGTCCTGGAATTCATCAATAAAAACCGCTTTGTATTTGGTTTGAAGCAGTTGTTCAAGTTTTGAATTTTCCCGATCGTTCAATGCTCGGTTCAGATTTGAAATCAAATCATCAAAAGTCATCAGATTATGATTGGTTTTGAATCTTCTGATTCCGTTTGAAATTTCCTGAATGGCAAATGAATAGAGATAATTTAAAGATTCCAGGATGCTGTCTGAAAAGTCAGTCAGAGATTGGTCAATTTCATCAACCCAATTAATGAGTTTAGGGAAATTTTGGACATATTTACTTTTTCCGTCTTTTCTGTTTTTGTTTAGGATTTCTCTTACCTTGTTAATTAGATCTTCCGATGAATCGATAAGAGGCAGGAAATATTTCCGGGCATACTGTTGTGCATCCAACTCAATCAAAAACTGCTCTTTCTGATTTTGAATTTCTTCAAAAATCAGGGATTTTACACTTTCAACATTTTCAGATCTCTCATTAATTTTTTCAATAAATTCTTGCTGTTTCTTTTCATCAAAAACATATTCTGACTCCTCATCATAAAAGAAAAATTTCTTTCCGGACAAATGATTTTTCAGATGCTTTGCAATGTTATCATGGCTCAAACCCGAGTCGCTCAGTACAACCAAAAAATCTTCACGAATTGTGGTGATATGTTTTCGCCAAAAATCCTGGATTTCCTTTTCGATGATTTCTGTATCGTCAGAAATCAGTTCGGCGCTGAAAAGCTGACCGGTTTCAAACGCAAATTCATTCAGGGTCTGTTGACAAAAACTGTGAATCGTAAAAACAGAAATTTCATCCAGATTGATCAGCGCTGAATTCAACAATTGAATCACTTCTTCGCGATCAGCCTGATCAACAATGCTTTTAATCAACTGATCCCCAATTTCCTCACCCAAACAATAACGATGGGCCTCTCTGATAAATTTCCGGATTCTTTCCTGCAATTCGGCGACCGCAGCCGTTGTAAAGGTCACCATCAGGATTTCCTGAATCGGCATTTTCTTTTCAACCAGAAGTCTTAAAACCAAAATCGCAATTGAATAGGTTTTTCCGGTCCCTGCGCTTGCCTCAACCAGATTGCTGCTGCCGTCTTTTAAACTGACTGTTCTTACTTCAAATTCCTGAAATTCCATCGCTTAAGATTTTATAAATATTTGATCCAGCGGCAACAACACGATTTCAGCAGCTTCCGAAAATTTCTCAAAAGTCTTTTGTTTGTCATCAAAGGCACCGTTTTCATACTCTTTCAAAAAATAAGGATCATCAAACGGTTGCATATAAGCATCCATGGCTGCTTCCACTTTTGTCATATAATTTTCGCTCAGTTTTACAATATTTCCCATATCGTTAATGGCTTTGTTTTTTGAGATTAGTGAATCGATCAAATCCATGGTATAAGGAAAAATTTCAACTGTCCCTATTTTGTATATTTTAATCAGCTCTTCGAGTTTTGACTGTGCATCTTCTTTTGACAGCGAATTCGAAATCTCACTGACATCACCTGATTTACTTATAAAACATACGCCGGTATTTTTTCCTGAAGCTGCCAAAAGCAGATATTTCAAATAGGCTTCAAAACGATATTTGGTTTCTCTACCCGAAAAAGAACATTCGATCAGCCGGTCACCGAAAATCCGTTCGATTCTTCCAGCAATTCTCGATCCGTCAATTTCCAGATCGATATCCTCAAAATCAGATTCAATGGATTCGGTCAGTTTCAGAAACTGTTGTCTGACCGCTTCGGTTTCTTCCAAAATTTTTTCAAGTTCAACTCCACCCATATTTTTCAGCGGTAGTTTTCCTTTCATTTTCCCGATTTCAATCTGTTCCCTGATCACATCTTCGGGCATTTTGAGCAGATCGTTTTTGTATTTCCATTTCTGAAGTTGATCCAGTTCAAAAACCTCAGCTTCGGGCAGACTCAGATCTTCATTTTCATAATAAATTCTCAGGATTTTGTTGTAATAAAATTTTACGGGATTTTTGAAAAATCTGAGCAGACTTTTGATTTGAATTTCCTTTTCGTCCAATTCAGCTTTGGCAGTCTGTGCGTCAGTTTCAAAATTCAATTCCGGTTTTTTGTTTTCGATCAAATAAGAAATCAGATTCTGATTTCCCGAATTGTATTTTTTGCTGAAACCGTGCAGAGGATGTTCGGTGATGAACTTTTCTCTGACTTCATCCGGTTTTTCAGAATGATTGGCAATAAAATCAATCAGTTCATCGACAAGAATTGATGCGGGAATTTTTGTGTTGTCCCTGATGCTTTGACCGACATAACTCACATAAAAATAATCTTTTGCAGAAAGCACATTTTCCAAAAACAAATGTTTGTCGTTTTCCTTCAAATTTCGGTCTCCCCTTTTTCTCGATTTTTGGGTCAGGTCAAAACTGACTCTTTTGTCAATCCTCGGAAATTTATCATTGTTGATTCCCAAAAGCGCAACCACTTTGAACGGAATGCTTCGCATCGGAATCAGCGAACAAAAAGTAATTCCTCTGCCTGCAAATGCAGCACTTCTTTTGGCTGTTGACAAAATCGGAAGGAAATTATGGCTGAAGACTTCAAAACTGACTTCCTCATCGGTGGTCTGTTCCGAAACATTGTATTTTTTCAATTGTCGGGTCAACTGCAGATAATCGTCGTTTTCGTTTTCTTCCCTTCCGCCGATAAAGCTTTCGACGGTTTCCCAAATAAAATTCATCCATTCTGAAACCTTTCTCTTTCCTTTTCTGCGTCCAAGATGATCGATCACCCTTTCCGCAAATGCAACAAACGCAGTCGCCGACATGATGTCGTATCCTTCAACGGTATCGATCGGAAAAAACTGATCTTCGCCATCATCAAATTTGGTTTCGCCGCTCATGCACAAACCGTACATGATTCGTTTCAAACCATATTTCCAGCTCACAAAATTGGATTCGTTTTCTTTGTCACCTGCTATGCCCAGACGGATATTTGCAGCTCTGACCAGATTTCTGGCAAAACCGGTATCTTTTATTCCAAATTCGTTTCGAATTGCAGAATAATCAAGCAGGCTCAATACTTTTTCTGATGTAAACTGACTGCGGTTGAGCACCAGAATTTCAATCAATGCCGAAAAAATATTGTCTTCATTCTGATAACTTTCATCCGCAATCGTGTAGGGGAATTTAAAGGGAGCATTGTCAAAGACTGCCTTGATGTACGAAGCATACAAATCAATATCCGAAACCATCACCACAATGTCTCTTGCCGAAAGTTTCTCATCTTTCCGGTCGATCAGTTCAACCAGATAACTGTACAAGACCTCCACCTCGCGCACCGTACTGTAACAGGAATTAACGGTGATTGAACCGTCATAAATCCTTTCTTGCGAAAAATGAACATTCTCTTTTTGGTTGTTAAAAATGCTGTGCTGAATCTGATGAAGCAAAGTGTCTTCCTGAGGTTCGATCAAATCTACATCTTCAAGTCCGTTCAGGGTTTTATCATTTTCAAACAGCATTTTGAAAGTATCCTGAACTGTTCTTCCCCAATTGACCAAAAGCGGGTTGGCTTGTGAAACTTCGTCCTGCGGAATGATTCGTTTTCGTCTCAGAAAATCAAGCACTTTCTCTGATTTGTCATCGTACCAATAATCGTTTGGTGACGGATTTTGAATTAGAAAACGCACTTCGATATGTTCTGACAATGCATCGATGATCATCAGGTGATATTCGGTAATCAGACTCAATCCGAAAAAATGTATCGCCTGAAGTTTTTGTTTCAGAATCTCAACCTTTTCGCTGTCTTTGACCGCATTCAAAATAAACCCACCGATATTGGTTTTGTCTGGAAATTCACTGCCCGCTTTTTCTTTGGCTCTGAACCAGAGTTCTCGTTGCCAGCTTTCGTCAAATCCGAATCTCTCATCCAATGCATTTTTATTTTCATTCCACTTTCTGATCATTTTGTATCTGTATATCTGATATTGGTCAAAAAGATCGGCTGTTTTTTCTGCCAGTGCCATCCTTTTCATCTCGGCTTCCAAACCCTGAAAATTATAATAGGACGAGATATATGAATATTTCTTTTTGAATTCATGCTCATTGAGCAGTTCAAAAAGCAGCCAGTTCAAATCATGAACCGACAATGATTTTTCATATTTTCCGCCCAAAATTCTATAAGCTTCATGGATGATGTCATTGGGTTTCAAAAAACGGATATTGGCTGAGATCCCCAATTTTTGAGCCGCCTGTTCCTTCAGCCAGTTGTCCATTCCCTCGGTTTGAGTCACCACATAAACCGGTCGAAAAACCGATTTGTTGGAATCAATCAGCTGGCACCATTCCGACGAAAGGCTTTCTAATGAATTTGATATTTTTAATTGTATCGACATTAACTTCTAATCTCTATTTTTAATTTTTCTCCCAAACCGAGCAAAGCACTTAATAAATAAAACTTCAAACCTGAAACTTCTAACCTCAAAATCTTTCCTTAATCCCCGAGCTTCTTTCCACCCTTCTTTCAACACAGCTCAAAACCGTTTCTCTGCTGCCCCAAACACTTACTTTTTCTTTGGCGCGGGTCACAGCGGTATAGAGCAGTTCGCGGGTCAATATTTTTGATTTCGAATCTTTTGGCAAAACGGTCAGAACTTCATCGAATTCAGAACCCTGGCTTTTGTGAATGGTCATTGCAAAAACGGTTTCAACCGCTTCAAGAAATGTTGGCAATACCGATTTCATCTCGGTTTCACCACTTTCAAAAAACACTCTTTTTTCTCCGTTGACCTCTCTGACAATACCAATATCTCCGTTAAAAAGCCCGAGTTCATAGTTGTTTGAAGTCACCATCAGCGGACGGTTGACATAAAATTCGCTGTTGAGCGTAATCAGATTTTTTGATTGAAGCCACTGCTCCACTTTCCTGTTCAGCGAATAAACACCCTCGTCTCCTTCTCTGACGGCACACAAAATCCTGACCCGATTGAATTTCATCAATGCTTTTTTCGGATCTTCTTCATTTATAAATTCATTGTACAAATTTGCAATCCGATCAAAAACAGTATCCGAATATTTTTCATCCATTTGAACGCGAGGATCTCTGTTGTCATAAAATTCTGAAATCTTATCTGTGTGATGATTAAGGATTGCGTCACTGAGTTTTCCAATTCCTTCTTCGGCCGAAAAACGGTAACTGTGTTTGAGTTCTATGATGTGCTGAAACAGCGGATGTGGGCTTTCACTGATTCGGTCTGCAGAAATTCCGGCTCCGTGATGATTCAAAAAACGATTAATCTCATTTGCTCTTTGGTTGCTGAAAAGATTGAGTTCGTCGGCATACTGGCAAAGGTCACCAAACAAACTTCCGGCCTCTACCGATGCGAGTTGATCTTTGTCGCCAAGTAAAATCAAACGGCAGTCGGGTCTGACTGCATCCAGTAATTTTGAAAACAACGCAATATCGATCATCGAAGATTCGTCAATGATGATCAGATCATGAGCCAGTTGATTTTCTGCATTGTGTTTGAAGTAAATGCTGTCTTTTTGGGTGCCCAAAAGCCGATGAATGGTCGATGGTGAAATTTCATCCAATTTCTGTCTGATATCTTCGGTTAAATCAGCTGAATTTTTTAATGATTCCGCCATTCTTGCAGCTGCTTTTCCTGTGGGTGCAGCAAGCGCAATTTTCATTTCCGGATTGATTTTCAGAAGCAGACTCAGCAGTTTTGCTACCGTGGTTGTTTTTCCGGTTCCGGGTCCGCCGGTGATGATGCTGAAACGGTTGATTACGGCCGAAATCGCCGCAACCGCCTGCCAGTCAGTTTGGCTTTCAGATTTATTATTGAAAAATTTTTGAATTTCATCTCTAATCTGATTTAATGATTCAGTTGCAGTCGCGTCGTCTTCAGTTTCAATCATCGATTTGATCCGGTTGAGGATTGAAGTTTCATAATGATAATAACGCTGAAGATAAAGCCGGTCATTGGAAAGAATCAGCGGTTTTTTGATTTCACCCGATGAAACAAATTTATGATTCATCAGTTCATCGGTCGAAACCAGTCTGAAATTGGTCAACCCATTGTCTTCTTCCTTTAATCCTTCCCAGTCGATTTTATTCAGGTCGATACAGACACTTCCTTCTGCCAATTTTTTAGACAGCAGATAAAAATAGGGTGCCATTTCTTTGTTGTTAAAAAATTTTGCAAACTGCAGGTGGACATTTTTGTTCTGAATCATAGCTTCAAATTTATTAAAATTAATCAATCTCAATATCGGAACATCGACTGAAAAGATCCCATATTATTAATTCTTTTCCCAAAATTAAATTATGAATGCGACAAAACAGGTCGTTGAAAAATTTATTGTTAATTCTTGGCAGCAAAGTCGCTTAATCGTAATTTCGCCGACAATAAAAAAATTGAAAAAGTGACTGCCGAACAGAAATTCCCGGGACTGATACTGCCAGAAGATTATCATTCAGATATGGATGCACTGGCTACCGCCTATGCATTTCAGCAACTGAAAAATTTTATCGGTCTGAATCTCGAAACCGAACTTCATCTGCATTGGGTAAGGGCTCCGATTTTTGTCGAGAAAGGAACCGGTATCAATGACGATTTGAGCGGTATTGAAAAACCGGTCAGTTTTCCGGTCAAAGAAATGGGAGAAGTCGAAGCTGAAGTGGTTCAATCGCTTGCCAAATGGAAAAGGATGGCACTTGCAAAATATGAGATTCCGGTTTATCAGGGAATCTATACCGATATGCATGCAATTCGGCCCGAAGAAAGACCCGACAATCTGCATTCTCTCTTTGTGGATCAGTGGGATTGGGAACTGAGGATTGAGGAAAAAGACAGGAATCTTGATTTCCTGAAAAAAACGGTTCGGAAACTGCATGGAATCCTCAGAAGAACAGAAAAATTTATTTACAAACAATATGGTATCAAACCGATACTGCCAGAGGAGATTTCATTTATCCATTCAGAAGAGCTGCTGCAGGAATTTCCGCATCTGACACCTGCCGAAAGAGAAAATGAGATCACCCGTCAACTGAAAGCGGTTTTTGTTATCGGAATCGGCGGAAAACTTTCGGACGGAAAACAGCATGACGGCCGCTCTCCAGATTATGATGATTGGAGCACACCCAACAGTCGCGGTTTTTTTTGGTTTAAACGGTGATTTTTTTATTTGGCATCCGGTTCTGAATCATGCCATCGAAATCTCTTCAATGGGTATTCGTGTAGACAAAGAAAGTCTGAGCCGACAGTTGGAACTGAACAATCAGAACGACAGAAAAGAACTGCTCTTTCACCGTATGCTGCTCAATGATGAGCTTCCTCTCTGTATCGGCGGCGGTATCGGTCAGTCGAGAATGGGTATGTATCTGCTCAGAAAAGCGCATGTGGGTGAAATCAATGCTGGAATCTGGCCGGATGAAATGGTTGAAATCTGTAACAAAAACGGAATCAATCTGCTTTAAACCAAACCAATGTCCTTTCTGTAATACTGATAATCAAAATGGACTTTGACGATATTCTCATAAGCCTGATTTCTGGCTGCTTCGAGTGAATTTCCGATGCCGACGATATTGAGTACCCGTCCGCCCGAAGTCAGCATTTTGCCGTCCTTTTCTTTTGCGCCGGCCACAAAATACGGACAGTCTATATTTTCAATCCCTCTGATTTCAAAACCTTTTTCGTAATTTAATGGATAACCGCCCGAAACCATCACCACACAGCAGGCATGTTTGTCGCTGAAATTCAGTTCGAAACGCTCGCCCTTGTTTGATTTCATCACGGTTTCGAACAAATCATTTTCAAGCAGCGGCAGACAGACCTGGGTTTCAGGATCGCCCATTCTCAGGTTGTATTCGAGCAGAAAAACTCCTTTTTGTGAAATCATCAGACCAAAAAAGATTACACCCGAAAAATTCATTTCTTCTGCAATCAGACCGTTCAAAGTTGTTTGCATGATTTCTTTTGTAAATTCATCAAAATGAGATTTTGTAAACAATGGATTCGGCGCCAGCACCCCCATTCCGCCGGTGTTCAGTCCGGTTTCGCCTTCCCCGATTTTTTTGTGGTCTTTTGCCGAAACAAAAGGAACAATCTCATTTCCGTTAAAAAATGAAAGAATCGAAGCTTCAAAACCTTCGAGATATTCTTCTATCACCACCTGATTTCCAGCTTCTCCAAAAGACTTGTTTTCCATAATGTCCAAAACCGCTTTTTTGGCTTCTTCAAAATCAGGGCAGATCACCACTCCTTTGCCGGCAGCCAGTCCCGAAGCTTTTACAACAATCGGAAAATCCTGTGTTTTGAGATATTCAATGGCAAGCATCGGACCGTTAAACGTTTTGTATTTTGCAGTTTTGACGTTGTATTTCGCCATGAAATCTTTTGCAAATGCTTTGCTCGATTCAAGCTGTGCAGCTCTTTTGTCAGGTCCGAAAATTTCAAGACCTTCTGATTTGAACAAATCGACAATTCCTTGGGCTAATTCTGCTTCGGGTCCAACAAAGGTCAAATCGATCTGATTTTCTTTCGCAAAACCGCTCATTTCAGCCAGTGATTTGACAGAAACATTGGCTCCAATTCGGGCAGTACCGGCATTTCCCGGAATAAAATACAGTTCGCACTCATAATTGTTGTGTGCTGCATCCTGCTTAAATTTCCAGCCGATGGCATGTTCTCTTCCGCCTGAACCGATGATCAGTATTTTCTTTGGATTAGAATTTTCGGACATTACTCTTATGATTTGGTTTACAAAGATTAAAAATCAAGTTCAGCCTGCATAAAAAAATCAGATGATTTTTGAAACTTTAGTAAATAAGAAACAAAAAAACCGCCCCAACCTCAAGATCAGAACGGCTCATGTGTTAATTGAAATTTTCTTATTTATCGGCAGCTTCGTCAGCCGGCTGTTGCGAACGACCTGTGGCTGGAATCTTTTCACCGTGGTGACAGGTGAAACAGTCCACTTTGAATTCGGCAGGATTTGAAGTTCCGAAATGGTTGGTGTTGATTTCCATCACCATTCGCATCATTCCTCTGGCCACGTCTTTGTGTTCGTTTTCGTCACTTGCCCAGTCCATTTTCCCGTCAGCTCCCGGCGCATGACAAAAACTGCACTTCACGCCCAGTGCTGCTTTGAAGCTGTCCATAACCGCTTCGAGTTCCTCTTTTGAAATGTCCTGAGGAAGCACCTGAAGATTTTTGTATTGAGGATTTGACTCAATCTTGTATCCTTTGTCTTTTTTGTTGCTGTTGAATCCGTAGAATATGCCAAAAGATAAAGACAAAACCAACGGCAGCAGTAAATTCTTTTTCATTCAAATTCGATTTTAGTGATTGAACAATCTGTATTTAGTTTCTATTATTGCTAATTTATTCAAATTTCGGACAAGTTTGAATTTATTCATCAAAAAATGCCATTGAGCTGCCGATCCAGATTGCATCTTTTCGGTTGAAATCCACATTGACCATCGCCGCTTTTGTCATTCTGACCAGATTGATCACCCATTCCGGATTTTCAGCCTCAGGATTCCACAAAAACAGCATTCTGATTTCAGCCTTAGAAAATCCGCCTCTGTTGTCTTCAAACAGCGGTTCATAACTGACTTTTCGCTGCATGATGAAATTTTCGGGATCGCTGATCTGATCGATTTTTTGTTTTGTCGGATTCAGATCAATGCCGCTGCCGGCAAACGAAAACACTGGTTTCAGTACATATTCGCTCATATTTTCGGCACCCGGAAATTCATTCAGAAAATAACTTTTGGGAACAAATTCATGTTTCAATTTGGGCAATATGTATTTTGAAATTTTGAAAAACCAGTTGGGATGGGTTACCCATTCCATGTCCAGATCATCTCTGAAATCAAAATTGGTTTTCAGATCCGGGATCCTGTCCAGTTCATCAAAAATCACACGATTGTATATCCTCCTGATTGGAATCTTTTTATTTCCGTCTTTGTAATATAATTCTCTGCCCGATTTTTTGACATCAGCCAAATCGACGATCGGAACCCCAAGCATTTTTTGGGTTGCCCTGAAATCGACATAGGTTTTTTGTTTTTCCGGATGAATTTCCATCAGAATCACATTTTCCGGTTTTTCATCTGCAAGAATTATATTTTTGAGTTTTTCAAAATATTCATCCATAGAAATCGTATGTCTGACTTCATCCAAAAACGGATAGGTGTCAATCAGCATTTGCTCATACAATTTTTTGAAACCGTAAAGCGAAGGAAATCCCTGAAGTTCAATCAGTTTGGGTGAAATTCCGCCATTTTCGTCCTTACAAATACCAAAATCAATTGCAAGGAAATGCGGTTTTTTGGTATCATTCGGAACGATATGGTTTTTCGGAATCGCCTTTGACAGCTCTTCCGGACTCATCGATTTGATCTGTTCGACAATTGAATTGCAAGCCGAAATCAGTTTATTTTTAAAATCCGAAGTCAGAAAAACAGGACTTTCGGACAATCTGAAACCGCAGTCTGCCCCACAGCTTTCTCTGACCAACTGTTGGATTCTTTGATATTTTTCAGCCGTAAACAGTCGGTTGAATTCCTTTCTGTATTTTGGAATCATATTTTCAAACTTTTGAAATGATTTTATCCTGCCTTTTCGGTCCTCTTTTCTTTTTCGGCCTTTCGCGTCTTTTCTGCTTTTCTTGTCTTCATAACCCTTCGTGCCGATTGCTTCAGAAATCTCGGCAGTATCTGTGCGCGGGTCAGAACGATTTTGTCCTCATCATCAATCCGGTCGAGGGTCTGAAGAAATTTTTCCATTCCGTGGGTATCAATCATTGCATCTCTGTATTCTTTGTTTTTCAGACTTGCCAGCAGACCTTCCGGATTTGCTTCGGGATGAAACTGGGTTCCAAAAATTTCTTTTGAAAAACGAATGGACATGATCGCTCGCTCCAAATCGACATGCGGTCTGATTTTTTCGAGCGTCTGAATTTTCGCGCCCATTTCGAGCAGCGCAACCTCATTGGGCTGGATGCACTGAAATGATCTTGAGTCGATTGCAAAAAACGGGTCGGGAAGATTTTTGAACAGAAATTCCTTTTTTCCTTCCTCTGTTTTGTGAATCGGCAGCACGCCAAAAGAATAAGACCTACGCATATTGACCAATGCCAGCCCCCAATGAATCACTGCCATCTGAAACGAGTGACAGATTAGAAATGCATATTTTTTTTTCTTCTTTTGCTGATTGTGCGCCCACAGATTATTTAAAAAATTTGAAAAATTATCCTCCCATAATTTACCGTCTCCATGTGGATTCCCCGGGCCTCCGGACGAAATGAAGATGTCATAATCTCTCACTCTCGGAATCTCACATTTGTAGCGGACATCAAATACTTTGTACGAAACCTTCCGTTTTGAAGCTGATTTGAATTCCTCACAGATTTCAATGATGTTCTTTAAACCCTGATTGGGCTTGTTGTCGTTCATATCCAGAACGGCTATTTTTATCTTGTTGTTCATATGGCTTTCGCAATCAACACTTTATAAGTTAACTGCTTTTTCTTTTTGAATTTGTTTTAATTTTTTTCTCAGGCAGATCGACTACACCTTTTTCGGTTTCAAAAATCATATAATCAACCACTTTTTTAAGGCTTTTAGTCTTATTGTAAACCGCGAGCTGCCGGTCTGCTCCGCTTCCGTTTTTCATGATTTCTCTGGCATATTCGACTTCTTTTCTGCAACCGAGTTCGTCTACCACATCATCGATAAATCCAAGCAGTTCTTCAAGCAAAATTTTGAACGGAACTTCTTTTTCTTTCCCAAAATCGATCAGCATCGCATCCACACCATCTTTTGAAGCACGCCATTTGTTCTCTGTCAGCAGCAGTCTTCTGTAACTTCTGAAACTGATATTCTGACGGTGCATCTTGTAAATTTTCGCAACCAAAGACTGCATGATCGCAGCCAGGCAGACGGTTTCGTCAATGGTCATCGGCATATCGCAGATTCTGAATTCGATGGTCGGATAAAAAGGGTGCACCCTCAAATCCCACCAGATTTTCTTGGCATTGTCGATGGTTCCGGTTTTGACCAGCAGGTTGACATAAGCATCAAATTCAGCCACACTTCCGAAATAACTCGGAATGCCGGTTCTCGGGAATTTGGCAAAAATCTCCTGCCGAAAAGATTTGAAACCTGTATTTCTGCCGATCCAAAATGGTGAATTGGTGGACAGCGCGTAAATGTGCGGCAGAAAATAACGCATCACATTCTGAATTCTGATTCCCTCTTCCCTGTCCGGAATACCAACGTGGACATGCAGACCAAAAATCAGGTTGCCGCGAGCCACATCGCCCATATCACTGACAATTTTATCATATCTCTCCTTGGGTGTGATGTTGTTTTTCTGCCAGTCCGAAAACGGATGGGTTCCGCCTCCTGCTATCCTTAATCCCTGTTCGTGCGCCACTTTGACGAGCCTTCTTCTCAGACTGGTCAGTTCCTCGCGCACTTCCGAAATGTTGTTGCAAATACCGGTTTCCATTTCAACAACAGATTCGTGCATCTCGTGTTTGAGGCTTTCGTTCAGTGTCGCCTTTCCGCCTTCAATGATCTTTGAAACATGAGAAACCAAATCTCTGGTTTTCGCATCAATGATTTGAAATTCTTCTTCAACGCCAAGCGTGAATATATGATCATCCGCTATTTCCATAGCCTAATGTTTTAGTTTTATTATTTTTCGGTCACAAAATTCCCCCAAGGCACATTTGATTTGCCCGGTTTGTATGCTTTTGCCTTTTGAATTGCAAGTTTTGCTGCATTTTCAACAATCCATTTGAAATTTTCCTCACCCACAGAATTTTTGTCTGCATCGGGCGCCGGATTGCAAAAATCGATGGCAATCGGAATACCGTCTCTTACTGCAAATTCAACCGTGTTGAAATCATACCCCAATGCTTCATTGATTCTGATGGTGTATTCTTTCATGGTTTTCAGCAGTGCTTTCAGCTCTTTTCCTTTTGTCTTTGACTCTGCCGCATATCTCAAATGATGCGGATTGGTCGGCGCATAAGGCATGATGTGTACATATTTTTTGCCCAGACAGTAAACCCGGTAATAATCATCAAAAACAATTTCTTCCTGCAGCATCATTACCAACTGATCGGTTTCTTTCAGTTTGACCCACATGTCTTCAGGGCTGTCCACTCTGAAAACGCTTTTCCATCCGCCGCCGTCATGCGGTTTCATATAAGCCGGAAAACCGATGTAATCAAAGATATAATCCCAATCCAAAGGAAAGGCAAGATTTCTGAACGATTTCTCGCTGGTGTCATCGGGTCTTTCATTTGACGGAAGCAAAACTGTTTTTGGAACTGGAATGCCAAGTCGGGTCATCAGACAGTTGTTAAAAAATTTTTCGTCTGCGCTCCACCAAAAAGGGTTGTTGATTACATAAGTCCCCATCAGTGCCGCATTTTTCAAATATGCACGATAAAAAGGAACATCCTGCGAAATCCGGTCGATGATCACTGCATAACCATAGTCTGCGCCTTGTTCAAGTTTGTCGATCTTTACCGCTTCTGCAACATATTCGCCGTCGCCCAACTCATTCACTTTGTCTATAAACGCCCATGGAAATGTGTCTTCCATTCCAAACAAAATTCCGATTTTCTTTGCCATATTGATTGGTTTTTAAATTTATCCTGTTGTTAATTAATTCGTTGTGAAGTTCGTCTTTGAATTTTATCTAATTCTGTCCAATGAATTGAAGCAAATCCGCTGTTTCGCTTTGCAAAATTATGACAAAAATCATTCTCATCACATTTTTCAAATGTAATAAAGAAAATCAAACAGCCAAATTATTCGGATTTATTTTATTTACGGATTTTCACAATGTTTTCGTCGTTTTCGATATTGATTTTTGTTTCAAAATCATCTGCACGATTCAAAATACATTTCATGGTTTCAATCCTCACCTTTTTTTTGCTGTCAGAACTGACTTCAATCCAGGGCGATTTTTCGGTTGATGTCTGGTTCAGCATTTTTTCGATATAATGGCTGTAATCATCCCATTTTTCAATCGCCTGCTGATCCAGCGGCCCGATTTTGTATTGTTTCATTTTGTCTTTGCTGCGCGCCTCCAGTCTGTTCTTCTGTTCTTCCTTTGAAATGTTCAGAAAGAATTTGATCAGTACGATTCCATCATCAATCAGCAGGTGTTCAAAACGGTTGACCTGATCCATAAATGATTCGTGTTCTTCTGCTGTGCAAAAACCAAAAACAGGCTCAACAACCGCCCGGTTGTACCAGCTGCGGTCAAAGAAAACGATCTCTCCCTTTTTGGGGAGATGCTGTATATAACGCTGAAAATACCATTGTTTGGATTCGATTTCGGTCGGTTTTGAAAGACTGACCACCCTGAAGTTTTTTGGGTTGAGTTTTGAAATCGTACGGCTGATCGTTCCGCCTTTTCCGGCTGCATCTCTTCCTTCGTAGATAATCAGCATCCGACCACCGTTTGTGATGATTTTTTCCTGAAGCCTGAGCAGTTCGTACTGAAGTTTGTCCAATTCTCTTTCATATTTGATCTGTTTCAGAAATGCTTTTTCTTTGATGATGTTTTTCGACACCAGCAAATCGATGATTTCACTGCTTTTTGAAATCGATATCAGATCTTTTAAATCAAATTCTGCCATAATTCTTTGTATTAATTTCAGTATCAATTTAATCAAAATAACTCAATCAACAGAAGTGAGTTTTTTCCAAATTTCAACACATTGTTTTGCTTCTTTCACATCGTGAACTCTCAGAATATTTGCGCCGTTCTGAAGTGCGATCATATTGACTGCAGTCGTTCCGTTGAGTGCATTTTTTTCGTCGGCATCAATCAGATTTTTAATCATTGATTTTCTCGACAGTCCGGCCAAAATCGGAAATTCACCAAATCCGATTAAATTCAGATTTTTGAGCAAACTGTAATTGTGATCCACTGTTTTTCCAAATCCGAAACCGGGATCGAGTATGATATCGCTGACACCGATCTTTCTGAGCTCAAATATTTTTGCTGACAAAAACTGGTTGACTTCCAAAACCACATCTTTGTAAACCGGATTTTGCTGCATCGTCTGAGGTGTTCCCTGCATGTGCATCAATATATACGGCACATCGAGATTTGCAACGGTTTGAAACAATTCAGAGTCAAGACTTCCGGCCGAAATGTCATTTACTATTGCAGCACCGGCTGTGACCGCTTCCAAAGCTACTTTTGAACGCCAGGTATCGATTGAAATCAAGATTTCCGAAAAGTTTTTTAAAATAATTTCAATGATTGGAATCACCCTTTTCAGCTCTTCGGTTTCATTCAAAACATCAGAACCGGGACGGGTTGACATTCCGCCGATATCCAGAAAATCAGCGCCTTCATCAATCATCTGTTCTGCTTTTTTCAGTGCAGCATCAACGCTTTCCAATCGGCTTCCTTCATAAAACGAATCGGGTGTGATATTGAGAATCCCCATCACCCGAGGTGTTGACAGATCGATTAATTTCCCTTTGCAGTTGACCAGCATTTTATCAGTCTTTTCTATAATTTTTGATGAGATAATTTTATGTACTTTTGAAAACGAAACGAATTTATGGAAAAAACTTTAAATCAATTTCGGGAAATCTTCAAAGACTGCAGATCGCTTTATGAAAAAAAGCTGGCAGATTACGGTTCAGCCTGGCGGATTCTGAGACTGCCGTCGCTGACCGACCAGATTTATATCAAAGCGGCAAGAATCAGAAGTCTTCAGGAACTGTTGGAACAAAGAGTAAACGAAGGTCAGGAAAGTGAATTTGTCGGCATCATCAATTATTCGATCATGGCATTGATACAGATTGAAAACGGAGTGGCCGATAGTCCTGATTTTTCGGCAAAAAAAGCATTGGATGAATTTGACAGTCAGACTCAAAAAGCAATCGATCTGCTCGGTGCAAAAAATCATGATTACGGTGAAGCCTGGAGAGAAATGAGAGTGAGTTCGATCACTGATCTGATTCTCCAGAAATTACTGAGAGTCAAACAGATCGAAGACAACAAAGGAGAACTGCTGGTTTCTGAAGGTCTGGATGCCAACTATCTGGACATCATCAATTATGCGGTTTTCGCATTGATTTTATTAAAAGAACAATCCAATTAAAAAATAATTAAAATGAAATATATCGTTAACATCAGCAGATTTATTGTCGGCATCATCTTTATCATTTCGGGTTTTGTCAAGGCGGTTGATCCGATTGGCTTCGGATACAAACTCGAAGAATATTTTGCACCGGATGTATTCAACATCGGGTTTCTGCATGATCTGGCTTTGTCACAGGCAACTTTTTTCAGCATATTTGAAATTATGCTGGGCGTATTGCTCATTCTTGGCATTTTCAGACTGTTCACCAGTTGGTCATTGCTGGTTCTGATTGTGTTTTTCAGTTTTTTGACTTTTTATTCTGCTTATTTCAACAAAGTCACCGATTGCGGCTGTTTTGGGGATGCGCTGCATCTGGAACCCTGGCAGTCATTCAAGAAAGACATCTTTTTGCTGATTCTGATCGTCATTATTTTTATCGGTCAGAAATATATCAAACCATTGTTCAATAACAATAAAATCAATTATGGGCTGATTGCAGTATCGCTTCTGATTTGCGGATGGATTTCATACACAGGGATTTCAAAACTGCCGATCATCGATTTCAGAGCTTATGCCATCGGAAAAAGTATTCCCGAAGGAATGAAATCGGCTGAGGAAGTCGGGAAACTTCCACCTCAATATGTGGTGACTTATACCATGAAAAACAAGGATACGGGCGAAACCCAAAAAATTACGGACAGCGAATATCTGAACGATTCAAAGTGGTATGAAGAAGGCACGCCCTGGCAGCTGATGAGCGATTTGACCGAAAGCAAAAAAGTTGCTGACGGCTATGAGCCGCCTGTCCATGATTTTATGCTTGATTGTGAAGACGGCGATATGACAGAAGATTATCTGGCTGCAGACAAGATTGTGTTTTTTGTCACACCGTTTGCCGAAAAAGTCAGTGCCGATGATGTGAACAAGCTCAATCAGTTATACAAAGAATTGGAAGAAAAAGGAGTTCAGGCAGTCGGGCTGACCGCTTCTGATGTTGACAATTCTATTTTTCCATATTGTTTTGTGGATCAGACCACACTGAAAACAATCATCAGAAGCAATCCAGGAATTGTTGTGTTGAAAAAAGGAATTGTAGTAAATAAATATCACAACAATCCGCTTCCATCTGCAGATCAGCTATTGAAAGATTAAAAAAGGATTCAACTAATTTGGAATTTGAAACAATAAAATAAATGCTTCGTTATCTCAGCAATAAAATATTATACGGCTTCCTGACGCTGCTCGGGGTGATAACGATCGTATTTTTGCTTTTCACCGTTTTTCCGGGTGATCCTGCAAGAATGATGCTCGATCAGAAAGAAGATCCGGAACAGCTGGCTCAAATCAGAAAAAACCTCGGACTCGATCGGCCGGTCATCAAACAGTATTTTTATTATCTGAACGATCTCTCACCAATTTCGTTTCACTCCAATACAGACGACAGTTATACATCGCTTCGGACCGGAAAATACAATGGGAAAACGATTTATAACGGAAAGGAAACTTCGGTATTGCTGAAATATCCTTATCTGAGAACTTCGTTTCAGAAACAGGGAAAACCGGTTGCCGACATAATCGCTGAGACTCTACCCAATACAATGGTACTGGCGGTAAGTGCAATATTGTTTGCATCATTTATCGGCATACTGTTAGGAATATGGTCGGCGCTGGTCAAAGACAGCTGGATTGATCGGACACTGTTGATAGTGACCAGTCTCGGTATGAGTATTCCGTCATTTTTTTCGGCGATCATCATCGCTTATATTTTCGCATTTCTGTTGCATCAATATACAGGATTCAATATGACCGGCAGTCTGTATGAGATCGACGATATGGGCGAAGGAAAACATCTGGCACTGAAAAATCTGGTGCTGCCTGCATTAACACTGGGAATCCGTCCATTGGCAGTAATCACACAGCTGACCCGAAATTCACTGCTCGAAGTGATGAATCAGGATTATATCAGGACTGCATTTGCAAAAGGTTTGAAGCCTTCGGTTGTGATTCGGAAACACGCATTGAGAAATGCGCTGAATCCGGTGATTACAGCTACTTCGGGCTGGTTTGCATCGATGCTTGCCGGTGCGGTTTTTGTCGAATTTATTTTTGGCTGGAACGGCTTGGGAAAAGAAATCGTAAATGCGCTTAATACGCTGGATTTGCCGGTGGTAACAGCTGCTGTGCTGATCATTGCGGTTACCTTTATCATCATCAACATATTGGTCGATCTACTGTACGGCGTTTTGGATCCGAAAGTCAGGCTGCAATAATTATTTAATGATTTTTCCGAAAAATTGATTTTAGATTTCGTCAAAATTATTATTTTGACTAAATTTATGCAACATTTGAAAAAAAATTCAAAACCACAAAAAATACACTGATATGAGAAGAAAAATAGTTGCCGCAAACTGGAAAATGAACCTCACTTTTCCACAGGCAAAAGAACTGGCGCTTCGGCTGAATACATGGGTCAAAATCCACAAACCGGTGGCTGAAGTCTTTATCGCTCCTACACATCTTTATCTGGAACAACTCAATAAAGACTTGAAGAACAGCTCAATCACAGTCATTTCTCAAAATGTTTCAGCCATGCCTGACGGTGCTTATACCGGTGATGTTTCTGCACAGCAGCTGCTGTCTGTCGGAACCAAAATCAGTATTGTCGGTCATTCGGAAAGAAGAGCATATCACCATGAAGTCAATAAATACATCGGAAAAAAAATCACTCATCTGTACGAAAACGGAATGAGTCCGATCCTGTGTGTGGGCGAAAAATTGGAAGACCGTCAGGCCGAAAAACATTTTGATGTTGTAAAAGAGCAGATTACGGTCGCACTCGAAAGGCAGTCGAATGAAAATCTGAGAGACAATCTGATCGTAGCTTACGAACCGGTTTGGGCGATCGGCACGGGAAGAAATGCAGCGCCCGATCAGGCACAGGAAATGCATGCATTTATCAGAAAGATCATCGGCGACCAGCACGGACTGCAGGTTGCGCACAATACCACCATACTTTACGGCGGTAGCGTGAACGCCGGAAATGCAAGCGATTTGTTTGATCAGTATGATATCGACGGGGCTTTGGTTGGCGGAGCTTCGTTGAATTTTGATGATTTCACCACCATTATTTCAGCAAGAAAATAAAAATAGGACACAAAGGATGTGTCCGATTAATAATGAATTATATCCAATACAAATTCAGCGTTTATCCAAAAGAACCCTGGACAGAAATTCTGATTGCCGAATTGGCAGAATCAGCTTTTGAAAGTTTTGAAGAAACATTGGACGATCTAAATGCCTATGTGAAGGCGGATCTCGATGATGAAGAGTTTGTCAAAGAAACTTTGAAAAATTTGACAGAAGCAGATATCACTTATCTGAAATACGAGATTGAACCCCAAAACTGGAATGCCATCTGGGAATCAAATTTCAAACCGATACTGGTTGATGACCTGTGCTATATCCGGGCAGAATTTCATGAACCCAAACCGGGCATCAAGTATGATATCGTCATCCAGCCAAAAATGTCGTTCGGAACCGGTCACCACCAGACCACGAAGATGATGATCGAATATGAACTCGAAACTGATTTCAATGGAAAGTCAGTGCTGGACATGGGCTGCGGAACTTCGATTTTGGGGATACTTGCAATGAAAAAAGGAGCTGCCCAAGTAGAAGGAATCGATATTGACGATTGGGCGGTTGAAAATTCAATTGAGAATGCAAAACGAAACGGAGTCGAAATCGATGTGAAATTGGGAGATGTTGCATTGCTGAAGGACAAAAAATTTGACATCATACTTGCCAATATCAACAAAAACATATTGATGACAGATGTTTCGGAATACGAAAAAAGTCTTAACTTTGCAGGCGGAGAACTGATACTTAGCGGGTTGATGGAATTTGATTTTGAAGACATCAAAATCAGATGCGAAGAAACGGGACTCAAGTTTGAATCAAGCAAGCAGATTAATGAATGGATTGCAATGAAGTTTGTCAAAAATTAATAAAGTTGGATACAAAATTTCACACAAAGCCACAGCGGTACGAGGAATCGGGTGTCGATGTCCTGGTTGAAGACGAGGAAAAACGACTGCTTGTGCTGCACAATGACGAGGTCAATACTTTTGATTTTGTCATTGAATCTCTGATTGACGTCTGTCATCATACCGTTCTCCAGGCCGAACAATGCACCTGGCTGGTTCATTTCAAAGGAAAATGCGATGTGAAAAACGGAAGCTACAATTTCCTGGAACCAATGTGTACTGCACTGCTCGACCGCGGTTTGAGCGCTGAAATTGTTTAGAAATTATTTTACTTAAAAAATTGAAGCCATAATTGAATGGCTTTTTTTATGTTTACAATAAACTTCCTTGATTGAGAGTTATCCCATTATGGTTAGAAACCCATGAAAATAAAAATATTCATTTTGATCCTAATTTCGCAAATTTCATTTGCACAACATCATTTGGAACCATCTGACAGCTATTTTGACTTAAATAATATTCAATACGATTATTATCAAAGAATAAGGAGTTTGTTGTTTGAAGACCTTGCTGAGCCGAAAATCAGAATGATTGTACTTCCTTCTTTTTCAAAAGAATACATACTTCAAATTGAAGAAAACAAAAATTCACCGGAAATATTAAACATTGTTTTGAGGGAGCCGGTTGAAGGTTCAATTTGGACGATACAAGATGAAAATCCGAAATTAAAAATCAATACCAAGACATACAATAGCAAGCTGTCAAAAGAAGACTTTTCACTGCTTTACCAGATGCTGTATTCTGCAATAATCAATGCCCGATTTAAGATTGATGATTCAATGGGATTGGACGGGACAACCTATTATTTCAGCATTTGGGACAATGGTATGAAGAGTGCGAAAATATGGAGTCCCCGATACCCACAACTTGAAGAATTGGTGAATGTCATGCAAAGTTTGGCAGAAAAAATAAAAACTGAAAAAGTAATCAGTTTTTCAAATGAAATGAAAGATTCTATTGTGGATTTGACCGATAAATTCAACAAAAATCTAACGCTTGAAGACCTCAGATTTCTTTTAAAATTTAACCGTGCTATTCTGGAAATCACAGATCAGAATCCATTATTTGAAGAGGCCGATAAATCATTTACAAAAATACTTTTGTCGTTGTATGACGATGTGGAGGAAAGCGTCAGAAGCAATGGAATTCAATTTTCAGACATTGATGAAATTATTCTAAAGCATCAAAAAACATATACTCGGACTTCCATCGGAATCTCTTCCCAAAACAAAGAATTTGAAAAAGAATTGAAAGAAAGAAATCCATTTAATATTTTGCTTGAACAGTACAAGAAAAACTTATAAAAAAAGCTGCCCGTTGGACAGCTAATATTTTCTTATTAATCAATTTATCAATGTCTGATGATCAGTTTTTGTGTTTTAACTCCGTTTTCGGTTTGAATCTTCAGCACATAAACGCCAGAAGGTCTGTTTTGAAGTTTGATTTCGAAATGATCAAAATTTACAATTGATTTGAACACAGTCTGACCGGTCATTCCGATGACCTCCACAGATTTGATTTGAGTATCGGATTTCAGATGGAATACACCCGATGACGGATTCGGATAAACTGCAACCTGAGCATGAGAAACTTCTGACAGTCCAAGTGAGTTGCTCTGTTTGGCCACAAAAACATCATCGGTGCCGGGGTTTCCGTTTGTGAATTCTTCGCCACCAATTGTGACACTGTCACTTGCAAAGTTCCCTGCAAAATAAACTCTGCCCAATTGGTCAGAACTTACAGCCTTGCAGGTTTCCGCATTGGAACCTCCAACCGAATCACCCCATGTTGCATATCCATAGTTGGCGTCAAATTGAATGAAAAAGACATCGTTTCCGCCTTTATTCATAAGTGAAAAATCATCAAAACCAAATGAAGAGTTGTTGAATTCACCCACTATATATACCTGCCCAAAATTGTCTGCTTTTATGTTTTCTGCCATATACTGGCCGGTACCGTTAGAGCTTTGCGCCCACAAAGCAGTACCGTCATGATTGAATCCGGCAGCAAACACACTCTGGTCTCCATTGTTTGTTGTCTGAATTCCGTTTCCAAAATCGAGAACCGGACTTGCAAAGTACCCTGTGATATACACACCCAAATTCGATGATGAGATTCCTGTCCCACCTTCATAGCTGTCGCCTCCTATCGACTTAACCCACTGTTCAACTCCGTTTTGGTCATATTTGACAACAAAGATATCGTTGATACCGGAATTGGTGATATCTGTAAATCCGAAAGTTACAGTCGGGCTGCTGAAATATCCGACTACATAAGAATTTCCGTCTTCATCTGCAGCAATATCCATTCCCTGTTCATAGCTGGTTCCTCCTGCCTTAATTGCCCATAACTCGTTGCCGTCGGAATCGTATTTAACTGTGAAAATATCCATTGCGCCGTAGGTGTATAAAGTAATGGTTTCAAAAAACATTTCATTTCCGCCATAATAACCTGTCACATAAGAATTCCCTTCTGCATCAACTGCGATTCGGTTGGCACCGTCACCCACTGCAGAGCCGGCGCTCTTTGCCCACTGCGGCTCTCCGTCGCTGTTGAATTTCGCAATAAAAAATCGGATGTACCACCTATATCTTGGTTGTTCAGTGTAACCGAACCGATGGTCAGTGTTTCACCCAAAAAGTAACCGACCACATATACATTGTCGTTGGCATCGGTTCCCACGCCCATGCCGCCCTCAATCGCATTGCTTCCGATACCGATGACGTTCAGCGGGTTTCCGTTTGAATCAAATTTTGCCAAAAAAAATCGGATTCGTCCTGGTTTACCAACTGGTGACTTCCAAAGTTTACAGTCGGGCTAAAGAAGGTTCCCACGATATATACATTCTCCTGAGTGTCGGTCACCACATCGTTCGATCTGTCATTTACTGTTCCTCCATATGAATCGGCCCAAAGCCAGTTTTGTGCGTTTCCAAAACTAAAAAGTCCCACAGCTAAAAGCAGCATGAGGTTTCGGGTAGAATTACTCCCCAAAAGGATAAAAAAATTTTTCATAATTAAAGTGTGTTAATTGATTGCTCAAAATAACAAAATTAAATTCAAAAAAAAACCACTCAATCGAGTGGTTTCTTATTTATGAATAAATAATTCTTATGCTTCTCCAGAAGTTGATTCCTCAGCCGGTTTTGATTCTTCAGCTTCGGCTTTTGGTTCTTCTTTCTTAGGCTCTTTTACTGCCAGAGGGTTGTCATATTTGAAACTTGATTCTTCAGATTTCTCTGCTGCTGCGGCTCTTTCGGCATCCATTCTTGCAACTTCCGCTTTTGCCTGTGCAGCAGCCTCAGCTCTTTTGATGGAATCCTGATCCGGAACAACTTCAAATTCAAATTCAACTTCAACATCTCTGTGGAAACGGATTTTTGCAGAGCTCTTGCCCAATCTTTTGATGGTGTTACCTGCAATTTTGATATGTTTTTTCTCGATTTCAACACCAGCTTTGTTCAGCGCTTCTGCCAGGTCTGCATTGTTGACAGAACCGAACAGTTTGGTGCCGGCACCCACTTTGGCATCGATTTTAATATCCAATCCTTCGAGTTTTGCTGATTTCTCTTTTGCTTCAGCAATCATTTTATCTTCTTCAGCTTTTCTTGCTTCCAAAGTTTTGCTCAGTTCTTCTCTCTTTTGCGGAGTGGCAACTACTGCCTTTCCCTGAGGGATCAGAAAATTTCGTGCATAGCCCGGTTTTACCGATACCACTTCAAATTCAAAACCTAAATTTTCTACATCCTGTCTTAAAATTACGTCCATTATCTTTCTTTTTAGGTTTTAATTATTTTAACTGGTCACCAATAAACGGCATCAGCGCCAAATGGCGTGCACGTTTGATCGCGGTTGAAACCTTTCTCTGGTATTTCAGTGAAGTCCCGGTATATCTTCTGGGAAGAATTTTACCCTGCTCGTTTACAAACTGAATCAGGAAATTCGGATCTTTGTAATCCACATATTTGATACCGTATTTTTTGAAACGGCAAAATTTCTTTGTGGTTTGTGTTTCTATATCAAGCTGAGACAAATAGCGAATTTCGCTTTCACCTCCTTCTGCTGCTTTTTTTGCTAAATCATCAATTGCCATAATTCCTGTTTTTAAGCTTTTGCCTTTTCGGTTTTGATTTTTTGTCTTCTCTTTTCAGCCCAATCGATTCCGTGTTTGTCCAGTTTAACGGTCAGGTAACGGATGATTCGTTCATCTCTCTTGTACATCAGTTCCAACGCTGCAACCAGTTCATGGTTTTCAGTTTTGAATTCGATCAAATGGTAAAATCCATTTCTTTTGTTCTGGATCGGGTAAGCCAATTTTTTTAGGCCCCAATCTTCCTGCGAAACGACTTCAGCTTTCTGATCAGAAAGAAAGTCATTTACTTTTTTAACTGCTTCCTCCACCTGAGTATCAGACAGAACGGGAGTTAAAATGAAAACAGTTTCGTAATGAGTCATTTAATTAATTTTTAATTTGGGTTGCAAATGTAAGACTTCTATCATTAATGACCAAACTGATGCATTTTTTTATTTTGAATTGCAAAATTAACAAAAAAAGAACTTCCTTTGAATACAATAATTTCAATGTTTTCAGCCAAAATAATTACTGAATTTCCACAAATAAATTACCAAAAAACAAAGGATTGAGATTTATTTGATTTTTAACACAGAATATTATTTAGTTTTTTCTACAACACAACTTTAAAAAAAAAGCTAAAATTCATTCCAGTTTATATTTTTACACAAAACTTCACAACCTTTTATACCCGTAAAGGTTTAATTAATTAGTTTTGTGCCGCCTTTTTTTTAAACCGTTTTTTTTTACAATGCAGAATTACAGCATAGAATTGATACTGTTCATCATTGAGATCGCAGTCGGACTCTACCTACTGCTGTGTCTGATTCTTTTTCTCATTCAGGAAAAATTAATTTTCAAACCCGAAAAAATCATTGCCGGTCAAAAATTTGAATTCGACCAGGATTTTGAGGAATTATTTGTCAGAGCCGCCGACGGAAAGCGAATCAACGGACTGCTGTTTAGAGCCAGAAATTCAAAAGGACTGATCTTTTATATGCACGGCAATGTGGGTTCGCTCAATTCGTGGGGAATGGCACCAACCAATTACATCCGTCTGAATTATGATGTATTTATCTATGATTACAGAAGTTACGGCAAAAGCGAAGGCAGCATCAGCAGCGAACAGCAACTGTTCACAGACAATCAGCTGGTGTATGACGAAATCAGAAAAAGATATGCCGAAGAAAACATCATTATACTCGGTCATTCGCTCGGATCGGGAATGGCAGCAAAACTCGCGGCTGACAACCGGCCGAAAATGCTGATTCTGCTGACACCTTATTACAGTATGACCAAAATGATGAAAAATCTGTATCCCTATCTGCCGGTGTTTATACTGAAATACAAACTTGAGACTCATAAATATCTGAAACACTGCAAAATGCCGATCGTTATTTTTCATGGCGATGCCGATCAGCTGATTGACAGCAGCGCTTCAAAAGAACTTTCGAAAGATTTCAAACCCGGCGACCGGCTGTATATACTGAAAGGCCAGGATCACTATCGGGTCAATGAAAACCCTGATTACAGAACAGAATTAAAAAAGATTCTTGGATCGTAACCGCTTAAAAGAAACTGTATCCGAAAATGACTGAAAAATTATTGTAATTGATGTCTTTATAAGTCGAAAAATACACTTTTTCCTTGGTTTCTGCCCTTAATTCAATACTGAATTTGTCCATTAGTTTGTAGCCTGCCGAAAAACCAAATCTGTAATTCACGCCTGTTATATCGATTCTTTCAATCAAACTGCCGTCATTTCTTCTTCTTTCGAGATAATTTTCACCAAATCCAAAATCCATCAGATATGAGAAGCCGAGAAAAAGCTTAGATTCGGGACTCAAATACATATAATGTCTTCCGCCAACACCCAATTCAAGTGCGGAATATTGAGTGTGTACATCGAGTTTGCCACCGCTGACATTTTTGTATTCAATTGTTTTGTCTGCTTTGTATGAAATAAATGACGGTTCTGCAAAAATCGCCCATTTTCCTTTATTGAACGGAAGCAGCATCTCTACCTCAATGCCTGCACTGAAACCGGTTTTGTTTTCAAAAGGAATGTCCAGTGACTTATCTGTTCTGTAAACATATCTCATTGATGTACTGTTCATTCGCGGACGAATTGAAAGATGAAAAACGGTTTTTCCTCTTCCGTCAAATTCAACGATTTCAGAATTTCTGCAATTGTTGTATTCTTTAAAGAATCCAATCAGAATATTGGATTTGTAATCAAGGTTCCTGATTTTGTCAGACAAAGCCGAATTGCATTGCAGATCGGTTCTCAACTGGCTTTTGTATTGTTCGTTTTTTGCAATTCTTTGTTCTCCTTTGTCGTTGATCGCAAGATATCTTTTGTAATTAAGCGCTTTGATTTCATCATCAGACATACTGTAAAAAAATCTGAACAAATTTCCCGAAACATAGGAATAAAGACTTGCATCACCTTCAATCAGCACACTCAAAAACAAGGTTTCCCGTTCAAATTTCAGATTGCGGTCAGTATTCAAATCTGCAACATTATCGCTTGATCTGTCCAAATCAACCTCAGCTCTCAAATATTTTGAAACATCATAAACACCAAATTCTTTGACCGTTTTTAAATCTCCCTTTTGGATCTCAGCATTTTCTGTCATTCTGTATTCAAATTCAGACGGATTATCTTTCCATTCGGAATTCTTAATCAAACATTCAATCCGCTCTCCACCCGATTTTATAAAATAACCGCTTTCAAATTTGATTTGTGCATTTAACCCTGTAAAAACAAGCATTATAAAAAGTATGTATATTTTTTTCATCGATTTTAAATTTTGCTAATATATTGATTTGTTCTTTTTATCGCCGAAATTAAAAGAACAAATAATCCAAAAAGAGATTTGATTTTACGTATTTTTGAACTTTCCATTTTAAAAAAAAGATGATGAACGAAAAGAAACGTCTGCTCGATTTTTTTGAATACAATTCCTGGTGCAATGTGGAACTGATCAAAGTGATTGCGCCCAAAACACACGAATTTCCAAAAAGAGTCGAGGAAGTGATGAGCCATATACTCAATTCACATATTTTCTGGAACAACCGATGCACCGGCAAACCTGACAATGACCGCTGGATCATCCATCCGCCCGAAGATATGCTCGAAATCAATGAAGAGAATCATATCATTACCAATTCAATTTTGAACAGCAGAGATTTGTCAGAAGAAATTTCATTTAAAAATTCAAAAGGGGGAATTTCAACTGTGACGCTTGGCGATATCTATTATCATCTGTCAAATCACGGAACCTATCACAGAGGTCAGCTGGCACTGCTCTTTCGTCAGTCGGGTGTGGCAGAACCGCTCAGAACCGATTATATCTATTACAAAATCAAAGACAAATATTGATGGGTGTTGGATGTGGGGTGTCTGAAGATGGAGGACAGAAGCTGTATATCCCTGTTTAATATTACGATAGATCAAATTAAATCAAACAAAATTAATTGAATAACAGTTACCCAAAAATGAAAGCAGTCAGGATGATCGGCATCAATCAGCCGGTTCGGATGATGGAAGTTCCGATTCCCTAAATCGGGCCAAAAGATGTACTGATCCAAATTAAAGCAGCCGGAATCTGTCATTCGGATGCACATTATCTTGCAGGAATTTCAAAACAGTCGTTTTTACCGATCACACTCGGTCATGAAGTGGCTGGCGTCATTGAAAAAACAGGGGAATCAGTTAAGAATCTGAAAATTGGAGACCGTGTCTGTTTGCATTACAACATCAGTTGCGGCGAATGTCATTACTGTCTGACCGGAAATGATCAGTTTTGCCCTGAGGCGAGAATGATCGGTCATCATCTGGACGGAGGGTATGCGGAATACATTGCAGTTCCGGCCCGAAATGCAATCCGGCTGCCCGAAGAAATTTCATTTGAGGCCGGTGCAACGCTGATGTGTGCTTCTGCGACTTCTTTTCATGCGCTGCTCAAATCAAGGATCAAACCCGGCGAAAAAGCGGTTGTATTTGGGGTTGGCGGTTTGGGACAGTCGGCGGTTCAACTGGCAAAGGCTTTTGGTGCGACTGAGGTTTTTGCAGTTGATATCAATGATGAAAAACTGAAGCTGGCAGAAAAACACGGTGCAATCCCGGTCAACGGAAAAGAAAAAAATCCTGTGGACGAAATCAAAAAATTAAACAACGGCAAAGGTGTAGACATTGCATTGGAGCTGATCGGTCTGCCAATCACCCAAAAACAGGCGATTGCTTCTGTTGGTCCAATGGGCAGAGTGGTTTTTGTCGGTTTGGCTGAAAAAACAATCGAATTGGACACATACAAAGAGGTGCTTGCAAACGAAGCCGAACTAATTGGTTCAAACGATCATTTGTTGAGCGAGTTGCCGCTTTTGATTGATTTTGCAAAGAATAAAAGTTTGGATACATCAGCCATAATTTCAAAGATGATTCCGCTTGAGGCAGACGCGATCAACCAAGCGCTGAATGAACTTTCCAACTATTCGGGCGCAGCGGTCAGAACGGTAATCGTACCCTGATCAAAAAAAAAATACAAATAAATACTGACTTTTATTTTAAATTAGTTTAGGTTTGCAACATAATTTATTCAGCATCTGTCTTTGCTTTTCCTGTACCTAATAAAATCTAAAAATTTTTCAGTTTGGAATTTGCTGATCGGAGGCCGAAAGTTTTTAATATTTTTTAATTATGAAAGAAGGAAAAGTAAAATTCTTCAATGAATCAAAAGGTTTTGGATTTATCGTTCCGGATGACGGCGGAAAAGACATTTTCGTACACGTCAGCGGATTGAAAGAACAAGTCAAAGAAGGTGATCATGTCACTTACGAAGAGGCTCAGGGCAAAAAAGGCCTGAGTGCAGTAAACGTAAAACTGGCATAAGATCTTCTGATTATTTCCGATTAAAAAGCAAAATTCAAATTGAGTTTTGCTTTTTTTTATTGACTGAATTTCAAATTGATACAACGGAAATTGAAATCGGCGGTTCAATCTTCAATCAAGAAAATCAAAAGACAGATTGGTTTTGTATATTTGATCCCTGACTTGATTTTATCCAAAAACTTCAGAATGTGAATAAAAACAATTTGAGAAAATACTGGTACGGTCTTTCTGCCAATCAGCGTTTTATGATTCGGAGGCTGTATTATCTGCCGGCAGACACGCTTGACTCAATTACCGGAAAGAGACACAAATATGTGCCGCCGAGAGGTCTGATCTATACCGGCTCTTCGGCAGGGTCGGAGAAATTTATCAAACAGGGGCAGCAGCAGCTCAGCGTGCTAAAAGAATCTGCAAATCTGAAACCCGAAGACCGTGTGCTCGACATCGGCAGCGGAATTGGGCGAACCGCGATTGCACTTTCAGGTTATTTGAATTCAAAAGGTTCGTATGAAGGTTTTGATGTGGTCAAACTCGGTGTTGATTGGTGCAATTCCCGGCTGGGAAAGGATTTTCCGAATTTCAAATTTAAATTTGTCCCGCTTTACAACGATCTGTACAACGATTTGGAACAAAAAGCGGATGATTTTGTTTTTCCGTACGAAGCTGATTCTTTTGACAAAGTATTTTCTTTCTCGCTGTTCACACACATGCAGCTGACCGAGATTCAAAATTATTTCAGAGAAATTTCAAAAGTGCTCAAAAAAGACGGTCTTGCATTTTCGACCTTTTTTCTGTTTGACAAAAAAGATGAAAAACGAATTGAAAACAACGGGGATTACAGTTTTCCGGTCTGCAGAGACGGTTACAAACTGATGAGCGATCAGGTGAAATCGGGGAATATTGCCATCCACAAAGACAAACTGTCAAAGATGATGGCAGATGAAGGACTTGAGATTGTAAAAATCATCGACGGGTTTTGGAAAGGAGTGAAATCGATTGAATTTCAGGATATCGTGGTATTTAAAAGAGTTGATTAAAATTTCTGTCAAATGCAAAAATTCAATTCGGTTCAAATCATTCTTTATGTGGAAGACCAAAAAAGAAGCATCCTGTTTTATTCAAAATTATTCAAAACCCAACCCGATCTGGATGTGCCCGGAATGACCGAATTCAAACTGTCAGAAAACTGCAAATTGGGTCTGATGCCCAACAGCGGGATTTCAAAAATCCTATTGGACAAAACACCGAATCCCAGTTTGGGAAACGGAATTCCGAGGTGCGAACTCTATTTGACGGTTGATGATCTTGAGGCTGAATTTGAAAATGCACTGCAGTCAGGTGCCAAATTAATCAGTCCGCCCGAAGACAGGGACTGGGGCGACAGGGTTTGTTATTTTGCAGATCCGGACGGACATATTATTGCATTTGCAGAAAAGCTGAATATCGATTAATTCGATTCAAAAAAAGATTTATCCAAAACCGAATTGTTTGCATCATCCACTGAATAATCACCGATTTTGGTTCTTCTCAATTCGGTCAGATAACCGCCCGAATTCAGTGCCGCACCAAAATCATTGGCCAAAGACCGGATATAGGTACCTTTGCCGCATTCGACTTCAAATTCAACAAAAGGCAGATCGATCTTTGTAATTTTAAATTGATCAATTCTTATTTTTCGGGCATCGGTTACCACCTCCTTCCCTGCTCTGGCCAACTGATACAACCGTTTGCCGTCTTTTTTAACGGCAGAATGAATCGGCGGATGCTGTTCGATTTCTCCAAGAAACTGTTGAGTAGTCCGATGGATCAGTTCTTCGGTGATATGATCGGTCGGAAAGGTTTGCTCTTCTTCTGATTCGGTGTCAAAAGTCGGTGTGGTCGCACCCAGTTTTATGATTCCGGTATAGACTTTTGACTGTCCCTGAATTTCGTCAATTATTTTTGTGAATTTCCCGGTGCAGACAATCAGCAAACCTGTAGCTTTGGGGTCCAGCGTTCCGGCATGACCGACTTTTATCTTTTTGATTCCAAATGATTTGCAGATATTCCATCTGATTTTTTTCACCACATCAAAAGAAGTCCAGTTGATTGGTTTGTCAATCACCAGTATTTTTCCAAGCTGAAGTTCTTCAAGACTGATCATTGTTCCTGATTTGAAATCATTACAATTTCGGATTGAACGCTTTTATCTTTTTGTGTATTTGGGTTCTGCCAAAAATAAATCAGCAGCACGATTCCGATGATGATTCGGTACCAGCCCCAGGCTTTGAAACCAAATTTGGTCAGCACAGCAATAAAGAATTTGATAGCAATCATTGCAACGATGAATGCAACCAAATTTCCGATCAGAAACAGCATGATGTGACTGCTATCCTGAAAAATCATCTCATATCCTTTTGCTTCGTTGGCGGTTCCTTTTCCCCATGATTTTATGAAAACAGAATACAAAGTCGCGGCTGCCATGGTGGGCACTGCCAGGAAAAATGAAAATTCGGCTGCAGCTTTACGACTCAGTCCCTGGGTCATCCCGCCGATGATGGATGCTGCGGAACGGCTAGTACCGGGCATCATGGCAAGACACTGCCAAAAACCGATGGTCAGTGCTTTTTTGTTGCTGATCTGCTTTTCGTCCAATATCGTTGGATTTTTAAACCATCTGTCAACAAAGATCAAAACCACTCCGCCCAAAACCAGAACGGCAGAAATTGCAATCTGATTGCCGAGCACCGCTTCGATTTTATCATCGAACAGATAACCCAGTCCCAGCGCAGGAATCACTGCGATCATCAGTTTGATGTAGAAATTGAAATTTGAAAAATCAAAAAATTTCTTCCAATAAAGCGCAACCACTGCGAGTATGGCGCCAAACTGGATTGAAATCTGAAACATTTTGAAAAATTCGCTTTCGGGCAGTCCCATCAGTGCGGCTGCAAAACCCATGTGGGCAGTGGATGAGATGGGCAGATATTCGGTAAGTCCTTCAACTATGGCGACGATGATCGCTTCAAGTGTACTCATTTGGTTTTCTGTTTGTCCGGATTCATCATGATGGCATAAATCTCAATCCCAAAACCGGCAAGAATCACAAAAGGTGCAAGTCTTGTCCTTCTCCATGAGAAAATTCCGTCATTCCAATAGTTCGGATCATAAACGCCATCGGGTCTTGTGTTGGCATCGGGTCCTGTCATCAGCAGAAATCCGATCAGTATGACCGCAACGCCGACAAGCATCAGCAGATAATTCTTTTTTGAAAAAAGAAGATTGAATTTTGAATCGATTTCGTTGAGTTTGCTCATCATTTCATTTTTTATTAATACAGCTGATCTGTGTTCAGTCTCAGATATCTCCAGGTTGCAATTCCGGTACTGATCAGTGCGATCACCACACCGACGACGATCAGGATCAGCATCAGATAATAATATTCGGGATGCCAGAACGGAAGATTGACCAATGATGCAAAATAATACCAGAGAAAACCGAGTATGATGATGGCCAGAATCGCACCCAGCAGTCCGAGCAGCGAGCTTTGCAACAAAAACGGTTTGATGATGAATCTTCTTCTTGCGCCCACCAGCTGCATGGTTTTGATGCTGAATCGTTTTGCGAAAATCCTCAGTCTGATCGAGTTGTTGATTAAAATCATTGCAATGACCAAAAAGATGCCGGCGAGTATCATCAGCCAAAAACGGATCCGGTCGATATTGTTGTAAACCGTGGTCATCAGTTCGTCGTCGTTGACCACATCACTGATAATCGGATCTGCGCCGAGCAGCATCTTGATGCTGTCCACCTGCGCAGGATTGACAAAACCGGGCTGAAGTGTGATCAGCGCAGAGGCCGGAAATATATTGGCTTCGAAAATATCGTTGTCACTGATTCCAAGTTCCTTTTTGGCAATATCAGATGCTTTTTCTTTTGAAATGTATTCAACTTTTTTTACAAAAACATGTTTGATTTTGAGTGAATCTATAAACTGCTGCTGTCTCTCCAATTCCTTGTCCTGCAGCCTGGGATCGTATTCGTCATTGAAAAAAGCCTCGACTTTGAGCTGTTCTTTGATGTAATCCGCATAACTCTTTGCGTTGACCAGGATCAGGCCAAAGAGACCGAGCAGAAAAAGAACAAGTGAAATACTGATAATCACCGTAATATTAGACGATCTGAGCCGTCCTTTGTCCAATTTGTCGCCCTGTTTTGACATCTGTTTCTTTAATTTGGGGCTAAGGTATAAAAAATTCCTGCTTCAGTTATCCGGGAATAATTCACAACTTGTTAAACATTTGCTAAATAAATCGGTTGCTGATAAAACGCTGAAATTTGGTTTTCAGTATTTGATTCAATTTTTTTGAGCTTTTAGCCATAGATTTATGCGAAACTTTTTAATAACAACAAAAATTTATTTTAGAATAAACACATCTGATTAATAACTGTTTAGGAAACTGTTTAAATTTTACCGAAAAATAATTGCAATAAAATTTAAAACTCCTATGTCCGGACAACTTTTCTCCGATGCCGTACGATTAACGAAGTGTATTGTGTGGCAAGTATATGAACATAATTCGACCGCCTTCGGGGTCGGTTACTCTCACTTACTGATACTCTCTATACACATTTGACCTCTTCGAGGTCACATACGTATAGAAAAAACAACGGCAAAAACAAATACCGACCAAAAGTTAAACAGACCTCGAAGAGGTCACATACGTATAGAAAAAACAACGGTAACAACAAAAATCGACCCCGAAGGCGGTCGAACCATATTTCCGAATATTCATCTGTGTGATTGAATTAAAACGGTATTCATTCAGAACCCTTAACCAATCTTATTCAATTTATTCGATCCGTCGCTGCTGTTCGGGTTGGTGAGGGATTCATTCTTTTCTTAAAAAGAATTTTTATCATTCAAAAAAGCATCAATATAACCGGCTAATTCATTTGGATACTGAAACATCAAACCATGTCCGCCGTTTTTCATTTTGACCAAAGTAGAATTGGCTATCGAATCAAACAATACCTCTGAATTTTCAAACAAAACCACCTGATCGGCATCACCGCTTACAATTAAGGTCGGAACCTTCAGTTTGTATAAACTGCCGGATGCTCCTCCATTGTCCGAAAGCCATTGATTTACCGCTTCATCCTGAAGCTCAATCGTGAGCCGGTTAAAAGGTTCATGAACCTGTTTAAAATATTCTTTTGATTCCGGATGATTTTCAAACCAGTGATCCGGGAAAAGCAGACCAATCATTTGCTGATCGGAAGAAGTCGAATCAGACAGTATATCCATTACTTCCTGCTCCGGGTTTATAACTGACTTCCCTCCGGCATCTGTGGCATACAATACAAGTTTATTTACCCGATCCGGATAATTCAGACCAAACAATTGGGCCACATATCCGCCCATTGACCAGCCCAAAACATTTACTCTTTCTGTTCCAAGATGATCACACAGCAACTTAACATCCTCAGCAAGTGTTTCAAGCCTAAAGTTCAAATCTGTATTGCTGCTGAAACCCATCCCTCTGTAATCAAAAACAACAATTTGATTGAACTTTGCCAGTTGATTGATAAACCGGGTATCCCACATATCCATATTGGCTCCGTAACCCATACACATAATCAACGGATCGCCCTTTCCAAAAATCCTGTAGGCAATTTTGCCGTTTGGCACTTCCAAATATAAAATACTGTCTGAGTCAATTACTTCGCCATTATCAGCTGAGTCCCGAGACTGATTGTTTTGACACCCGATTAATAAATAGATCAGAAATACTATAAAACACAACCCGATTCCGTAACAAATAATTTTATCCTTCATAAAAGTATCAATTTACACCGTTTCAATCTGCAGAATCAATAAGAAATAACAATTCAAAAAAATAATTACTTTCAATTTAATTATTTGATTGACAATGAACTGACAGTATAATCACTTGTGATAAACAAGAATAAAATTACTGAAATTTTTAAAACTGAGAAAAAATGTTTTGTCAAATCAATAATTCCTCAAATTGATATGTCCGCTCAGCTTTTCGCCGTCCTCAAGGATCAGGATATACCAGTAAGTACCCGACGGAAGCGGCTCTCGGTTGTATCTGCCATCCCACTCAAAGTCTCCGTCAAGTATCCTGTCAACAAACATTTTGCCGTATCGGTCAAAGATCTGTAACCTTGTGTTCGGGAAACCTGCCAATGCACGAATCTTCCAGGTATCGTTCTTTCCGTCTCCGTTCGGGCTGATAAAGTTCGGAACGCCCATTATTGCGCCCTGTTTGGCTGTGCTTCCGCACCCCTTTTTGTCCCTTACATAAACAAAATAAATTCCCGGTTCCAGATTGTAAAATACATTGCTGCTCTGCCAGAAGATTTCATCCAGACTGTATTCAAACGGGCCGTTGCCCGTCGCATAAACCGTTAGGCTGTTTTCTGCAGATTTGATTTCTGTGATAATTGGAGCAGTCGAAAAACTTACCTCAATATTGCGGCTGAGTGTACATGGTATCCCGTTGATCTCAACGGTCAGAGTATATACTCCTTCTTCGGTAAAGATGATTTCACGGGTTTCACTCAATACATTGCCAAAACTGTCTGTCCAGATGTAATGATCAAAGCCTTCGGGCGCCAGATAGCTGTAGCTGTCCCCCGAACAGATCACAACATCGTCTTCCAGTTCCATTTCCGGATACGGATATATCGTAACCACCAGTTCATAGGGTTCTGAACACTGATTGCCGTCAGGAGTGAATACATAGCTTGTGATTCCCTGTATGCCGGTGTTGATTTCACCCGGATACCAGCTTCCGCTGATGCCGTTGTCCGAAACAGTTGGAAGTGGCTCTGCCTGGCTGTTGAAACAATAGGTGTCCGGAAGGTCTGAAAATATCGGTATTAGCGATTCTGCTGTTTCTATTGTTATCGAATAGATTCCCGAACATTGTCCTTCATTAGGAGTGAAAGTATAAGTCTGTGTTCCAACCGTTGAGGTATCTATTGTCGCAGGAAACCAAGTACCGGTGATGCCGTTGTCTGAGGTTTCGGGTAAATCTTCTGCTTCGCTGTTTAGACAATAGCTTTCGGGTAATTCCGAAAATACGGGTGTTGCGGATTCGGTTGTTTCAATTTCTATCGGATAGATTTCCGCACATTGTCCTTCGTCAGGTGTAAAAATATAGGTTTGGATTCCCAGGTTTGAAGTATCTATAACAGAGGGATTCCAGCTGCCGGAAATACCATTGTTTGATATGATTGGCAGTTCCTGGGGTTCGGCGTCCAAACAGTATTCGGTTTGTAAAACAAATTGCGGAGTGATTGGTTCAGTAATTTCTATTATTACTTCGATTCGTTCGGAAATACAACCCTCAGGGCTTATTACTTCAACCCAGTAGCTCGTCGTTTCGGTAAGCCCGGGGATTGTGAAGGGATTTCCGGTGAATACAGGGTCAATGTCGGTTTGATTTTCGTACCAGTTCACGGTGTTTCCTTCTGCCGTTTGAACTTCCAAAACGGCTGCAGCTCCTGAGCATATTTCGATGGGTGTAGCAATTTCTATTTCAAGGGTCGTACTGATAATTAATTCCAGAGTTCTCACTGCAAAACAACCGTTTTCATTTTCAATTCTTACCCAAATTACAGTTGTTTCTCCGGTTGTAAAGCTTGTGGGCAGTGGATTTTCATTGTTTTCTGCATCTTCCTGAGTCAGATGAAATGTAATGGCATAATCTCCGTTTTCCGGATTGATATCCGGGAAACTGTCTTCCAGGAAAAAAGTATGTTCTCCACCTTCGCTCAGACACACACTTTGTTCGGCATTTTCTACATTGGGCAGATCGATAATATTTATTTCAAAAGTTCTTACATATTCCTCTCCGTCCACGATCAGCGTCAATACAATCGTATAAGTTCCCGGTTCGGAATAGTGATACTGCGGAAAAAATTCAGTGGATTCTCCTCCGTCCCCAAAATCCCAGTGGATGCTTTCTATCTCTCCGCCCTGACTGCAGAAATTGAAATCCAAGTCCATAAAAGTGCAGTACATCTGTTCCTCCTTAATCGATAAACCGTTTACCGTAATGGATATACGGAAGTAGGTGTTGAGAAAAGTAGGAAGACCGAGTAAAACCGATCTGTCCAAATAATCCTCGCCTTCAGCCAATAGATACACGCCGTCTTCTGTATAAACCGGTGCTTCTCCTGTATCCGGATTATAAATTGTTTCCGGGTTTTCAATGATTCCGAGATAGGTTTTGATAAAGTTTCTCGCCACATATATTTTTCCGTCCGGCCCTCTTTGCATTGCTCCCTCCCCGCCCCTGTATTCAAATATCACATATTTACTGTCGATAATTGAAGGAGCGGTAAGGTCAAACTGAAGTATTTGTTTTTGCTGGAGAAAATCAACATCCTCATCAAAACTTGTGGACGATTCCGTATATAATGCACGACTGTCAGCAGAAAATTCCAGGGAATAAAATCCCACACCCTCACTGTTGCCGGGCGGATACAAAAGAATTTCATCAGAAACCACGCCTGTCGCATTGTCAAAATTATAAATTGTTAAAGAACCTTTTATTTCATTTTCAAAAGGATGCTCCATACCCATAGCCAGCCTGGTTCCATCGGGTGAACCTTTCAGATAGCCCCCAGTCAATTCCGCAGTTATACCGGTTGGAGAGACGACAGGCGTTAAATTCACTCCGTCGCCGGTTACTTCAAAAGCATAAAAGCTGCCCTGAAAATGAGTGATTACCCAATAACCTGTTTTGTCCGCATTACCGATACCCGCTATTTTTTCATAACCCTGCTGCTGACCGTTAATCGGAATTCCTATGTTTTTCTGAATTACAGCGCCCAAACCACCATTCAGAGACATATCCACTATCGTATATTTCATTCCTTTTTTAGTCACAGTCTCAAGATCCTCCACATCTATGGTGAAAATATAATATAAATTGCAGTCATCGGGTTTGGGAATAATTATAGCTGAAGAAGTGCTCGAAGGATGGCCATGCAGACCTGAGCCGTTTTGCATGAGATTGTGAATGCGATTATATACAAACACACCGTCTGTATAAAACAAAAGATTTCCGTTTTCATCAGAAATACTGGTACAGCCTTCAAAAGTATCAAGTTGTCCGTTTGTATCTATAACCGGCGAGCCGCCTGTAAAATCCAGTCCGGCATGATTTCCGAAGTACCAGTGCGCAGTCTGCATTTGTGCCGGGGTTTCGGTTATCAGAATAAACAGTGATATTATCAGACAGACTTGTTTCATTAATCCGTTATTTTGAATCATGTGAATTTTAAATCTTCAATTTACCGACCCTGGATATGTTTCTGATTCATTAATATACAGCTGAAACCGAAAAGTAAACCGGTACTTTGGGATGATTTTAAATTCCAATATGCTTATGAATCGTTTCGTTTATTATTCATTGATTTTATGCGTTACTTTTTCTTTGAATGGATTGCAATAAATTATTTTGAATTCAACCAATTCTTCCATTATAAATTCTTTTTTAATCAAAAATTTATTGAATTGAAAACCGTCTTGGGTACAGGCTTTCATTGATTAGAGTTACCAAACAAAAAATTGGTTACAGAAAATTTAATTATTTCACGTTAACAACAGAACAGTAAAATATCGGTTGATGTAATAACAAACGATTTTACAGACGATCGGCTTAAAATATATTTTGATGAAAATGATAAAATAATTTCATGCAGCATTGATTAACCCAACTACAGAGAAACGGGGATTTATCTGACTCAGCTGACCGACTCAGCTGGGAGAACTGTCAGCAGAAAAAATCAGGTGAAAATTGAATAATCATTTTTGCCATTTGAACTGCAAGAGGTTCATTTCAAAATAAAAAAGGAAAGAGACTGCTTTCTAAAGCAGTCTCTTTGAAGAAAACAATAAATCGATATCGATATTTTTTATAGAATCATTTTTTCAACAGTTTAAAGTTCCTTACGGTTCCATCAATTGTGACAGACATTATATAAGCACCTGCTGTCAGGGAGCTGGTGGATAGCGTAACTTTTGTGCTGGTTGGAAATAATTCCATGACTTTTTGTCCCAGCATATTATAAATACGTACTTGTTGTACAGGCAGATCGGCGTGTAAGATGAGCCTGTTTTCTGTGGGATTGGGGTAAAAAGAAAAATTAGAGAAATCCGATTCGTTAATGGAAAGTTCCTGAGTGGTAAAGGATTCAGGATCTGTCCACACACTTGCAACATCAGCACCACAAATAGCCCGTACATACACATCATACGAAGTATCAGGACTTAGTGGAGACAAAATGATTCCGGGCTCCCCGTCATCATCGGTTATTGTTATTCCCTCTGTAGCGGGATCAAAACCAGTCTCTCCATATACAATTTCCCATGTCGTTTCGTTTCCGCCGGGTGTCCAGCCAACTTGTGCGGAGTTTGTTTCTATATTAGAAACTTCAATTCCGGTAGGCACAGGACAACTAAAACCGTCATCATGGACTTCAACGCAAAAAGTACCTTCCATTGCGCCATCTGAAAAATCAATAAGCCCGTTTACTTGAATATAATAGGTGTTTCCAGGTTGTAAATCAGTTAATGTAACAACCGATAAAAACCCATCTCCAATTTCTCCGCCATCTTCATCACATCCTACCTGATGCCCCAGGGTAGAAAGATCTGCACAATCGTCCGGAGCTTCATATACCGCTAATTCGGTATCAGTGAGAGTGCCACCATTAAAGTCTGTGGTAACGGTTACATTTCCACTTGCGGGCGCTTCAAAACTAAACCAAACTGTTTTATCGCCCGGCGCATCGAAGCAATCACCAACCGGTTCGCTGTTTTCCATGGTTGCCCCAACATTGGAGTAGCTGCTTCCCGTACATTCTTCATCGATTATAATTGAAATCGCATTACACAAATTATCATTTACAGGAGTAGTTGCAATAGAAATAGGGCCTGCAAAGTTACTGTTTCCATTATCACCTTCGCAAAGCGCCTGAACAAAAACATTATATCGATGAGCAGCTTCAAGGCTCGGAATTGTAACAGTTGGCGTATTGCTTACCGAGATGAAATTTCCTTCCGTTGCAGGGTCAAATCCCTGTTCTCCATATTTAACCAGCCATTCCGTTTCTGAATCGCCGGGTGTCCAGCTTACCGTGACCGAATCCGGGGTTGCCATGCCCATAGCCAGATCAGTAGGAGTTGGACAAAGAATGAGTTCCTGTATGGAAATATCATCAACTGTCATATAAAAAGGGAAGAACCCGCCATTGAGGTGCCCGTTGATTCCGATGTAATATGTATCCGAAATATCGGGTGTGAAATTACCACTTACCAACTGATAATCACCATCTGTAATTTCTGTAACAGGGATGATTTCATTTGTCATATCAGCAGCTTGATTGGAAATTCCATATGCAGCTTTTATATTTGCCCCCGCTACATTGCTTTGTCGGGCAAATAAACTAAGCGTATATTGCATTCCTGCGGTTAGATTTACTTCATAAAACATCCAAGCTTCATTATTATAGCTCAGAAAAATGTCCCATCCCCCAGTTCGAGGAGAACGATTATGATCTATAATTGTGTTATTTGCCATCCAAGAACCGCCCATCATACTTTCTTGTGTCCAGCATCCAGCCAAACTAGAACCATTTTCCTGACTGTTTTCAAAACTTTCAAAAAATGGAATTGTAGCAGGAGCACAGTCTGTGGAAAAGATAAGCGGCCCTGCATAGTGACTTTCTCCCGAATCACCATCACAGAGTCCTTTTACGTAAGCATTATATAATGTTCCCGGTTCTAAGTTATAAATAGTGAGGGTTGAATCATCATTTACAGATAGTGATGTGCCTTCTGAATTGGGGTCAAAACCAGGGCTACCATATTTTACCGTCCAATTTGTTTCACTGTTACCAGGATCCCAATCTAAAGTTATTGTATAGGGTGTTATGTCTATAGGGGAAAAATTGGTAGGTTTTGGACAGTCTGACAGCGCTTCAACCGAAAATTCATCTACGAATAAATGAAACGCCGGAGGTGAAGTTGCAACAATGGCAATATAAATATCAGAACCAATATAGGAATTCAAATTATACGTGTAATTAACATAGCCGTCAGTATCAATATTGGCAATTGTCGTTACTGATCCAAGGTTGACAGTAAAATCGGACGGATGAGTGCCGGTTGTAGATAGTTTTACATCAAAACTTTCGGGAAATATAGGACCAGTTCCGCCAGCATAAAATGAAACCATGTCGCTTATGCCAGCAATTACAGTAAATTGTGGAGAAATCAAATAATCATCATGATTTTCAGTTTCAAAATTAATCCGGGCTCCTCCTGTACCCTGATAAGCATCACCTGTATGATGTTGCCAGGTATTTCCCTGTCCGTCATTGTCAATAATCGTCCAAGTGCCTGGTATCTCGGTGTCAAAGCTTTCTAAAAACTGCGCCGACAGGTATCCACCTGTCAGTATCATCAGTAATAAAAGTATAAAATTTTTCATTGTTTATATTTACTGGGTTAATAATTTTTTTATTGATTTTATGCGTTACTTTTTCTTTGAATGGATTGCAATAAATTATTTTGAATTCAACCAATTCTTTCATTATAAATTCTTTTTTAATCAAAAATTTATTGAATTGAAAACCGTCTTAGATACAGGCTTTCATTGATTAGAGTAACTAAATAAAAAATTGGTTACAGAAAATTTAATTATTTTCCATTAACAACAGAACAGTAAAATATCGGTTGATGTAATAACAAACGATTTTACAGACGATCGGCTTAAAATATATTTTGTTGAAAATGATAAAATAATTTCATTCAGCATTGATTAACCCAACTAAAGAGAAACGTGGCTTTATCTGATTCAGCTGACCGACTCAACTGGGAGAACTGTCAGCAGAAAAAATCAGGTGAAAATTGAATAATCATTCTTTACTCTTTGAACTGCAAGAGGTTCATTTCAAAATAAAAAACAATATCCGTTTTATCATAAGGAAAAGATTTTTACCTAAACCGGCTAAACCGAGTTTAAGAAATAATTCACAGCAAATTCAAATCCTTTTTGTCATATTTGCATTGAAAAAAAATAATTCAATGTCAGATTTGCTTGTTTCAAAAGGAATCACAAAACAGTTCGGAACCAAAGTCGCACTCAATAATTTTGATCTGAATATACCCGAAGGTTCAATCTACGGACTGCTCGGACCCAACGGCGCCGGAAAAACTACTTTTCTGAGAATCATCAATCAGATTACTGCGGCCGACAAAGGTGAAATCACGATTCAGGGAAAACCGCTTGACAAAAGCATTATTCCGCTGGTCGGCTATATGCCTGAAGAACGCGGTCTGTACAACAACATGAAGATCGGCGAACAGGCGCTTTATTTTGCAAAGCTCAAAGGTCTTAGCACAGCAGAAGCACACAAAAAAACTAAATACTGGTTTGAAAAACTGGGTATTCAGGAATGGTGGAACAAAAAACTGACAGAACTTTCAAAAGGGATGGGTCAGAAAGTCCAGTTCGTCATCACTGTGCTGCACGAACCAAAACTTTTGATATTTGATGAACCTTTCAGCGGTTTTGATCCCGTCAATGCAAAACTGATTGCAAACGAAATTATAGAGCTGAGCAAAAAAGGTGCGACCATCATTTTTTCGACCCACCGGATGGAATCGGTTGAGGAAATGTGCGACCATATTGCACTGATCAATCAGTCAAACAAGATACTGGACGGCGAAATCAATCAGATCAGGCATCAGTTCAAATCCGGAAAGTATTTTGTCGAAATCGATCAGACGACCAAAGACGGCTGGTCAGAATTCAATTCGAATTTTGAAGTCGAAACGATTGCTGAAACCGAAAATTCTCTGAGTTTCAATATCAGAAAACCCGATGACATGAATTCAAATCAACTGCTGGAAAAGATCATATCACTTGGTCACATCACCCAATTCAGAGAAAACATTCCGTCTATGAATGAGGTGTTTATCAGAGCAGTCAGTTCAAATTAAAATCAATCACCGACAAATTAAATCAAAAAGAAAATGAATCAGATACTCTTAGTCGCAAGCCGTGAATTTATGACCCAGGTGAAAAACAAAACCTTCATCATCATGACCATATTGTCGCCACTGATCATCGTCGGCATCATCGGAATCATCGCTTGGATGATGTCAGCCAATTCGGATCAGAAAAGCATAGCTGTGGTGGATCAGAGCAGTGAATTCATCACTACGCTCACTTCGAACGACAATGTGATCTATAATTTCTATCCGGCAAAAGACATTCAGGGTATCAAAGACACGCTGGTCGAAAGCAAATATCTGAATGCACTGCTGATCATTCCTCAGTTTTCAAAAAACGATTTCGGCGGTCTCAACAATGGAATCGAACTGGTCACCAACGGAAATATGGGTGTGAGTTTCAAAGAAGGTCTTGAGTCAAAAATCAACAAAAGGATCGAAGATCTGAAAATGGAAAATGCAGGCGTGTCCGAAGATCAGCTCAAAGGACTGAAATCAAATATCAGCATCAAAACCTTTAATCTGAAAGACAGCAACGGCGGCGAAAAAGGCGAAGGAAGCGATTATCTGAAATTTGGTCTGGCGATGTTTCTGGCCTATATCACATTTACATTTATCATGATTTACGGTGTGAAAATCATGAGAAGCGTAGTGGAAGAAAAAAATAACCGTGTGGTTGAAATCATCATTTCATCTGTCAAACCTTTTAATCTTATGATGGGCAAAATACTGGGAACCACCTTTGTAGCTCTGCTTCAGTTTTTGGTTTGGATCATGATGGGGCTGGCTTTGGTGTTTGGCGGATCTGCATTTCTGAGTTCAAAAATCAAAATACCGACAGAAACCATGAACGGTTCTGCACAGCAAATGCTCGACCAGAATCCAGAGTGGATGACCGACACCCAGGGAATGCTCAATTCACTGTTAGATCTGAATTATCCGCTGATACTGATATTGTTTTTGGTTTATTTCCTATTGGGTTACTTGTTTTACAGCTCTGTATTTGCGGCCATCGGTTCGGCGGTTGATAATGAGGCGGACACCCAGCAGTTTACATTTTATCCGATTTTCCCGATGATCATCGCAATGTACGGCAGCATGACCGCACTCGATAATCCGGACGGACCGGTTTCTTTCTGGCTGTCGATGATTCCGCTTACTTCACCGATTTCTATGGTCGTTCGGCTGCCGTTTGGGGTAGAATGGTGGGAAATCGCACTTTCGCTCACACTGCTGATCGGCACCATGCTGCTGATGGTCTTTCTCGCTTCAAAAATTTACAGGGTAGGAATCCTGATGTACGGCAAAAAAGCTTCTTTCAAAGAAATGTGGAAGTGGATGAGGTATTCGAATTGAGTTTCGGATTTTAGAATGAATGATTGAGAAGATTCAATTAAAACGTATTCTACCGATTAAATTTCTCCAAAGTTTCGAGCTTTGGAAAAGTTTAAAAATTTAACAAACACTCAACATCCAACTTCCAGGTTAGAGGTTAGAAGTCAGGAATTAGAGGTTCACCCATCCTCCATCCGTCAGGCTGAGCTTGTCGTAGCCACAACACCAAAACACCCTACATCCTGCTTTTAATCTCACAGTCAAAATTCAAATCTCTTCTCACCAATTGCTTAATTTTGATTAAATTCGCAGCCAAATTCAAGGATATGTCAGAAGATATTTTCAAGCAGATTGTTTCGCACGCAAAAGAATACGGTTTTATCTTTCAGTCAAGTGAGATATATGACGGACTGTCAGCTGTTTACGATTACGGTCAAAACGGTGTCGAACTCAAAAACAACATCAAACAGTATTGGTGGAAGGCAATGGTCCAGCTCAATGAAAATATAGTCGGCATCGATTCTGCCATCTTTATGCATCCGACCACCTGGAAAGCTTCGGGACACGTAGATGCATTCAATGATCCGCTGATCGACAACAAAGAATCAAAAAAACGATATCGTGCAGATGTGCTGATCGAAGATTATTGTGCAAAACTCGAAGCCAAAATCGATAAGGAAGTTGAAAAAGCTGCCAAAAGATTTGGCGATGCATTTGACAAAGCACAGTTTGTCAGCACCAACCAGCGTGTGGTTGAGTATCAGCAAAAAATTGATGAGACCCTGAAAAGAATGGGCAAATCGCTTGAAAAAAACGATTTGGCCGATGTCAAAGCATTGATTGAAGAGCTAGAAATCGCAGATCCGCTGACCGGTTCAAAAAACTGGACAGAAGTCCGTCAGTTCAATCTGATGTTCGGCACCAAACTCGGTGCGACCGCAGATACTTCAATGGATCTGTATCTGAGACCAGAAACCGCTCAGGGAATTTTTCTGAATTATTTAAATGTACAGAAAACCGGTCGTATGAAGATTCCGTTTGGGATTGCACAGATCGGAAAAGCATTCAGAAACGAGATTGTAGCACGACAGTTCATCTTCAGAATGAGAGAATTCGAACAGATGGAAATGCAGTTTTTTGTTCCGCCCGGAACCGAACTTGACTGGTTTGCAAAATGGAAAGAAATTCGTCTGAACTGGCACAAAGCATTGGGATTGGGCGATGACAATTACAGATATCACGATCACGAAAAACTGGCGCATTACGCAAACGCGGCAACCGATATAGAATTCAAATTCCCGTTTGGTTTCAAAGAATTGGAAGGAATTCATTCAAGAACTGATTTTGACCTGAGTCAGCATCAGGATTTTTCAGGCAAAAAAATCCAATATTTTGACAATGAAATGAATGAAAGCTATGTTCCTTTTGTGGTTGAAACCTCTGTCGGTCTCGACCGTCTGGTGCTTGCCGTATTTTCAAACAGTCTGAAAAATGAAACTTTGGAAGACGGAAGCGAGAGAACGGTTCTGGCGCTTCCACCGGCTCTGGCGCCGATCAAAGCAGCAATTCTTCCGCTGGTTAAAAAAGACGGATTGCCCGAAATGGCCGAAAAAATTCTGAACCAGCTGAAATTTGATTTCAATGTGATGTACGAAGAAAAAGATTCGATCGGAAAGCGTTACAGAAGAATGGACGCCATCGGAACTCCTTTCTGTATTACGGTTGACCATGATTCACTCAACGACGGTGCGGTAACACTTCGTTACAGAGATTCGATGAAACAGGAAAGAATTCCTGTCGAAAAGCTGAATGAAATCATAGACAGAGAAGTCAATATGAAATATCTGCTGTCAAAAATTTAATTTTGATTGTCGATCTGAATTGATTAATTTTGAGTTGATATAGCGCTGATTTAAAATCAATTCAATATGAAAACCATTCTCAATTTCGCAATCACAGCACTGATAATTCTGCTGCTCAGCAATCTATTTTCAGACAAAATTCACATCGACAATTTCTGGTGGGCGCTCGGTTTAGCAGTCGTCTTGTCCGCCTTAAACCTTTTGGTCAGACCGGTACTGGTATTCCTGACACTGCCTGCAACACTGATTACATTCGGATTATTCCTGCTGGTCATCAATGCGGTCATCATACTGCTCGCAGACTATCTGATGCAGGGGCACTTCACAGTCAAAAATTTCTGGTGGGCACTGCTATTCAGCATAATGCTTGCCTTTGGTCAGTCATTGCTGCTGATCAAAAAAGAGTCAAATTCAAATTAAGAACTCAAATCAATATTCGATTTTTTTCTGATAAGTTTCGGTTTCTTTGATTCGTTTTTCAACCGGATAATGTCCTGTGAAACAACCGAAGCAATAATTTTTTGAACCCAGAATTTCAATCAGACTTTCGACCGAAAGAAAGTCAAGACTGTCCACACCCAGATATTCGGTCAGTTCTTTCCTGCTCATATTGGCTGCAATCAGATCCTTTTTGTCCGGCATATCTATTCCGAGATGACAGGGCGAAACCACAGGCGGAGATGCGCTTCTGAAATGAATTTCACTGGCACCCGCTTCTTTCAGTATTCTGATCAGAATCTTGCTGGTGGTACCTCTGACGATTGAATCATCGAGAATCACCACCCTTCTTCCTTTGATTTTTGCTCGAATCGGATTGAGTTTCAGATTCACAATTCTTTCTCTCAGTTTTTGAGATGGAACGATGAACGAACGGCTCATGTATCTGTTTTTGACCAAAATGGGTTCAAACGGAATACCCGAAGCTTCTGAATAACCGATGGCAGAAGGCACACCCGAATCGGGCACGCCGATTACCACATCCGCATCAACAGGTGACTGTTCATAAAGTTTCTTTCCGCTTCTTACCCTCAAATCATAAATTTCGGTTCCCTGAAGATTTGAGTCGGGACGTGCAAAATAGACATATTCAAAAGAACAGATTCTGCTTTTTGTTGGCTGGCCAAGCGAATAGGAGTGCAGTCCGTCTTTGTCTGCCACCACAATTTCACCCGGTTCAACATCTCTCAAAAATTCAGCACCCACAGCATCCAATGCACAGGTTTCTGAACTGAATACAAAAGTTTTTTCATCCAATTTGCCGATGCACAATGGTCTGATTCCGTTCGGATCTCTGAAAGCTGCCAGCGAATGATCGGTCAGCAAAAGAATAGAATATGCACCTCTGATCGGTTTCATTCCCTTTCTGATTGCAACTTCTACCGGATCTTTTGCATGTTTCTGAATCGAACGAAGGATGACCTCTGTATCTGAAGTTGCCAAAAACGGAAGCCCTTCTTTGATCAGTTTTTTTTTCAGCGCTTCGGTCTCAATCACCTGACCGTTGTGAACAATCGAAAAATGGGGTTTCCCAAAATAATTGACTGCATACAACGGCTGAATATTTTTCTTGCTCATTCCGCCCGCAGTAGTATATCGGGTATGGCCGATCACAGCATTACCCTGAAAATCCTCAACCGGTTCGATTTGTTTGAAAACGTCAAGCACCAGACCTTCGGATTTGAAAGTCCTGATCACCCCGTCTTTTAAAACCGAAATCCCGGCAGCTTCCTGTCCGCGGTGCTGCAATGCAAACATACCGAACTGGGCAAGGGAGAAAGTACCGATATTGTCTGGCGAATAGACGCCAAACACACCGCATTCCTCTTCCAGCCGATCTTCCTCCATCAGTTTTTTCAGCCAATTCCGTTGATAAAAATGATTTGTAAAATCTGATTTGTATTGTGTTGATTTCATTTTTTGTTCTGAATAAAATTAATTGGTCAAAACTGAATACAATCTGTCATACACCTCATGATAAGCTTCAGTGACTTCACCCAGATCTCTTCTGAAACGGTCTTTGTCAAGTTTTTTCAAAGTGTCTTTGTCCCAAAGTCTGCAGGTATCGGGACTAACTTCATCTGCCAGTATGATATTACCGTCAGTGTCTTTTCCAAATTCAATTTTAAAATCGACAAGAATCAGATTGGCTTTTAAAAACAATTCGGTCAGCAGACGGTTGATCTGATCGCTCATTTGATACATAAATTTCAATTCTTCATAAGTCGCAATTCCAAGCACTACTGCATTATGATCATTGATCAGCGGGTCGCTCAATTCATCTTTTTTGTAACAGATATCAAAGATGGTCACCGGCGATTTCATCCCTTCTTCCAGTCCGAGACGCTGTGCCATGCTTCCGGCAACATAGTTTCTGACGACCATTTCAACCGGAACAATATTTACTTTTTTGACCAGTTGTTCGCGTTCGTTCAAAGTTTCAATATAATGAGTCGGAATGCCCGAAGCAGCCAGATACTTAAAAATCAGGGTTGAAATCCTGTTGTTCATTTCTCCTTTATCGACTACCGTTCCCCGCTTTTGGGCGTTGAAAGCAGTCGCATCGTCCTTGTAATGAACGATTACACTGTTTGGGTCTTCTGTTGAATAGACCTTTTTGGATTTCCCTTCGTACAGAAAGTCCTGTTTTGTTGCTTTCATCCTTTGAATTTAATAATTAAAACTAAATATTTTCAGTCTTTATTTGAAATATTCGACTCCGTTTTTAAAGATGTTCATCACTTCGATTTGGGGAATGTTTTTGAACAAACCTTCTTCAAATCTTTCGGGATGACACATTCTTCCGTAAATTTTTCCGCAATCACTGACGATTCCTTCGATTCCCATTACCGATCCGTTTGGATTAAAAGGCATTTCATACGCCACATTGCCGTCCGGATCAACATACTGGGTCGCAATCTGATTTTGTTCGATCAGTTTTTTGAGATTTGCTTCATCTGCCATAAATCTTCCTTCGCCATGCGAAACCGGTATCCAGTATTCCTTTCCTGCCATTCCTTTCAGCCAGGGCGAATGAGAGTCGTTCACCCTCACTCTGACCAGCGCCGCATTGTGGCGTCCGATTTCGTTAAAAGTCAGTGTGGGCGTGTCTTCCTCAATCACTCTGATTTTGCTGTACGGCAACAGTCCGGATTTGATCAGACCCTGAAAACCGTTGCAGACACCCAGAATCAGACCGTTTCTGTCCATCAGCCGATCAATACTGTTTTTGATTTTCTCATTTCTCAGCACCGAAGCGATGAATTTGCCCGAACCGTCGGGTTCGTCAGCAGCCGAAAATCCGCCGGGTAAAAAAAGAATCTGAGAATTGTCGATCGCTTTTGAATAGGCATCAACCGATTCTTCAACATCTTTTTCGCTCAGGTTTTTGAAAACCAAAATTTCTGTATCCGCTCCTTCTTTTCGAAATGCTTTTGCACTGTCATATTCGCTGTTGGTTCCCGGAAAGGCGGCAATAAATACTTTTGGTCTGGTTCCGCTGTTCAGATATGGGCTTTGATTTATTTTTTTATTTGATTCAATTTTCAGATCAAATACCGGTGTCTCTGATTTTATTGTTTTCTCTGGAAATAATCTTGAGAAAGTGCTTTTCCATGCAACTTTTGCAGCCGAAATCGAAATTTCAGTTCCGTTGAAATTCAAATTTTGGACCGAGCTGGTTTTGCCGATCTGTTTGAAGTTTTCTTCAATTTCAGTCGGAATATCCAAAGCTTCTTTGTGTTCAATCATGATGGCTGACGGATAATATCTCAGCAGATCGAGACCGGTTTTCAGTTCTACTCCGATTTGGTTTCCAAAAGCCATCAGTGCGGCTGTTTCTGCAATTCCGCCAAATTTAACGGCAGCTGCAGAAAGAATTTTATCATTGTTTTTTGAAACGGTTTCAAAAATTGTTTTCAGTTTTTCAATTTCAAACAGCATATCACGGGTCTGATTCGGAACAAAAACCGAAATCAGTGAATCCGTTTTTTGAAAAGTTGCCGAATTGATTTTCTCTGATTGGTTTGGACAAACCGCAAATGAAATTAGTGTCGGCGGTACATCAATGTCCTGATAACTTCCGCTCATACTGTCCTTTCCGCCGATGGCAGGAATTTCGAGCTGACGCTGTGCTTCCACCGATCCGAGCAGTGCGGCCAAAGGTTTCCCCCAACGGCCGGCCTCTTCTCTGAGTCTTTCAAAATATTCCTGAAATGTCAGTCTGATTTCAGAATAATCACCGCCCGCAGCCACGATTTTTGACACACTGTCCATTACTGCATAATAGGCACCGTGATAAGGTGACCATCTGCTGACCAGCGGATTGTAACCAAAAGCCGCCATGCTCACCGCATTTGTAAAACCGTCGGTCGGAAATTTTTGAACACTCACCTCTTCGGGGCTGTCCTGAAATTTTCCGCCAAATGCATTCAATATGGTGCTTCTGCCGACATTGTTGTCAAACATTTCGATCAGTCCTTTTTGTGAGGCATGATTCAATTCGGCCAACTGTTTGATGAAATTTTCTTTTGTGAAATTTTTGAATTCGATAAACGGATTGAAATCATCGCCGTCTTCAACCACCGCTTTTGACTGTTTTCTGACTCCGTTGGTATCCAAAAATTTTCGGTCGAGTTCAACGATTCTGTTTCCTTTCCACCAAATCTGCATCACTTCTTCTTCGGTCACATCTGCCACGATGGTTGCTTCCAGATTTTCGATCTGCGCAAATTCGATGAACTTTTGTGCATCTTTTGATTCAACGACCACCGCCATCCTTTCCTGAGATTCAGAAAGTGCAATCTCGGTTCCGTTGAGTCCTTTATATTTTAAAGGTACAGTATCCAGATTGATGTTTACACCTCTTGCGATTTCTCCGATTGCAACCGAAACACCGCCTGCTCCAAAGTCATTGCATCTTTTGATCAGTGCAAGCACTTCTTTTTTTCTGAACAGCCGTTGGATTTTTCTTTCAACGATTGCATTTCCTTTTTGAACTTCAGAGCTCAATTCGTCCAGATCTTTTCCGTCATGGGTTTTTGAAGAACCGGTTGCTCCGCCCACTCCGTCACGTCCGGTACGGCCGCCGAGCAGTATCACTTTGTCGCCGGCAAGAGGCTCTTCTCTTCTCACCCAATCCTTTTTCACAGCGCCGGCCACAAAACCGACTTCCATTCTTTTTGCCTTATAACCCTGATCGTAAATTTCACGAACATGTGTTGTGGCAAGTCCGATTTGATTTCCGTAAGAACTGTAACCCAAAGCAGCTTCTTTTGTAATTTTTCGCTGTGGAAGTTTTCCGGGCAGGGTATCCTCAATTTTTTCAAGCGGGTTTGCAGAACCGGTCACCCGCATTGCCTGGAAAACATAGGCGCGACCCGACAATGGATCACGGATTGCACCACCCACACAGGTGGAAGCGCCTCCAAAAGGTTCGACTTCGGTCGGATGGTTATGGGTTTCATTTTTGAACTGAAGCAGCCACTCCTCTTCCACTCCGTCCACCAGTATCGGAACTACGATCGAGCAGGCATTGACTTCTTCAGAGACATCTATATTTTTAATTTTTCCGGTACGACTCAGATATTTGCCCATAATGGTCGCCATATCCATCAGCCGGATCGGTTTGGTGATACCAAGTTCTTTTCGGATGTTCAGATAATAATCAAAGGTGTTCCGGAGGGTTTCTCTGAAACGGTTTTCAAATTTAATATCTGTAATTTCGGTTTCAAAAGTGGTGTGACGGCAATGGTCAGACCAATAGGTATCGAGCACCTTTAATTCGGTTTCGGTCGGATTTCTTCTGATTGATTTGAAATGCTGTCTGATGAATTCGAGATCATCTGCTTCCATTGAAAAACCAAATTCTGAATTCAGTTTTGAAAGCTGGTCGCTGTTGAAATCAATGAATCCTTCGATGACCTGAACCGGTTTAATTGCAGTTGTTTCATTTCTGTGCAATTGATTCAGATCTTTTTCGACCGCTTCAAGCGGATTGATCAGATAGTTTTTGATTTTTTCCAGATCGTCAACTGAAATCTGATCAAAAACATACAGGAATCCGGTCTTCACACGGGTATCTCTTACACCGAGCAATAGCAGGCACTGTTCTGCCGAATCCGCACGCTGGTCGTGTTGACCGGGCAATGGTTCGGATGCGAAATACACTGCATTTCGGTTTTGACCGATCATCGGGATTTCATCAATCGAATGGAAGGCAAGATCGGTTACCGGATCGACAAAAATTTCGTTGATGGTCTTTTCGAGCTGATCCTCAGCAATATTGAACAATTCATAAATTACAAAAACCTTGCAGTCTGTTCCGACGGCAAGGTTTTGCAGCTCTTTGGTGACTCTTCTGCTGTGAATGTCAAACTGATCTTTTTTTTGAATAAAAATTCGTTTATTCATATATATTTTAAAAAACTTTTTTCAGCACAAATGAAGGGTATGAAAAACGAACATACACTCCATTTGTAGTTACAGGTTTACGGCCTGTGGTAGAAACGCCCAGCCTTATCCCGGGCCTATACAAATGAGTGTAAAATCACACAAAACTTTACGGTGCAAAGGTAAGTTTTATTTTTAATCTTTCAATCGACAAAAACCGGGAATCATCAGGATTTTTTTAAACAATCAACGTTTAGATGATCATTTATAAAAATATTTTTCTTGTGAACAATGATTTTATTATAATATTCCCGAACCCTTTTTCGATACCATGAAAAAATATATTGAAAAGTTGGAGCAGGAAAACAAGGAATGTAGTGTATGTGTTTTAGTAAATGAACTTGACACATTACCCCTTTATTTTAAAGAGTTAATTTATTATTTCAAAATAACAAATATTCTTAATGCCTGCTTTACAGCTTTCAAGATGTCCTTTTTCCGATATATCAATTTCCCCCTTTATTCTAATTCTACTCACATACTTCATATCCATATCCTCCATTTTTTCAGCAAGCACTTTATTGTTCCTTATCATTACATAAATGCACTCCGCAGACTCACCTCTGCGCCCAACAAGTGAACTCTCTTCAAAACCAAGATAATAAATACCTTCCAGGTCAACATATTTATTATCAAACGAAATTGGATTTGCCAATAAATCATTTATATCAACTTTCTGATAAGTAATGGAACTATCAATGCACTTATTAATCAGTACGATATTTCGGGTATTGCAGGAAATCATCATTAAAGCAAAGGCAACCGATATTTTACTTATTATACTCATTTTCTTAAGATAAGGATAATTTAAACTGTTTTATTTTATAATTTCAGAATCTTAAGGTTTTTACTTTGAATCATCTTTTAAACTACTATATTAATTTCTATAAGCTCTTTATCTTCTTTTACATGTATATGATTTCAAGTAATACTCAAATTCAGATACTTTTTCTTTTGGAATCCCGTCATAGCCAATTGATGGTTTAAGGTCTTTATAGAACTTGATTTGTTTCCAATTTAATCCATTATGAACTCCCTCTAAAGTTATAGAGTCAGAGACCTCATAAAACCACCAGTAATCATTATCCCCCGTATATTCCTATGTTGGTAAGTTTACTTCAAATTCACTTGTTCCTATGGTAACAAACAAGTGTTCGGTATTATTTCGAGTATAAGTAATCAAATCTGTATGATACCTATCCATTACATTTTTTTCAAAATCATTACCTATGACATTTTGCATTTAAACTGTCTGGTTATAAATTTTTCAGAGTTTGAAGTTGAACAACTTATTAAACTGAAAATAAAGGTTAATAATATGACATTGATTAAACTTTTCATGTTATTTATTCAAAAAATTGAAACCTGTCTCTGTTGTTCAGCAAACTGAATTTTCTCAAAGCATCTGTATATTTTGAAATTACAAATCCGAATATTTAAACCTTCAATTCGCTGTCCATACCGAGCAGATCGCTGTATTTTTCAAGGATCGGCTGAACATGGTTTTCAAGAAATTCTTCGGTTTGTATGGATGCAAAACCGATAAAATTCTTTGGATCGAGTACAGATTTGAGTTTTTCTTTGTCAATATTGAATCTCGGATCAGCCAGTATTCTTTCGACCAGATCGTTTGGTTTTCCTTCGATCTTCACCTGTTTTCCGGCTTCCATGCTGTGTTCTCTGATCAGTTCGTGCAGTTCCTGACGGTCGCCACCGTTTTTGACACCTTCCATAATGATGTATTCGGTCGCCATAAACGGCAGTTCGTCAAGTATGTGTTTTTCGATCACTTTCGGATAAACCACCATGCCGTCGAGTATATTGTTCCAGATAATCAGTATCGCATCGATGGTCAAAAATGCCTGTGGGACGCTCAGTCTTCGGTTGGCAGAATCGTCAAGCGTTCTTTCGAACCATTGGGTTGCAGCAACCATGGCGGGGTTTGCAGCGAGTGACATAACATATTTGGCAAGCGATGAAATCCTTTCGCTTCTCATTGGATTTCGTTTGTATGCCATGGCCGAAGATCCGATCTGTGATTTTTCAAAAGGTTCCTCGATTTCCTTCAAATTTTGAAGCAGACGGATGTCGTTTGTGAATTTATGAGCAGACTGTGCAATACCCGAAAGCACATCCAGAATCTGAGCATCAATCTTTCGGTCATAAGTCTGACCGGTAACGGCCAATACTTTTTTAAATCCGAATTTTTCGGACAATCGGCGATCGAGTTCTTTCACCTTATTGTAATCACCGTCAAAAAGATCTTTGAAACTTGCGGCGGTTCCGGTAGTTCCTTTCACACCTCTGAATCTCAGATTTTCAATTCTGAATTCCAAATCTTCAAAATCGAGCAAAACGGACTGCAGCCAGAGAGTTGCTCTTTTTCCGACGGTTGTCAGCTGTGCTGCCTGATAATGAGTAAAACCGAGCGTTGGAAGATCTTTGTAAGTTTTCGCAAAATCATTTAATCCTTTGATGACATTCACCAGTTTTTTCCTGATGATCAGCATGCCTTCACGGGTTGAGATCAGGTTTTCATTGTCCTGGACAAATGCAGAAGTGGCGCCGAGATGAAGGATTGGTTTGGCTTTGGGCGCAACCTCTGACAGTGCGTGGATATGGGCCATGACATCATGTCTCAGCTGTTTTTCATATTTGGCAGCGGTTTTAAAATCGATGTCATCAACTTTCATTCTGATCTGTTCAATCTGTTCATCACTGATGTTCAGCCCAAGTTCTTTTTGGGTTTCGGCGAGTGCCAGCCATAGTTTTCTCCAGGTCGAGAATTTCATCTGGGGTGAAAAATTATACAGCATTTCGGGGCTGCTGTATCTTGATTCCAAAGGATTTCTGTATTTGTCCATTTGTCTTTGTTAGTCTGCAAAATTAAGATTTCCTGATGAATTATCGGAAACCGCCTGCCGATTAAATTTTGATTTAGAAATTCAGAGACTCAAAAAACAAAAAAATCCCGGCATTGCTGCCGGGACCCTCTCTACTAAAACTTAAGTACCATGAAAACTCAACTACCTTATGAAAAGAATAGTACTTGACTTTTAATTCTCAATTTTTGTACCAATCAATTTCAAATTCATGACTAAGAATGATTAAATCAACATGACATTTATCATACGTGATTCATCGATGTGAAATTCAACTTATTACAAACAAAAATCCCGGTATTGCTACCGGGACCCTCTCTACTAAAACTTAAGTACCATGAAAACTCAACTACCTTATGAAAAGAATAGTACTTAACTCTTCACCTCTCAAATATTATACCAAAACTGACTAAAAAGTATATTTATTTTCTTTAATCAGGAAGTCCGCAACTTCGGTCTTCAAATTGACAACATTCGGATATTCATTGTATCTTGTAAATCTCCTTAAACCTGAAAGCATCATACGCTGTTCATCTCCTTCAGCAAAGGAAATTATACCTGTGGTTGCTTCGTTTTTGATCTTCTCAACTGAATTAAACAATTGCAATTTAGCCAATTTAATTGAAACTTCTGCGTCCTGCTCAGATTTTCTTGAAATCCTTTCAGCGCGCAGAATCGTACTCTCTGCCATATAGATTTCAATCAATATTGAAGAAGCTTTCAAAATCAGTTGCTGATGTTTTTCAAGATCAGCGCCAAATTTCTGCAAAGCAGAGCCGGCAACCATAAAGAATACTTTTTTAAGATTCGAAAGGATTTCTTTTTCCTGTGCAAACAACTCTGAATAATCGGGTGTATCAAAAGAAGGAATGCTCATCAGCTCGTTGGCAACATTCATCGCAGGCGTCATCAAATCGATTTTTCCTTTGAAAGCTCTTTTGACCAGCATACTGATTGAAAGCAGTCGATTAATCTCATTGGTTCCTTCATAAATCCTTGAAATCCTTGAATCTCTCCATGCTGATTCCATCGGCATTTCTTTTGAATATCCCATACCGCCGTAAATCTGAATACCGTTGTCCGCTGCAATCTGACACATATCCGAAATCCATACCTTTAATATGGATGCTTCAATCGCATATTCTTCAACTCCTTTCAATTCTGCCTCATTTGAAGGCATTCCGGCTGAAATATTGTCTTCAATTGCACCCTGAATGTCTTTTCCTGCACGATAAGCGGCAGATTCTGAAGCAAATGCAGCGGTCGCCATATCGGCCAGCTTTTCTTTGATTGCACCAAATGTATTGATGGAAACATCAAACTGTTTTCTTTCGCTTGCATAAATCAGCGAATTGGTCAGTATTCTTCTCTGTGCATCAAGACAGGCAGCACCCAATTTGATACGGCCGACGTTCAATGCGTTGAGTGCGATTTTGAAGCCTCCGTTTCTTTCGCCCAGCATATTTTCAACCGGCACTTTTACTTCATTAAAAAATACCTGACGGGTCGATGAAGATACAATACCGAGTTTGTCTTCTTCTTCACCAAGTGTCATTCCGTCTGCCATTGATTTTTCGATAATGAAAGCAGTGATGTTTTTGTCATCTTCAATTCTTGCAAAAACGGTGAACAGATCTGCAAAACCCGCATTGGTAATCCACATTTTTGCACCCGATATTTTGTAGTATTTTCCGTCTTCAGACAGAACTGCTTTTGTTTTGCCTGAATTTGCATCAGAACCGGCTTCAGGTTCGGTCAGTGCATAGGCAGACAGCCATTCGCCGCTCGCCAGCTTTGGCAGATACTTTTTCCTCTGTTCTTCGGTTCCGTACAGCATAATCGGCATGGTACCGATTCCGGTATGTGCACCGTATGCGGTTGCAAGCGATCCGGTCGCACCTGACAGATAGTCACACACCAGCATGGTGGTTACGAAATCCATTCCAAGTCCGCCGTATTCTTCCGGAACCGAAATTCCCAAAAATCCGAGATCTCCCAATTTTTTCATCAGTTCAAAAACCAGTTTGTAATCATGCTGTTCCAACTGATGTTTTTTTGGCCAAACTTCTCTGTCGATAAATTCTTTTGCAGAATCGAGCATCATCTTTTGCTCCTCACTGAAATCTTCGTGAGTGAAAATATTTTCCCAGCTTAAATCCTTTATCAAAAATTCTCCACCGGCTAATCTCTTATTACTCATAGTCTTGTGTTATTTTTAGTTATAAATTTTAAGTTTTAAATCATTAATTGTGTTTATCCAATGATTTTTTGGATGTAATAATTATTTTAGCAATGAGATTGATAATACATTCAATTGAAATATAAAATTCAACTCATATCATAATGAATTACAGCCTTTCAAAAATTGAAGCAGCTCCCTGCCCTGTACCTACACACATGGTTACGATTCCGTATTTTTTATTTCTCAGCTTCAACTCATTCAGAATTTGAACGGTCAGTTTTGTACCTGTACATCCCAGCGGATGACCAAGTGCGATGGCACCACCGTTCACATTCAGGATTTCTTTGTTCAATCCCAAACCTCTGGTTACTGCAAGCGACTGAGATGCAAATGCTTCGTTGAGTTCGATCAGGTCAATGTCTTCCAGTTTCATTCCGGTTTGTTCCAAAACTTTTGGAACAGCATACATCGGACCGATACCCATAATCCTTGGCGGTACACCCACAGTGGCGTATCCGACCAGTCTTGCGATCGGTTCAACATTCAGTTCTTTGACCATTTCTTCTGACATCACCAGTACGAATGCAGCACCGTCAGACATTTGTGAGGAGTTTCCGGCAGTTACAGAACCTCCGTTTGCAAAAACAGGTCTCAGCTTTGACAGAACTTCCAATGAGGTGTCTGCTCTCGGTCCTTCATCCGTTTTGAAGATGACTTTTTTTGACTGAACTTTTTCATTTTCGTCCAGATAATTGGTTTCAACCTCAAGCGGAACAATCTGACTGTCAAATCTTCCTTCCTCGATTGCTTTCAAAGCTTTCTGATGTGACCACAATGCAAATTCATCCTGATCTTCTCTAGAAATCTTGTATTCATTTGCAACCGCTTCTGCAGTCAGCCCCATATTCCAGTAATAATCAGCATTCTCTTTTGACACACCGGTATCGGGCACCGGTTTGAAGCCGCCCATCGGGATGTATGACATGCTTTCGGCACCTCCTGCGAGAATCACATCTGCCATGCCGGTTCTTACCTTTGCAATTGCAACCGCGATTGATTCAGAACCCGAAGCACAATAACGATTGACGGTCACACCCGAAACTTTTTCGGTTTTCAGACCGGCCAGCGAAATCAGTCGAGCCATATTCAGACCCTGTTCGGCTTCGGGCATTGCGCAACCGACAATCACATCATCGATTCGTTCCCTGTCAAGATTGGGAACATCCTGCAGCAATCTTTCAATCACTTTTACCGCCATCTCATCAGATCGCGTAAATCTCAGCGTACCTCGTGGCGCTTTGCCCACTGCGGTCCTGTATCCTGTTACTATATATGCGTCTTTCATTTTTTTTGCTTTTTTTGTACAAAGTACGATGTACCAAGTACCATGTATTATTTTAAACTATCTTTTAATTTTATAATCATATTTTGAATATGAGAAACCTGAGCTGAGAAATTTTCTAAATTTTGCTCCGAAATATAATTAAGTTCCTTTGCAACGATTAATTGTGTCTCCAATTCAAAAGAAGAACCCAAAGCAATAGAAAGAAAACGATTGAATTCTACACTTCCATCTCTTCCTGCACCTTCTGCTATATTTGACGGAATTGAGACTGCACATCTTCTGATTTGGGAAGTCAGTCCAAATTTTTCTGTTTCTGAAAAATCAGAAGTTATTTTATAAACTTCTGTTACCAGTTGGATTGACTTCTGCCAAACAATAAGTTCTTTAAATCTATTCACAATTAAAAAATTATAATTCAATTAATAAAAAGTACATTGTACTTGGTACTTGGTACATTGTACATTATACATCAATTCCTCAACGGTTTCCCGGTTTTCAACATGTGCTGAATTCTTTCCAAAGTCTTTCTTTCACCGCAAAGCGACAGGAAAGCTTCTCTCTCCAAATCGAGAAGATACTGCTGCGATACTTCAGTCGGTTCCGAAAGATTTCCACCGGTCATCACATAACCGAGTTTGTTGGCAATCAGACGGTCGTGTTCAGAAATATAATTTCCGGCTACCATCTGGTCAGTACCCACATAGAACATACCCATTGAATTTTTACCCAGCACTTTTACTTTTTCTTTGATCGGCTGAGTGTATCCGGCTTCTGAAAGCAGCAATGCCTGTTTTTTGGCTTCTGCAATCTGACGATTCGGATTGACGACAATCACATCTTTCTCTGACAGTATTCCCATATTTTTGGCTTCATAAGCCGAAGTCGCAACTTTTGCAGTTGCAATATTCATAAAGGTTTCCCTGAGGTGATTGATCTTGATGTCATCTTTGATCAGGTGTTTGCTCGCCCTTCGTGTCATCTCTTTGGTTCCGCCACCTGCCGGAATCAGTCCGACGCCGACTTCAACCAAACCGATATATGTTTCGGCCGATGCAACGACCTTGTCAGAATGAAGCGACATTTCACAACCACCGCCCAAGGTCATTCCGTGCGGTGCCACCACAACCGGTACCGAGCTGTATCGAACCCTCATGGTTGTGTCCTGGAACATTTTGATCGCCATATTCAGTTCAAACCAGTCCTGTTCGGATGCCATCATCATGATCATTGCCAGATTGGCACCCACTGAAAAGTTATCTGCTTGATTGCCAATCACCAGTCCCTGATATTCATTTTCGGCCAGATCAATTGCTTTGTTGATACCCGCAATCACGCCTCCGCCGATTGAATTCATTTTTGATCTGAATTCAATATTTAAAATACCGTCGCCCAAATCCTGAATGCTCGATTCTGAATTTGACCAAATTTCTTTTGATTTTCTGATGTTGTCCAGAATGATAAATGCATCCTGACCAGGAATTTGTTTGTAATCTTTTGATCCGAGATCATAAAAAAATGTTTTCCCATCTTTGATCTGATAGAAACTTTCTTTTCCGGCATCTGCTATTGCCTTGACCCAGTCTGCAATCTTGTATCCTTCTGATTCGATCAGTTGGATTCCGTTTTTCAATCCGATCAGATCCCAGGTTTCAAACGGGCCGTATTTCCATGCATATCCGGTTTTCATTGCATCGTCTATGCTGTATAGCACGTCAGAAATTTCCGGAACTTTGTCTGCCACATAAGCAAAAAGTGATGCAAAATGTTTGCGGATCAGTTCACCGTGTTTTCCTTTGTCCTGCAGCAGTACGCCCAATTTGTTTTTTGTGCTTCCCGCCTGTTTAGCCAATTCAACCGCCTGAATATTAGTTCTTTCCAACGGACGGTATTCAAGTTTTTCAAGATCGAGCGCAAAACGGTTGGTTTGTCCGCTTGTTTTATCGAACACCTTATAATAGAATCCTTTTTGGGTTTTGTCGCCAAAAAATTTATTCTCCAAAAGAAAATTCAGCGGTTTTGATTCTTTCAAATCCTGGATAAAAGTATCATTCGGACAATTTTGCTGGAGTCCTTTGGTCACATTGGCTGCTGTGTCCAGTCCGACCAGGTCTGCCAGTTTGAAAGTTCCGGTTTTTGGTCTTCCCAAAATCGATCCTGTCAGGGTATCTGCTTCCTCAATGGTCAGTCCGATCTGCTGAGCGAGTTCCATCACTTTTGCCATTGAATACACACCGACTCTGTTACCGATAAAACCCGGAGTATCTTTACAGAGCACCGGTGTTTTTCCCAAAAATTTGTCTGCATATCCTTCCAGAAAATTGATTACTGAACCATCTGTTTTCGGTCCGGGTATGATTTCAAATAATTTGAGATATCTCGGTGGATTAAAGAAGTGGGTTCCGCAGAAATGTTTTTGAAAATCTTCGGAACGGCCTTGGGCCATCAGATGAATCGGAATGCCCGAAGTGTTTGAAGTGATCAGTGTTCCTTCTTTTCTGAATTTGTCCACTCTTTCAAACATTGATTTTTTCAGATCGAGTCTTTCAATAATTACTTCGATCACCCAATCCGAATCTTTGATTTTTTCAAGATCATCATCAAAATTTCCGACGTTGATTCTCGAAGCAAATGCTTTGTCATAAATCGGTGACGGATTTGATTTGACGGCAGTGTTCAGGTGGTCCCTTGCAATTTTGTTCCTGTCTTTTCCGTCGGTCGGCATATCAAGCAATAAAACCTGAATTCCGTTTCCGGCAAAGTGACAGGCGATTGCGGAGCCCATGACTCCCGAACCCAATACTGTTACATTTTTAATGTGCCTGTTCATTTTAATTTTTTATTGATTATTTTAATTCTTTCTCTCTATAAATTTCTTTGCTGATTGCAATTTCGTTTATCTTATACAACACTTCAAAGAACACCTTTAATCGCTCAGAATCAATCTGTTCTTCAATCGCCTCATAAAATCTGAGCACCACTTTTTTTGAAACATCCCTCATTTTCAAACCGTCTTCGGTCAGATAAATCAGCACACTTCTTTTGTCTCCCGGATGATTTTCTCTGACGATCATTCCGCGTTCTTCCAATTTTTTGAGTGTCCTTGACAAACTGGTCGGCTCCATACCCATTTTGGGGCCCAGAGATGTACTCGGTGTTCCTTTTTTGGGATCGAGCGAAAGCAGCGCAAACCCCAATACCATGGTAGAATCAAATTTTGAGGCCTGTTCGTTGTACATTTTTTGAATGGTCAGCCAGGTGGTCCTGATATAATGGTCAATGGTTAATTCGTGGTGATGCATTTTCTCAATGATTGTAACACACAAATATACAAAATAATTATTATGCATGCATAATATTTTTAAAAAGAATTTTATACATTTATAAGAAATTATTCGATTGCGGTCATGCCCAAAAGTTTCACATTGTTTACAGAAGAAGATATCCGACTTTTCAAAGCCGGACGACACTACCGGTTGTATGAAAAATTCGGTTCGAGACGGCTGAATGACGGCAAAACGGAAGGCGTATATTTTGCAGTCTGGGCACCCAATGCAAAATCGGTTTCGGTTATCGGCGATTTCAACAGATGGAACCGGAACAAAAACAAAATGGTCAAACGAAAAGACGGAAGCGGAATTTGGGAAGCTTTTTTCCCACAAATGGATTTGGGTGTGATATACAAATATTCAATTCAGACCAAAAAAAGTGAAACGCTCGAAAAGATTGATCCATTTGCATTTTCATTTGAAATTCCGCCAAAGTCTGCTTCTGTGGTAACTTCGACCTGGTACAAATGGAAAGACGGGAAATGGATGAAAAAAAGACACCGGAACAATTCGCTCAAAAAACCGATTTCGATTTATGAAGTTCATCTCGGCTCGTGGCGCAGAGATCCTGCCGAACCCGACCGCTGGCTGACATTTGTAGAAATCTCGGATAAACTGATTGCACATATCAAAAAGACAGGTTTTACCCATGTCGAATTTATGCCGGTAATGGAGCATCCGTATCCGCCATCCTGGGGTTATCAGATCACCGGATTTTTTGCGCCGACTTCCAGATACGGAACACCTCAGGAATTGATGTATCTGATCCAGGAATTGCACAATCACAATATCGGTGTAATCATGGATTGGGTTCCCTCCCATTTTCCGAACGATGACCACGGATTGTACAAATATGACGGCACCCATTTGTACGAACATGCCGACAGCCGGCTTGGTTTTCACCCCGACTGGAAATCTTCGATCTTTAATTACGGAAAAAATGAAGTCCGATCATTTTTGATTTCAAATGCAATGTTCTGGCTCGAACGCTATCATATCGACGGGCTGCGTGTGGATGCGGTTTCGTCGATGCTGTATCTGAATTATTCCAGAAATGAAGGCGAATGGCTGCCCAATAAATATGGCGGAAATGAAAATCTGGAAGCAATCTCATTTTTAAAGGAATTGAATGAAACCCTTTATCTCAATTTCCCTGACATACAGATGACAGCAGAAGAAGCCTCTGCCTGGCCAAAAGTCAGCCATCCGACCACAGATGGCGGTTTGGGCTTTGGAATGAAATGGATGATGGGATGGATGAATGACACACTCGATTATTTCAAAACCGATCCTTATTTCAGAAAACAAAATCATCACAAACTGACTTTCAGCATCATGTATGCTTTCAATGAGAATTTTATTTTACCTTTTTCTCACGACGAAGTGGTTCACGGAAAAAGTCCGATGCTGTATAAAATGCCGGGCGAAGAAAGACAGAAACATGCCAATCTGAGAGCGATGTATTTGTATATGTTTACACATCCGGGTGCAAAACTGATGTTTATGGGCGATGAGTTTGGTGAGACAACCGAATGGAATTATGATCATTCGCTGAGCTGGCATTTGCTTGATTATGAAGCACACAAAAAACTGATGGATTTCGTTTCAGAACTCAACCGAATGTATAAAACCGAAAAGGGACTGTATCATTTTCAGTTTGATTTTAAAGGATTTGAATGGATCGATGCCGATGATGAAATCAACAGTGTGTATGTGTATCTCAGAAAGGCATATTTTAGAAAAGATGATTTGCTGATTGTATTGAATCTCACACCGATCGAACGAAAAAACTATCGGGTGGCATTTCCTGAACACGGAATTTGGAAATGTATACTGAATTCAGACGATGAATTGTATTGGGGCAGCGGATCAAAGATTCAAAAAATCAAAACCCAGCAGCAGAAATTTCTCGGAAGAAATTATTCTGCAAAAATCAGTCTACCGCCATTGTCTGGATTGATTTTTAAGCTCGAAAAGAAAATTATTCTGAAAAAGAAATCAAAATAATTATTCAAAAGGTTTGATTTCGTTGCTGTTTGCATTTTTCTCACGTGCAAAATTCAGACCTCTCTCCCACCAGCCGAACATCAGTTCAGAGTCAAAAACAAGCGAATTGGTGGTAAGCACACTGGGTGTGTAATAAAAATTGATAATCGCGCCTTTGTTGCCCGCCACCAGCTTTCCGATTCTGATATTCTGTCTTTCGATACGATCCGCCATATAGGAATGAATATTGGTCAGCAACGAAAAAACATTTCTCGAAGGCATACGGTTGAAATAGGTCACTTCGGTTTCGAGCACAATTGCATCAATGATGGTCGCTCCTCTGTTGATCGCCTCTTCAATCGGCACCATACTTGCAAAACCGCCGTCTGCATATTCGCAGCCGTCCTTTTTTACCAGACTCATAAAAGGCGCAAAATTGGCCGAAGTCCATATCCAGTCGCAAAAATCATCATATCCAAAATCACGGATTGATTTGTATTCCACCTGATCGAGCGACAGATTGGAAACCGTTACCACAACATCTTTTCCCGAATTTTTTAATTTTTCAAATTCTTCATGGGTCAGACTGTTTCGAATCAGTTTTCTCAGATTCAGACTTTCACCAAAAGTGGTTTTGCCTTTGAGAAAATTTTTGATGATTCTGAAGTGGTTGATTCCGATGTGTTTCTCGCCCATTTTATCTTTGGTGACTGTGAACGGATAATTGTTGAAAATATCTCTCGGACCGACTGAAGTAAACACCTCTCTTATTTTTGAAACCTCATTGAGTGCCAAATGTGAGATCAGAAGGCTTCCGGTTGAAGTACCGACGAAAATATCGTATTCATTCTTCATTTCATCAATCAGAAATTGTGCAACTCCGCCTGCAAAAGCTCCTTTGCTTCCACCGCCGGAAATAACCAATGCTCTCATACGACTGATTTATTTTTTTGATTTTAAATTTTCTTTCGGTTCAATAATTTATCAAAACAGATTGTTTGTGAAAGAAAATCAAATGTGAAATTACAAAATTTAAACCAGCCAGCGCCGAATTTCCGATTTTTTTGAATTCGAAATCTTTATTTTTGAACCGCAGTAGATTAAAAAAATAATTGTAACTTTCTGCTGTTAATTTTATTAACGCAACCTTTGGATGATTTTTTCATCTAAAAAGCAGAACAAAAGTTATTACGAAAAATGAAAAAGATTAAATGGGTTTCGGCTGTACTGTTTTTGGGGTTTCTGACAGTTTCATGTTTGGATGACGAACGGGTTGACAACATCAATTATCAGATGAAAGCAATTGACAGCGTTGACATCCAGGCGGTAAACGGTGTAAGAGAAATTACCGAAATTAAAACTTATTACACAAGATTGGGCAGTTGTGAAGATTTTCTTGATTTTGATTATTCAGGATTTGAAATGGAAAGAAGAGTTGCGCTGATTACCTGGAAGGTTGAAGGAGACAGCTGTACCGAAGCTGCTGAAGCAGATTATGCTACTCTGAGATTCAGACCCGAAAGACCCGGTAATTACACCTTCAAATTCTGGAAAGGAAAAGATTCGCTCAACCAGTCGGTATTTATCGAAAAAACAATCACAATCGAATAGAGTTTGGGAAAGGAACTGAAAATATTAATCAAAGAATGTCAGAGAAACAAAAGAGATGCTCAGGAGGAGGTCTATAAACGCTTCTCTGACAAATTATTTTCAGTATGTCTCAGATACACAAAGAACTATGAAGACGCCCAGGATATTTTTCAGGACGGATTTATTTTAATTTTCAAAAAAATCGGACAATACGAATTCAAAGGATCATTTGAGGGATGGATGAGACGAATTATGGTCAATCTGTGTATTGAAAAATTCAGAAACACAAATTATCTCTATGTGGTCAACGAAGAAATCACTGCCGATGAGGAAGTCGCAGATGAATTGATCGAAGACGAAAACGAATTCAGTTATGAGGAACTGCTCGGATTTGTCCGACAGCTGCCAGCACGCTACGGACAGATTTTCAATATGTATGTGATCGACGGATATTCGCACAAACAGATCTCTGATCTGCTCAATATCTCGGTCGGAACTTCAAAATCAAATTTGTCAAGAGCAAGAGAAAAACTGATTCATTTAATCAATAAAAAAAGTACAGAAAAAATAGTGTCAAAATGAAAAAGAACATTGACCCGCTTTTTAAAAACAGGCTTGACAGCCCTCAGAAAGCACCCGTCGGTGCCTGGGATTACATCCGCGAACGGCTTCCGTCCGATGACGACAAACCGGTGATTCCGTTTTGGAAAAAAACACTGGGTATAGCTGTCCTCATTACAGGTCTTGTCAGCGTCGGACTGCTGATTGGTGAAAAAAATCATTCGACTGTCAACACTGACGGAAATTCCGGAATCGTTCAGACCGAAAAAGGAAAACAGAATCAACCGATTCAAAACCGACAGTTGGAGAACTCAGTTCAAACTGATTTTCAAAACGAATTTTCAACCGACGGAGTCGAAAACACCCAAAACAAAACTGAAAACGGAATCCTGCATTTCTATCAAAACAGCATTGGTTCTGAGAATTTGGAAATCGGAAATCCAAATCAGAACCGTAATCAAACAAATCTGTACGCTCAAAATGGTCTGAATGGAAATTTTGCCGAAAATTCAAACACAGACGGAAAATCACTTCTTCAGGTTCTGACCGGGAATTTTTCATCAGAACCGACAAATACTTTGACCTGGAATCCCGAATTTGATTTTATCAGTAATTCTGTACTTCTGAAAGAAATCAATTCAAACAACGAAAAACTGATCGCTGCAAATTATGACACCAAATCAGCTAAATCAAACGAAAAGAAAAAGAAATCATTCAAGAACTTTGAAAATCTGTATGTATCCGGCTTTGTTTCGCCAACCGGGCTGAATACCTTTGTCGGATCGTCAATGCTTTCAAACAATCTGAACGATTACAAAACCGAAAACAGCATCACACTTGCTTATGGCTTGAAAGCTGCCTATTCGCTCAATCCGAAACTGAAAATCAGAACCGGAGTATCGGTAATAGGATTTGAACAGATCACCAAGAATGTGCTGATGACGACCGGTTTTCTTGACGGTACGAATTCTTTTGCAGGCTCGGGTAACAACATCAAATACAGCGGTGAGTTGAGACTCTATAATCCGACTGAAGGCGGAGAACTGAATTACAGACTGTCTGACGGAGATGTACAGCAGCAGGCACAGTTTCTTGAAATCCCACTGGAAGCCGAATATGAAGTCTTCCAAACCGGAATCATCGGAATCAGTGTGACCGGCGGCGGAAGTGCATGGCTGCTTTCAAAAAACAAAATTTATGCACATATGAACGGTTATACCGAAGAACTCGGGAAAGCCGACAATATCAACAAAACTTCTTTCAGTGCAAACGCAGGTTTAAAATTTGATATGAAGATTTCTGACGGTGTCCAGCTCAATGTTGAACCCAATTTCAAATATCTGATGAATCCTGTGAGCAATATCGACAGATACAGTCCATACACTGTGGGTGTTAATGCAGGTGTGACCGTCAAACTGAAATAAGTTGGATGGCTGCAGAAGAAGAATCTTTTTATGACAAAGTTTATGAAGTCGTTCGTCGGATTCCTGAGGGAAAGGTGACTTCTTATGGTGCGATTGCCGAATTTCTCGGTCGCAAAGGTTCTGCGCGTATGGTCGGTTGGGCAATGAACAATGCGCATACCCAATCAAATGTTCCGGCGCATCGGGTAGTCAACCGAAACGGACTGCTGACCGGCAAACACCATTTCAGACCGCCGGATCTGATGCAGCAGTTGTTGGAAAATGAAGGAATCACAGTCATCGACGATCAGATTCAGAATTTTGAAAAAGTGTTTTGGAAACCCGAATAATTAAATCATCAGTTTGAAACCATTTTCAGTCCTACAATTGAAGAAATCAGCGTGAATATAAAGAACAACCTCAGAAAATTGGTCGGTTCTTTGAACACAAAAATCCCGATCAAAACCGTTCCCACTGCCCCTATTCCGGTCCAAACCGCATAAGCCGTTCCAATAGGAAGGGTTTGTGAAGCCTTCATCAGCAACAGCATACTGATGGTCAAACAAACCAAAAATCCGGCATACCACCAATAAGATTCGGTTCCTTTGGTCTGATTTGCTTTTCCAAGACAGGAAGCGAATCCGGTTTCGAACAGTCCGGCGATGATCAAAATAATCCAGCTCATTTTTTATTTTTTAAGTTTTCAAATTTCGGAATAATTATTTAGTCGCGACGGTTCTAAATTCTATTGTACATTTGCGGCATGAAAACGGTAAAATCGATAGAGAGACAAAAGTGGGATAAAATTGAACAGTTTTTTATCGAAAACTTCACAGACGGCGAACGGCCTGACGTCGACACCATACTCTTTCTGATCGGTGTACAGGAATTGGGTCAGGGAAACCGAAAATTTGAAAAAGACGACAAAGTCAATCTGATTCATATTGCAGTCTGCACCATTTTGGAACCGTTTGGGTTCTATCGTTTTGACGGCAGAGATGCAGACGGCTGGCCACAGTTTGAATTTCTTGATTCGCTGCCCGAACTCAAATCAAACGAACAGTCGCTGCTGATGAAATATGCAATCATCCAATATTTTGAAGACAGAAATCTGCTCTGAAACAGCCGTCTGATTCCAAAAATAAATTCAAAAAATATTCAAAACTCAAATACTTTAGTATATTTAGACTGGCAATTTAAAATGCCTTGTCGCTATGAAAATCTATCATCTGAGTGCTGAATGTTATCCGATCGCAAAAGTTGGCGGATTGGCTGATGTGGTCGGTGCATTGCCAAAATATCTGAACCGGCTGGGCTGTGAAGTTTCTGTGGTTATGCCCTGGTACGATCGCCCGTTTGTCAAAGATCACAAATTTGAAAATGTATTTGACGGAACAGTTGTTCTCAAAAATCTGCAGTTCAAGTTCAAAGTTCTAAAAGAAAAAAAGAAAAGCCTCGGTTTTGGGTTGTATCTGATCAAAATCGACGGGCTGACCGACCGACCAAATGTTTACGGTTATGAAGATTCGGCTCTTCAGTACATCGGTTTTCAAACGGTTGCACTTTATTGGATGAGAGAAAGCAAACAGCTTCCAGATTTGGTGCACTGTCACGATCATCACACCGGACTGGTTCCTTTCCTGATGAATTATTCTTCAGAATTTGAAAAACTAAGAGGAATCCCGACTGTGATGACCATTCACAATGGTCAGTATCAGGGACAGATGGGATGGGAAATGGTGAATTATCTGCCCAACTTCAATCTGAATGATGGCGGTCTGCTCGATTGGGATGACTGCATCAATCCAATGGCGGCAGGGGTCAAATGCGCAAATGCATTTACCACCGTTTCAGAAGGTTATCTGAACGAACTGATGGACGACAAAAGTGCTGGACTGGAAGAATTGTATCGGCAGGAAATCCAGAAAGCATACGGAATTGTCAACGGGATAGACACCGAAGTCTGGAATCCGGAATCAGATAAATATCTGATTGAAAATTATACTTCAGTCAATTTTGTCACCAAAAAAAGAGCAAACAAAAAGGAACTCTACGAACGATACAAACTCAACGAAGATCTTCCGCTTATCTCATTTATCGGTCGTTTTGCCGCCGAAAAGGGAGCTGATCTGCTGCCGGGAATCATAGAAAGAGCAATTATGGAAAGAAGCGGCGATGTCAATTTCCTGGTGTTGGGAAGCGGCGACCCGGCGGTTGAAAAAAAACTGTGGGACATTCACCATCGATTCATCGGAAATTTTGGTCTGGAAACCGGATACAACGAACCGCTTTCACATATTATTTATGCCGGATCAGATTTTCTGCTGATGCCCTCAAGGGTTGAACCCTGCGGTCTGAATCAGATGTATTCAATGAGATACGGAACCGTTCCGATTGTCAGAAAGACCGGCGGACTGAACGATACTGTGCCCGATATCGACACCAAAGACGGAAGAGGAATCCAGTTCAACGATGCGGATGAAAACGGTGCGGTCTGGGCAATCCACAAGGCGCTTGATTTTGAGGATGATACAAAAAATTCAAGAAAACTGAGACGAAGCATTATGAAAATTGATTTTTCGTGGGAGAAATCAGCACAAAAATACTTAGCTTTATACGAGAACTTAAAACAACAGAGATGAAACCTAAAGTTTTGGCTGTAATATTGGGCGGCGGGCAGGGAACCCGTCTGTATCCGCTGACTGAATCACGTTCAAAGCCGGCTGTACCGATTGGTGGAAAATACAGACTGGTCGATATACCGATTTCAAACTGTCTGAATTCGGGCATCAACAGAATACTGGTTTTGACCCAATTCAATTCGGCCTCATTGAATTCGCACATCAAAAATGCATATCACTTTGATATTTTCAGCAAAGGTTTTGTGGAAATTCTGGCTGCTGATCAGGATTTTGACAACAAAAGCTGGTATCAGGGAACTGCAGATGCGGTCAGAAAAAGTCAGAAACATCTCAACAAATTCGATTATGATTATCTGATGATACTTTCGGGCGATCAGCTCTATCAGATGAATTTCAACGATCTGATTGATTTTCACATCAAAACCCAAAGTGAAATCAGCATTGCGACCATTCCGGTTGACAAATACGATGCAACCGGTTTTGGAATTCTGAAAGCGGACAATAATTTTCTGATTACTTCATTTATTGAAAAGCCTAAATCAGAAATACTGCCCGAATGGAAGTCCGAAGTCAGCGACCAAAACAAATTATTGGGCAAAGAATATCTGGCCTCGATGGGGATTTATGTCTTCAATCGGGACACGCTCAACCGGATTTTTAATGAAGATGAAGGAAATGATTTCGGAAAGGAATTGATCCCGAAAGCAATCCACAAATACAAAACAAGCAGTTTTCAGTACAGCGGTTATTGGACAGACATAGGGACCATCCGCTCGTTTTTCGACGCCAATATGGATCTGACGCGAGACATTCCTCAATTCAATATGTACGGCCCCAACAGGGTTTACACCAATTCGAGGATGCTTCCGCCCAACAAAATTACGGGCACTCGGATCGACCATGTGATTTTTGGCGGCGGCTGCATTGTATCGGCTGATACCATTGAATCTTCCGTGATCGGTGTCAGATCAAGGATAGACACCGGAACTGTGATCAAAAATGTGTATATGATGGGCGCCGATTATTTTTCAAAAACAAAAGACTTTGAAGATTTCATAAAATACGGAAAACCGTTGCTTGGAATCGGCGAAGACAGCCATATTGAAAATGCGATCCTCGACAAAAACTGCCGGATCGGGAAAAATGTAATCATCAGGGGAAGCACAGATTTGCCAGACGGAGATTTTGAAACCCATACCATCTCAGACGGAATTGTGATTGTCAAAAAATACGCACTGATTGAAGACGGAACTGTAATCAGGTGATACAATTGAATTTGTTTTAAAAATTGTTCTATTTTTGTCAAAATTCAACAAAATGAAAAAACTGTTTATCATTCTGCTGTTGGCCGGCTTCGGGACAGCATCTGCACAGGAAGACCTGAAACTTCGAATCACCGATCCGGTTTCGGTGGGTGATTCATACGGCGAAGGTGTGTCTGACAATGCGCTGAAAACTGCTGTTAGCGCCGAACAGCTTGAAAAAATGCTCAACGATGCAGATCAGATCGAAGATGCTGTGGTTTACGGAACCGTAATCGAAGTTTGTCCGAAAAAAGGCTGCTGGGTAACGATCGACACCGAAAGCGATCAAAGATTTTTTGTGAAAATGAAGGACTACGGCTTCTTTGTTTCTACCGATCTGAAAGGCAAAAACATCGTTCTTCAGGGTAAAGCCGAAAATAAAACAGTCTCGGTTGAAGAAATGCAGCATTACGCTGAAGATGCCAAAAAGTCGAAGGAAGAAATTGAAGCCATCACCGAACCCGGGAAAGAAATCAGATTTTTGGCTTCGGGAATTCGTGTGGTTGAATAATTTAGAATTATAAAAAATTAAAATTGAGGATTTCAAAAGGAATCCTCTTTTTTTTGTGATTTAATTTTAAACGGAAGGAAGTTCCTTTAAAAAATTATACCGGCTGTTTTCAAAATCCATCTGACAGTAATAATGCTGAAGACCGTTGGTCACCATCAGATATTCGGCATCGAGTTCGAGATTGTATCTGGCAATCTGGTCAAAAACCTGTTCGCTGATTGGAATTTCGGGTGCTTTGCATTCGACGATTATAAATGGTTTTTCTTTTCTGAAAACCACCACATCCGCTCTTTTTTTCATTCCGTTGATTTCAACAACAACTTCAGAATTGATTGCTGATTTTGAACAGCCTTTCTGATCGGTCAAAAACCGGATGACGTGCTGTCTCACCCATTCTTCGGGTGTCAGTTTCAGCCATTTTTTTCGGATGCAGCAAAATATATAGTTGACTTCTTCGGATTGTTTCAAACGAAATTGGTATTTTTCGGGAAAATTCAAAACCGGTAATTCGATTGTTTGCATGACTCAGTTTGATAACATCATCAAAGATATTAAAAACAAAAAACTTCTTCCCGTATATTTCCTCTGGGGCGAAGAACCTTTCTTTATCGACAGGATTTCGAAGACTATAGAGGACGAAGTGCTGACCGAAGACGAAAAAGGATTTGACCAGACCATATTGTACGGCAATGAAGTGGACGTTGAGCAGGTGATTGCACAGGCCAAACAGTTTCCGATGTTTTCGGGCAAAAGGGTGGTCATCGTCAAAGAGGCTCAGCATCTGTCGAGAAATATTGAAAAGATAGAATCTTATCTCGAGAATCCGCAGCCGAATACCGTCCTGGTTTTCAATTACAAAGGCAAAAAGCCGGATGGCAGGCAAAAATACGGAAAGTTGCTTGCCAAAAACAAATGGAGTTTTGAATCAAAGATTACCAGAGATTATCAGGTACCGATCTATTTGGACCAGTTTGCAAAATCAGCCGGTCTGACCATTGATGCAAAATCAAAGGCGATGATGACAGAGTTTCTGGGATCAGACCTCGGCAGGGTTTACAATGAAATTCAGAAACTGAAAATCGTTGTAAAAGATGGAAAAATCACACCCGAAATCGTTGAGCAGAATATCGGAATCAGCAAGGATTACAACAATTTTGAACTTCAGGGTGCGCTATCATACAAGGACGGTTCGAAGGCATTCAGCATTTCAAAATATTTTGGCGAAAACCCGAAAAGCAACCCGCTGGTGGTTACCCTGGCAGTGCTCTTCAAGATGTTTTCCAGTCTGATTATCTATCATACGCTGGTCGACAAATCACAGGGAAATGTGGCAAGGGAACTTGGCATCAATCCATATTTCGTTAAGGATTATCAGGTCGCAGCCAATAATTATCCGCTCAAAAAGGTCACCCGCATCATCTCGTTGCTCAGGGAAGCGGATGTAAAAAGCAAGGGTGTCGGTTCGACCGGAAAAGTCACCGACAGCGAGCTTTTGAATGAGCTGATTTTTAAGATCATCAGTATGTAATTTTCTATCCGGATTCAGTTCGCTGCGTTATTGGATTTATTTATGATTGGGTGAACGGTTTCTCTCACAAATGACACAGATTTCCACAGATAAATAAGAAAAGACATGAGACGTTAGACTTTGAGATGTGAGACTTTGAATGCATATTGTATAATGCAAAAAAATCCTATACATCATTCAACATCCCGCGTCCGACTTCCATCTTCCATCATTTCACACCCAGCATCCATCACCCTACATCCCACACTCCATCAATTCATCACAAATTTTCTGGTCACCGTTTCACCTGTTTCGGTTTTGACTTTGATGATCAGAATCTGATGATTGAATGAATTTGGGTTCAAACTGAATTTGTTTTGATTGATTTCATTCTTTTTGAACACCGGTCTGCTGTTCAGATCAAAAACTTCAACTTCTGAAATCCTGTCAATGGTCGAACTGATTTCAATCTGCTGACCGACTTTCAGCATACTGATGTTATTTGGACTGATGTCGACACTGGTTTGGAATGAAGGTCTGTAAATGATTTTGAAACGATTTTCATATTCACCTGCACGGGTCAAAAATTTATACGGTTTTCTGGTCAGATTCACAGTTTTGTTCAGCAGCATATCTACCAGCCAGATGTCCTGAGATTCTGCAAAGACACCCTCTTTCTGATAAACTGAGATTATATGGGTTCCGGTACGAAATGCTTTGTAACCCAGCCGAAGTTCATCATCGATTCTGAAAGGTGCCCTGCCCTGAATGCCTAACTTATAACCGTCTGTGATGGTATAAAGATCATCCGAACCTTCAAAACTTTCGGTATCATCCAGCCAATAATCATCATTGCCCTGATCAAAATAAACAACCGCATTCATCACTCTGATTTCGCCGGGCGTGGTCATGGTCAGCCAGTATCTGTCCATTTGCTGCTGTTCATGATCCTGACCTTTGCCGAAAAAACCGGGTCCTGTATTATCTGTGGTCCTTTGCAAATTGTTGAAATTCAAATTGTAATTCCCATTGGGTTGTGAACCACTCACCTGTACCATAAATCCGGTTCCAGCTTTCACAATTTTATTCGGGTTTCTAACAGAATAACCGGCTGGTGTAGCCGCAGGCTGCCAGGTATGATTCAACGCATTGTATTTTGCGTAATGATCTCCGTTGTATTCCTGTCCCTGCTGAACAAATTCAGTATTCCCTCTGTTGTCCCAAAAATAGATGGTCGGATCAATTGTGCTTGAATTATCTGAATAAACCGTTTCAATATTTAGATTTGACGGATAAGGATTACCCGCCAGATTGAATCCGCTGTTTGATTTGACGATCGGAAAACTCAAAGTGCCATTGTTGGGTGTTCCCAAAAATCTTCCAATCTGATCGGTTGTTCCGGATGATTCCTGAACTGCATAACCTTTGCCCGGCGTATATGCACCGTCGGTTTCATAAAAATAATAATTTGATTCGTTGTACATCTGTACGCTCAACGGATTCGGATCATAGATGGTATTTCTGATAAATCTTCCGGGATTGATAACCGGCACACTTAAGAAATTGTACTGTTTTCTTTCGGTCGAAAAAACAAATTGTTTTTCAACCGACATATTTCCGGTATTGATCACGCCTGTTGCATCCTGCATCAGTTGGGCGTTGTTTTTGAACACCAGTTCTCCACCGCTTTCTACCTGAACACCTTTGAGGGCATAAACGACATAAGATGGTTCATAATCAGGAGATTCATAATCTGGAGTGGAAGGTATGATGAACTCTCCGGTGGGTGTGACCGACAAAATATTTTGAATGTTCAATGATTTTCCGTTGGGCGTAATGTTCTGACCTGAGATGATCACATCATAATAATCAGGGCCAACCTTAATGTTTGTTACCGAGTTTCCGGTAAATTCAATCGCACCACCGCTGATATTATAGGTTCCACCCGGACGGGGCTGATTACCGCCTGTACCAATAATCAGTTTACCGCCATCCATCGTAAAATTGGTGCTGTTTAAACTTGTAAGTCCAAGATTGTTGGCAGTATAGTTAACAATCGGATTGCCTGTTATGGTTATGGAACCATTGGTATCAACATTGGTTGCATTTTGCGGGGTTTTTATTCCTCCACCCGAAAAAACTATATGATAATAATCTTTTCCGGAACTGATTGTTTGATTTTCAGTTGCATAATAGTCAACTGTACTTCCTTCATTCAAAGTTAAATTTCCGATATTACCCGGAATAGCCGAGCTGCCTCCAAACAAACCGCCGGTATGCCGGGTTCGGATTGTACCGCCATTGTTGACGGATATTCCGCCTGTATTTGAATTCGTAATACTTTGATTGGTTATATCCAAAGTCCCGTTTATATTAAATGTTCCTGCAATTCTTTGAAAACTTTTGACTTCATCTGCATTATTTTCAATCGTAAAGTTTGCTCCGGAAGGGACAACAGCTCCATTAGGAAATCTTAAACGATCGTTTGTGCTGTTGGTTACTATGGTTGCCGTACCGCCCAATTCAGGAATTATGTTATCCAAATGATAAGTACCATTACCTCCAATGATTAAAGGACCGCTGTTATCTTCCATAATCAATTTTCCGCTGCCTCTTACCCCCCCCACGATGGTTTTGGTTTTTTGTGGATTGGAAGAGGCACCCAGTCTTACGGTAAATGTGGCCGGTTCAATGATTTCAAGAACACAATTCAAAACATTGTTAACTGAACTGTTTCCAAAAGAATAGGCAGGTGTCGTAATGATTCTTAAAATCGGCATATCATCTTCTTCATAAGGGAAGAAAATGTCCATGTCATCCGGTGAGCTGGAACCAAATACTGTAGATGAATTATCCCATTCGCATATACCTCCGTTGCCAAAATAAAATATTCCATACAGATAACCCACATAGGCATCTACAAATGCAGTCCCACTTCCCATATTTGGTCCTGCAACAAGCTTACCGCCTGTTTTCACCAAACCAAAAGCATTACCTGCCGGAACTTCAAAACCTCCCGGTGAGTTGACCAGGAAAACACCACCGTCCTCTATGGTCAATTCGATTCCGTCCTGCTCTCCTTCAACAGAATATGCTTCTGAGGTGGTAACTTCTATGGTTCCATAAACTGCTGTATTGGTAACCACTACTGTAGGACTGTTGATTTCTACCTTATGGTCTGCAAGGATGACGACACTCTCGGCACTTGCACCGGGATAGGAAGTTGCATCGTCCCAACTGATTCCGTTTTCTGAGGATTCCCAGGTAGAGGATGTATTCCAATTTCCGTTTTGTCTGCTTCTGAAATATTTTGGAAATTCTCCGCAGATGATCTCAACACTGTCGATAAAACATCTTTGATTGGTATTTGGGTTGGTTCCCTCTGTTTCAATTTTCAAATTTGATCCTGCTGCAACTCCTGTAAAGGTGGCAGTCACCAATTCAAACTGATCGGCTATTGTTGCTGTATAAGTCAGCGACTGTTCCTGTCCGTCAATGCTTACTTTTATACCTCCTTCAATATTGGTCCAGCCTTTAACCATGATATTTACGGTAATATCTCCTGATACTTCTGTCAAAGCTCTTGATTCAATCGAACCTGTTGTTGGATTTGTTGAATTTCCCATTCTGACAGCTCCTCCTGCCTGATAAGTTTTAACAACCGTCGGGAAATTTGTGTTTCCTGCCCATTGAGTGCTTGAACCTCCGGTTGTGGTATTATTTCCGGCTGTTATGTCTGAGAAATCTTCAGAAAAACACTGCCCTGTTATAATCGGTGTCACAATCCCCTCAACACTCACAGTTTTTTCATCTGCTCCACCACCGGCAATTGTAATATTTCCGGTATAAGTTGCAACTGACAGCCCTGAATTTAATCGCGCATAAAAGTTTGTTGCCGATAATGTTCCTCCCGTATAAGCCTGAGTTACAGAATTATTATAAGTTATGTTGTCTTTTGAAATCTGAAAATCTGCTGGGGCTGTTACCGTAATATTTCCGTTCGCAGGATCTAAATTTGAACCACTGACAGAAAAAGTCTTAGCAGTAGAACTGCCACCCTCCATATAACCCAAATCATTGAGAGAAGTTGGAGAAGCAATGAGAGTTGGACCAGTGGGTGCGGTTTCATAAGTAATTATAACTTCACTGAAATATGCCACGTTATCACCCCTCTTAATTGCAAAATAAGTATAATTAGTTTCAGCTCCGGTTGTCCATGTTTGATTACCATTCCCAGAGCCAAATTCGGTTCCTCCGTTTACTGTATAATCTCCTGTTGCACTGTTAACCAATCTTCCCGAACTTCCTCCATAAACAGTAGATATTCTCGGTGTTTCTGAAGTTATAACTTGTACACTCACAATCCTTCCCGGAAGAGCTGTTGTGTTATAAATAAGACCATTATTTGCCTGAAGTTGTATTCTTGATTGTCCATTTTGTTTCATCACAGCTTTAGCCCCAAAATCAACATCATCTTGAGACCAGGTTCTTTCTGCTCCGTTATCATAACCACTCTGAGTTATCCCTGCTGAAGATTGTGTAATTGATATGGTTGCGGTCTGCCCCCACCCCCATCCGGCAGTCAATAAAAAAAGTGTCAAAAGCAGAACGCTCCGCAGTGCAGTCAGCTTGGAATTCATAGTTGTTTTGGTTTACAGTGATATTGATGCAAAGTTATTAATAATCCATGCGTTGGGGGTTAAAAAACGGTTAAGTTATCCAAAATGTTAATAAATATCCTGAAATGTTGAAAATCAGATATTACAAAACACAGCCAAATTAATTGGGCGGATGATCCGATAAAATATATCGTCTTGCTTTTTTCCACAGCTTCCAAACCCCGAAAAGTGTAATCAGCACCAGAACAAATGCTATTGGTGCCCATATAAATGAAGTGATGCTCAATACCGACGAAGCGGCCGTCTCTCCCGTGTTGACCATAAAATTTCCGGTTCCGCCGGTTGTACCTGTCGAAACCGCTCGGGTTGCAGCAGTGGTACCACTGACCGCCGTTGCCACTCCGCCTCCTGCAATCACTGCCAGCGACCAAACCGCAACCTGGTTCATATCGGTCAGTGTGGCCGCCATCAGAAGCGTACCCGAAACTGCTGCCAAAGGGACTGAAATTGTATCCAGAAAATTATCGATAAAAGGAATATAATAAGCCAGAATTTCTATCAGTGTGGCTGCTCCGAGAGTAATCATCGCAGGTGCACTCCCGATCCACTGCCAGTTTTCGTTCAAAGTCAGAAATGAATTGCCGAAATATGCAGCAATACTCAACGCAAACAAAGGAATAAACACACGAAAACCTGCTGATGCAGCCAATCCGATGCCGAGACAAAAAGACATGATAGTGGTTGGGTTGAGGAATTCCATTCTACTGTTTGTTTTTTCAGAGGTTAAATTTAGTGAAAATTTGATTTTGAGACATCAGACTTTTAGAAATTAGATTTAAACCCTAAAAAACAAATTCAATATCTTTGGTTACTTTTGTAAAGAGCCTTTTTAAATTTCATCTTTGGCAGAATGTTTTTGGAATGTGTATGAGAAAATTGATGACCTTATTGAGAAGATTCGGAAAACTGATACTCGGTCTTATTATATTGTTGACTGCATTGCTGCTGCTTTCAAATCATCTGATCAACAATAGTGCAAGAGGGTTGACCTATGATTCGATTTCAGAAATTCCAAACACACCCACCGCTTTGGTTTTCGGCACCAGCAAATGGGCGCGCGGCGGAGGTCAGAATCTGTATTTCAAATACCGGATGGAAGCAGCTGCCGAACTGTTCAATTCCGGAAAAATCAAATTCATCATCGTCAGCGGCGACAATTCGATCAATGAATACAATGAAACCCGAGATATGAAAAAATCACTGATAGAAATGGGTGTTCCTGAAGAATTCATCATCGAGGATTTTGCAGGTTTCAGAACGCTTGATTCGGTCATACGGGCCAAAGAAGTTTTTGGCAGAGATTCTATTATTGTAATTTCTCAAAAATTTCAAAATCAGCGGGCGATATTTATTGGCAAAAATCACGATATTTACGCCTTGGGATTCAATGCCAGAGAAGTTCCGAAAAGATACAGCACTTTGACCGAAACCAGAGAATATTTTGCAAGGGTCAAAGCTGTACTCGATGTTTATGTGCTGGCAAAAATGCCAAAATTTTACAAAGACAAAGAAGTATTTCCGGATGATGAACAATAAACTGATAATAGGGATTGCGGGTGGAACAGGATCTGGTAAGACCACTGTGGTGCAAAAGATTATGAGAAATCTGGAAACCGAAAATGTGCTGGTGATTTCTCAGGATAATTATTACAGAAATCATCCCGATCTGCCGTTTGACCAAAGAGTGAAAATCAATTTTGACCATCCGAGATCGATCGATTTTGAACTGCTGACTCAGGATATAGAACTGCTCAAAAAAGGAAAGACAATTGAACAGCCGGTTTATTCGTTTATCACCCACAACCGCACCGAGGAAGTGATTCTCACCCATTCAAAAGATGTGATCATCGTCGAAGGAATTCTGGTGTTGACCCATCCCGATCTGAGAAATCTGTTTGATCTGAAAATCTTTGTACATGCAGATTCAGACGAACGGTTGATCAGAAGAATTCAGCGCGACATCCAGGAAAGAGGAAGGGATCTGCAGGAAGTATTGGACAGATACCGCACAACACTCAAACCGATGCACGAACAGTTTATTGAACCATCAAAAAATCACGCTGACATCATTATTCCGAATATGAAAAAACAAAACGATCCCGCCATCCGGGTACTTGCAACACTGATCAAAGACAAACTCAATCCGCTGACTGCATCATGAATCCGAAAGAATTCAATACCGAAAAGAAAAAGAGAAAGTGGTTCAGGGTTTTGCTGAACAAATACCTGATTTCGGCCGTGGTATTCATCGTTTGGATGCTGTTTTTTGATCAGAATTCATACATGATTCACAGAGAACTGGACAAGGAAATCAATGAACTCAAACACGATCGGAAATCCTTTTCTGAAAAACTTGAAAAAGAAAAAGCAAGGATTGAAGAAATGAAAAGTGATTCGACCGAGATTGAAAGAGTGGCGCGCGAAAGACATTATCTCAAAAAAGAAGATGAAGATATTTTTATCATAGAAGAGAAAAAAGTCAGAAAACAAGTGGAAGAATCTCAGAAGAAATAATTTTAAAACACAGAAACCATCGAACAACTGGATAAAAAATATAGGCGAATTGATGCGAGAATCCTTTCCTACGGAATACTTCGGGCAGTCAGTATCATCATACTGGTCTGTCTTCTGCTCTATTTTCTCTGGCTGATTCGATCGGTTTTTGCTTATCTGGCGATTGCATTTGTATTGGCAATGATCGGCCGTCCGCTGATGAATCTGATGCACGACCGGCTCAAAATCCCAAATTCGATTGCATCAGTCATCACACTTCTTTCCTTTCTAATGCTGCTGTACGCCTTTGTCAGCCTGTTTATATCGCTGGTGCTGAATCAGCCCTGGAGACTTTTAGGTAATTTTTCTCATCTTGACAAGTTTGAAAATGCAGTCTCTCACCAAATCAGACTTCTGTCTGAATCGCTCGGTTTTTTGAATCTTCCGTTTCTGGAACAGTATCTGAACGAAGCGATTGAGAGCGTCAGTCAAAAAAATATTTCAAGGGTATTTGGTGAATCTCTGACCGCACTCGGAATGGCGTTTATAGACGCTTTTTCGGTTATTTTCATTACCTTCTTTTTTCTGAGAGACCGTGATCTGATCAACAAAATGATCGTTGCAGTCGCACCAAAAGGTGAGGAAACCAGATTTGAAAATGTGCTCGACACCACCAAAGATCTGCTGTCTCGTTATTTCATCGGTCTCACGCTGCAGGTGCTGATCATGTTTACCTTTTATTTCATCATACTGCTGTCTTTTGACATCAACTATGCTGCAGTCATTGCGCTGCTCTGTGCACTGCTCAATCCGCTGCCTTATGTCGGCCCACTGCTTGGCGGCGTGATCATGGCGAGCCTGAGCATCAGCAGTTTGCACGATTTGGGTTGGGATTACAACACCCAGATTATACCAACCGTGCTTTGGATCATGTTCTGGTATCTGCTCACCCATGTTTGGGACAATTTCGTCAATCAGCCGCTGATTTATTCAAGAAGTGTAAAATCAAATCCGCTCGAAATCTTTATTGTCATTCTCATCGGCGGAATACTGTTTGGAATTGTCGGCATTGCGGTAGCTGTTCCTGCCTATACGGTACTGAGAGTAGTTTTGAAGGAATTTTTCTCCGAATACAAGATCGTTCAGAGCATTACAAAAAACCTTTAAATCAAAAAGTGAATCAATTGCTGCTGACAGAAGAAGTTCAAAACTGGCTGTTTGAAAATATCGGTCGGGACAGTCGTGATGTGTCTTTGGAAAAATCAATTTTTAAAAATATTTCTTCATCAGAACTTGCCGGACAGCTCAAAGGATTGCAAATTGCAAAACACAAATTCAGGTTTTTGTTTGAATCCAGACAGATTTATTATCCGCCGTCTGTCCATCTCGAACAGTCTTCTTCTCAAGCCACAGCCGAATACAAATCGAACTTGGTTTCTGGAAAACTGCTGATTGATCTGACCACCGGAATGGGCACCGATGCTTATTTCTTTTCAAAGAATTTTGACAAAGTGATTGCAATCGAAAGAAATTCTGAACTGACTGAAATTTCAAAATACAATTACAAGCGGCTCGGCTGTTCAAATCTTGAATATTTGAATTCTGATTTTTCTGAATTTTTAAATCAAAATCCTGATTTGAAACCCGACCTGATCTATCTCGATCCGTCGAGAAGAAATTCATCCGGCAGAAAATTTCTAATTGAAGAACTCGAACCGGATTTGAATGTTTGGATGGATCGATTCATTCAAAATTCGGATAAGGTGATGGTCAAACTTTCACCGCTTTCGGATTTGAGCAGTCTGATCGAAAGATTTCATCAAATCACTGAAATTCATTTGGTTGCAGTGAAAAATGAAATGAAAGAGCTGCTGCTGGTCTGCGAAATCAATTCAAATCAAAACCCAAAAATCAAGGCGGTCAATCTTGAAAGCGCACAGGCTGATTTTGAATTTAATTTTAATGATGAAAAAACTGCGGGAAGCCAGTTTTCGGATCCCGAAAAATACATTTACGAACCCAATTCTGCTGTGATGAAATCGGGCGGATTCAAACTGATCGGTCAGAAATTCAATTTGAATAAACTGGAGAAAAACACACATCTTTATACTTCTGATCTTTTGGCGAAAGAATTTCCGGGCAGGATTTATCAGGTTTTGGAGGATATCAAAGATTTGAAAAAAGGAATTTCAAACAAAGCTTTTCATCTGATTTCAAGAAATTATCCGATTCCGGCAGAAGAAATCAGAAAAAAATACAGACTGAAACAGTCAGAGGAAGAGAGTCTGATTTTCACAAAAAGCATTTCGGGCAAAAAGGTATTGAGATCAAAAATATTGAATTTTGACAATGAAAATCATTGAAGTCATTGAACTGCCTTTGATTTGTATATATTCGGTCTAAATAATATCTTTGAGGCTCAAAATCTAATCTTCGGAATGTTCAAACCCATTTTTTCTGTCATTATATTTTTTGGATTGACCAGTCTGCCGGCTCAAAACAGAATCGACACGCTCAACATTGAAAACTATCAGGTTGAAGTTTTGAAAATTCCGGACAAGCTCAAAGAAATTTCATCGCTTGAATTTTATAATGGTCATTTTTGGGGAAACAACGACAGCGGCGGAGAAAATGCAATTTACAAAATCGATCCGGAAAGCGGTAAAATCGTGCAGACTGTGGTAGTTTCAAATGCAATCAACATCGATTGGGAGGAAATCGGATTTGGCGGAAATTATGTATTTATAGCCGATACCGGGAACAATTCGGGCGACCGAAGAAATCTTGCATTTTATTATTTCCCGATATCGGAATTGGATTCGGAAGAACCGAGAATCAAAGTGGAAGCGCAGAAAATTGACTTCAGTTATCCCGAGCAAAAAGATTTCAATCCGGGAAATCACAAAACAAATTTCGACTGCGAAGCATTCTTCTATTACAACGGAAAACTCCATTTGTTTACAAAGGAATGGACAGATTTGGAAACCACTCATTATACGCTGGAAGTGAAGCCTGGCAAGCAGTCTGCAAAAAAGATCGACACTTTTAAAACCAATTATATGGTGACCGGTGCAGCGGTTGACGACAATCCAATTTCAAATACACACGGTTTTTATCTGATCGGATATACGCCATGGGGTGTGGCAATGATTTCAGGTTTCTCACTTTCAAAAAAGAATGACGACAGCCTTTTCAATTCAAAAACCAAATTTAGTCTTCCGCTCGGTTTTGCGCCGCAGATCGGTCAAACAGAGGGAATCACCATCAGACCGGACAATCCGAATATACTCTGCTACAGCAACGAAGAATTCAAACACCAGGGATTCTATGCCAAACAGAGTATCCAATGCATACAATCATTAGCGAAATAATCCGGTGAAAAAAGCAGTCGAAAAAATAAAAGCACCTATTGCGGAAGAAATGAAACGCTTCGAGACCAAATTTTATGAGTCGATGAAGAGCAATGTACCGCTGTTGGACAGGATTACCCATTACATAGTCCGTCGGAAAGGAAAACAGATGCGGCCGATGTTTGTGTTTTTGACTGCAAAACTCTGTGGAGAATTTCAGGAAAGATCTTATCGGGCTGCTTCGCTGATCGAGTTGATCCATACCGCAACATTGGTTCACGATGATGTGGTTGACGACAGCGAAATGAGACGCGGCTTTTTTTCGCTCAATGCGCTTTGGAAAAATAAAATCGCGGTGCTGGTCGGTGATTTCCTGTTGTCAAAAACACTGATACTGTCCACTGAAAATGAAGATTTTGATCTGCTCAAAGTGGTTTCGGTCGCCATCCGTGAAATGTCAGAAGGTGAATTGCTCCAAATTGAAAAAGCAAGAAGACTGGACATCACCGAAGAAGTTTATTACGAAATCATCCGTCAGAAAACTGCCACACTGATTGCTGCCTGTTGTGAGGCGGGCGCTCGATCTGTAAATGCGGATGAAGAAATTTGCAAAAAGATGAATCATTTTGGTGAAATGGTCGGTATGGCCTTCCAGATCAAAGACGACCTGTTTGATTACACCAATTCAAACGCAATCGGGAAACCGGTCGGGATCGATATCAGGGAACAAAAGATGACATTGCCGCTGATCCATGTGTTGAACAAAGTTTCTGAAAAAGACAGAAACCGGCTGATCAATTCGGTCAAAAGACACAACAAAGATAAAAAGCGGGTGCGTGAAGTCATTGAATTTGTCAAGGCAAATGGCGGTCTTGAATATTCTCAAAAGAAAATGGCCGAGTATAGTTCAAAAGCGCTTGAAATCCTGAATGAATTTCCGGACAACGAATACAGAAATTCACTGATGACAATGGTGAATTATGTGATGGAAAGAGAGAAATAGAGATTCTCAACCAAATACATTCAAAATGACGATTAATAGTTGAACTCCTTCGGAGTTCTTTTTCTATGGATCCTTTTCCGCGGGTTTCACCCGTGGTTATCGATTGTTAAATCCCTTCAGGATTTTTTCTAAAAATCAAATCAGCTTATTTGCTCCAACTGTTATTTTTCAGATTCACATCTGCCGTTTCTTCATTTTTGTCAATTTCAATTGATTTCAATGGTTTTTCAAAACCGTACATTTTTTTCAGCGGTCTGTGCGGAAATCTCCAAACTTCTACCGGATATCGAATTTCTTTGCTGCTGCCATCTTCAAAATTGAAGGTTACAAGCAACGGCATCGGCATACCGCCCACTCTTTCGTATTCAACTTCATAAAAATATTTGGGTTTCTGAACTTTCAATCCTGGATTTTCTTTCAGATAATCTTTGATCGCATTTGATTCATAAATATCCGAATTTGATTTTTGAGTTGAGAATTTAAATCCTTTTCCCATCGGCGAGCTCACTTCGGATGCATACAGTTCGGTCACAGATTTTACACCCAGATCGACCACTTCGGTGGTGAAATACCAGCCTCTGAAAAACCAGTCCAGATCAGTGCCCGAAGCATCGTCCAATGTTCTGAAGAAATCAGCCGGTGTCGGATGTTTGAACATCCATCGTTGTGCATAGGTTTTGAATGCGTAATCAAAATTTTCCTGACCGACGATCAGATTTCTCAATATATGCAGTCCTACCGAGGATTTTGAATAACCCTCACTGCCAAAATCAGTCAGCAGATCACCCTGAGTCATAATCGGCATCATTTCTTCTTGTGGTTTCTGCATATAAGTCACAATCTGAGAAGCTTTCAGACGGGCAGACGGGAAATGGCTGCTCCACTCCTGTTCTGTTATATTTTGCAAATAAGTATTCAAACTTTCATCCAACCAGGTCCATTGTCTTTCATCCGAATTGACAATCATCGAAAAGAAATTGTGTCCTACTTCATGAATGACCAAACCAATAAGTCCGTTTGCCATAAATTCGTCATAACTTCCATCGGCATTGGCACGTCCGCCATTGAAACAGATCATCGGATATTCCATTCCCTGCCATTGTACACTTGCCGAAACCGCTTTCGGATAGGGATAATCGAAAGTGTATTTTGAATAGGTTTTCAAAGTGTGTGCAACCGCCTTGGTGGAAAGATCTTTCCACAGATTGCCGCCTTCTTTCGGATAGATTGATTCAGCCATAGGTGTTTTGTTTCCAACTTTTACTGCCATCGCATCCCACATATAGGTTCTGGACGAAACCCAAGCAAAATCTCTTACATTTTCGGCATCAAATTTCCAGGTTTTTGTTTTTCCTTTTGCGCCATCTTTCATCCTTTGCGCGGTTTCCTCCTCGGTAACGATTATTACCGGTTTATCAAAAGTTGTTTTTGCTTTCTGGTAACGATTGTACTGTTCAGCAGTCAGAACTTCTTTCATATTGACCAGTTCACCGGTTGCATTCAGCAGATGATCTGCCGGAACTGTGATGCTGACTCTGAAATTTCCAAATTCAAGCGCATATTCAGAACGCTGCCAGTAAGGCATATTCTGCCAGCCTTCCACATCGTTGTAAACTGCCATTCTCGGATAGAATTGTGCGATTGCATATATATTTCCGCCCTCGTGCGGTTCATATCCGTTTCGGTCATTGACCAGGAAATAATTCGGAATATTGTATGACCATTTGATTTTAAATACAAACTTTTCGCCCGGTTTCAAAGGCATTGGAGGAATCACACGCATCATGGTGCCGTTCACATAATAAGGCAAATCTTTGTTGTCTGCCGTTTTCACATAATGAACAACAAATCCGCCGTCAAATCTTTCTTCCATAAAATTTCTTGAAAAATCGGCTGCAGAAATCTGATTCTTTGGTGCGGACTGCTGTGTATAAGCATGATAGGGCGAATCTTTTTTTCTGAGATTCTGATCCATTGACAGCCACAGATATTCAAGCCGGTCGGGTGAATTGTTATGATAAGTGATTGTCTCTTCGCCATTCAGCGTATTTTTTTGATCGTCGAGCACCAGATTCATTTCATAATCCACCTGCTGCTGATAATATAACGGACCGGGTGCGCCCGCAGCAGTTCTGTACTGATTGGGTGTGGGCAGCAGATCATAGAGCTGATTGAACGGATTCCCGCTGTCGTGTCCCTGAGTGGTCTGATAATCCTGATTTTGTGAAAATAAAAACATTGGCAATACAGCAACCGCTATTGCCAGCCTAAATTTTGTAAAGTTCATCTGTGTGTTATTTTTGATAAAGTTAAAAAAATCATCAGAAAGTTAAATTGTTTTTTTGATTTCAGTTTTAAATTAACCATGACAAATGTCATAGAGAATCAGGATTTTACTAAATTTGTTATTGCTTAACCATTACCATCATGATCACATTAATCGCTGCAGCCGGTGAAAACAACGAGCTCGGCAAATTGGGGTACGGCAACAATTCACTCTGGGACCTGCCGGATGATTATCAGAGATTCAAAGAGCTTACATACGGTCACCCGGTTATCATGGGCAGACGAACTTTCGGAACGATGACCGATATCCTGTCGGACCGACTGAATATCATTCTGACCCGAAATCCGGATTTTGTTGCAAAAGGTGTAGAAACTGCACAAACGATGCAGCAGGCAATCGACAGGGCAAAAAAAGAAAATCCTGATATCTTCATCATCGGGGGTGGTGAGATCTTCAAACTCGGCATCGGGTTGGCGGATCGAATTGAACTGACGAGGATTCATTCCAAATTTCCGGATGCAAATACATTTTTTCCGGAATTTTCCGAAAAAGACTGGAAACTTGAAAAATCGGTGGAGCATCAGGCGGATGACAGACACAAATACAGTTTCAGTTTTCAAACCTGGGTAAAAAAAAGCTGAAATATTTAATTTCGACTAAAACCGTCAATAGAAGATGCTTTTCAACTCGATTGATTTCGCGATTTTTCTTCCGATTGTATTTGCGGTCTATTGGTTTGTGGTCAATCGGAATCTGAGACTTCAGAATCTGTTTATCGTGATTGCCAGCTATGTTTTTTATGGCTGGTGGGACTGGCGTTTTCTGTCACTCATCATTTTCAGCACCACTGTCGATTATCTGATTGGACGCGGTTTCTCAAAAATTGATGATTCAAAAAGAAGAAAACTGCTGTTGTGGATCAGCATCAGCGTAAATCTGGGATTTCTTGGATTTTTTAAATATTACAATTTCTTTGAACAAAATTTTGTCGAAGCATTTGCATTATTCGGTGCGCAGATCAAACCCAATACGCTGAACATCATTCTTCCGGTCGGGATCAGTTTTTATACCTTTCAGACTTTGAGTTATACTATAGATGTATATCGAAGAAAACTTGAACCGACACGCGACTATATTGCATTTGCGGCCTTTGTCAGCTTTTTCCCTCAACTGGTTGCCGGACCAATCGAGAGAGCGACCAATCTGCTTCCTCAGTTTTATAAAAAAAGAACTTTTGATTATCAAAAAGCGGTTGACGGATTGAGACAGATTCTTTGGGGTTTGTTCAAAAAGATTGTGATTGCAGACAATTGCGCACATTATGCAAATGAAATCTTTAGCAATTCGGGTGATTATTCAGGCAGTACACTGGTGATGGGATCTATGTTTTTCACATTCCAGATTTATTGTGATTTTTCGGGTTATTCAGATATCGCAATCGGAACTGCCAGGCTTTTCAATTTTGAACTGATGAGGAACTTCAATTATCCATATTTCTCAAGAGATATTGCAGAATTTTGGCGAAGATGGCATATTTCGCTTTCCACCTGGTTCAGAGATTATCTCTACATCCCGCTTGGCGGCAGCAAAGGCAGTCTGAAAAAGAAAGTCAGAAATGTATTTGTCATTTTTTTGGTCAGCGGTTTTTGGCACGGCGCCAACTGGACTTTTATCGCTTGGGGTGCTCTGAACGCAATTTATTTTCTTCCGCTGCTGCTGACCAGCCGAAACAGAAAAAATCTGGAAATCGTGGCTCAGAACAGCATGTTTCCTAATTTTAAAGATTTTCTGAAAATGGCAATGACATTTGGTCTGACTGTTTTTGCATGGATCTTTTTCAGGGCAGAAAATCTGGGACATGCATTTTCATACATTTCGGGGATATTTTCAAAATCACTGTTTTCGATTCCCGAAGTCCGTCCAACCAATCTGATTTTGCTCACTCTGCTGTTTATTTTGGCCGAATGGTTTGGAAGAAAGGAAGAGTATGCAATAGAAAAACTCGGTCTGAAATGGAAAAGGCCATACAGATTGGCGATGTATTATGCAATAGTGATTGTGATTTTTTGGTTTAGCGGAGAAGAGCAACAGTTTATTTATTTTCAGTTTTAGGTCATGAAAAATTTTATCAAAAAAACACTGACTTGTCTGCTGCCGATCCTTGTGGTCGCATTGATGATGGAAATCCTGCTGAGGATGATTCCAAATGATTATACCAACAAAAGACAGTTTCTGGACAAACATGCCTCTGAGATTCAAACATTGATTTTGGGCAGTTCACATACTTTTTACGGTTTGAATCCCGAATATTTTTCAACCAAAACCTATAATGCAGCTTATATTTCACAATCTGTAAATCTTGATTATGAAATCTTTATGAAATACAGCGATCAGTTCAAAAAGCTGAAAACAGTGATTGTCCCGGTTTCTTATTTTTCACTTTTTGAACAGTTGGAAGATGAATCAGAAAGATGGCGCGAAAAAGATTATGTGATTTATTGCGGCATACACAAATCAAAATCGATCAAAGATTATTCTGAAGTACTCAGCAATCGGCTGGATGTGAACACAGAACGGCTGATTTCATATTATCTGAAAAAAGAACCAAACACCAGCGGATCTGAATTCGGATGGGGAACCAATTACAATTCATCCAAACAAAAAGATTTGGTCGAAAGCAGTCTGATTGCTGCAAAAAGATCAACCGTAGCCAATCCGGATTCACCAGAAATCAGAAAAATATTCAAAGAAAATCAGCAGGATCTCAGTTTGATCATCAAATGGTGTGAACAGCATAGTGTCAGAGTTTTGATACTTACGCCGCCGGCCTACAGAGCCTATCGTGAGAATCTTGATCCAAAGCAGTTGAAAAAAACGATTTCTGATACAAAGACGATTTGTTCAAAGTTCAAAAACTGTTTGTATTTGGATTTATTGGACGACGATCGGTTTACTGCAGCAGATTTTTATGACGGAGACCATCTGTCTGAAGTCGGTGCAAAGAAATTGTCGCTGATAGTCAATGACAGAATCAATCATTGGGAAACTGATTCAAAATGATTTCAATCTTCAGTTTCGGCTGTTTCTGATACTTTCCCAGAATTTGTTCAGAATTTCATCCAATTCTTTTTGCT